>Ga0310040_1000407_pt1 | contig 41002 bp, 54 predicted proteins | sample EPASupsiteHSE623_FD_200237 | JGI IMG/M metagenome (GOLD analysis project Ga0310040, IMG submission 200237) | Bioremediated contaminated groundwater from EPA Superfund site, New Mexico - Sample HSE6-23 (v2) (version 2) | ecosystem: Environmental > Aquatic > Deep subsurface > Groundwater >... | reverse complement strand
AGGTGATCCAGTGAATTCGTGGTGATCTTCATGGCAGGCTTTTTCGGGGTCATTTTCGATACGGGTAGATCAAGGGAGGATAAAAAGGTTTCAGAATCAAAGCTCTACCTGCGGGATGTGGGATGTATGAATCCCGGAACAGGGTAACCCTATGTCGATGCGGGAAGTCGGAGAACAAGCCTTACTGTGACGGTAGCCACTGGATGAACAGCCAACAAAAGCTCGAATTCAGGAATAAGTGGGGACTGAAATAAGTAGATCTGTTGATTCACAGAGGATCAGAACGGGGAAAATGCGATTTTGCCTAAGAATCATACAATCCAGGAGGCGAAGGTTAAACCTCCCAATAGCCGATTCCACGATAAAAAGGGAATTAGTGGGAGTTTTATTTAATTATATCCTCGAACTCTTTTTGGTTCAGTCGCCGCGGAGAATAGCCAATACCAAGGTCCTTTAAAGCGTTAATGTAGGAGCGAAGATGCTTTTGAGATCCAGCCAATAATCCCTCGTAGATTGAGAGAATATCCTGGTTGTTGGTTTTGGATATCTCTTTTTGGAGATCTAAAATGCTGAGCTCTTCGAAGTTTGCCCCTGCCTTAAGTGCATCTTCAGGTGACCTCGTTCCTCTCTCAAGCAGATCATCATACAGTGTCTTGATGCTTTGATTTAAGAAGGATCCTCTCGTTTCTTGGGCAGGATCTTGGATGCCAAATTTATCGATCAGCACCTTTACTGAATCCATATGACTCTGTTCAGACCGGGCTATGTTGGGAAAGATGGAAAGGTGATCCTGGCTATACAGAGAAATATAAAGATCTCTCGCAGCTTTTTCCTCCTCTCTTATTAAGAGAATTCCCTGCTCTTCAGCGGGGCTAATAGTCACTGAAGATATGGCTTTTGATCCGCCGCCCAGCAGCTCCATGAATCCTTCGCCTTTGGCTACATTGTGCTTCGCCGAATCTGCATCGGTATCAGCCATAGCCCAGATTATTGAGACCTTCTGGCCGGCAACAAAGGCTTTATCGAACTTATCACCGGTGTCCAGCTTCCTCTTGATTTCTATGGTTGTCTGGCCGTCTTGTTCCTTTCCACCTGATTCCAGGATGTCGTTCGTGCCTCCCAGTTCAGTATCAGGTACGTGAGGCCCATAATTGCCTGTACAAAATTCATCTAGGATAGCAGCCTTGCCGCTATCAACAGAGCCAACAATCATGTCAGAATTTTTCATCCATTCCTGTGGCTCAAACCCTATAGATAGCCAGCCAGTGGTATTGCCTTGCAAGGCCATGTAGAGAAATTCGGCATCGTTTTTCCAGGAAATCCGCAGGTCTCCCCCAGAATAGCCGCTAGTTTTAGTACCGAAGAGAGTCATACTTCGAGCATATTCGCTCTCACCAATTACTCCATCAGCCTCCCACTTCTCAGTTGTTAATTGCTCAGATATCGGTGTAGTCTTCTGAGGTTGGATGCAGCCAGCAAAAAGGGTCATAAATAATAAAACTAAAAAAATTGATTCTACGGCGAAAGATAGAAATATTTTTTCCTCAGCCTTTGCGTCTTTTGTGCTTCTCATTCTCTCACCACAACTGTGGATTACGCCAGCGTCCTGACTCTGCTGTAGTTTCGTAGATGCCCTTTACTTAGATGCCACTACACCTTGTTGATCCTCTTCAGGCCGTTAGTGGTTCGTATGCATTTCCAGTGGCCCTTTGGAAACGCCTTGTAGTTCCAGAGATCTAACCTGAATCTATCAATAGCCTCAACATCCGAAGAGTATCCCATGTCTCTGAGACCAACTGCCAGGTTCTACACTTCATTTCGTCATCAGAAGTTTATCGGCCTCTGTTCTCAAGGTCTTGATTTTATGCCTATATTAATGCTATGGATCATCTCCTTATCTCTCGTATGCCTTGTTCTATGACATTTTACCTAAATCCTTCTGCAATGTCATAGAACAGGCATGAAGTTGCTCATATCCGCATCTGATGTTGTATGCCCCAAATAATACAACTTAGTGGGGTGATCCAAAATAGCCTAACTGGTCTTCTGGCTAACCAATCATTCCACAGACTATAAGCACAGATTGAATTGACCGCTTGATATCAATCAATTGTAGCGACGTGTATTGGATTTTATGGCCTGCAATCTGATGCGTGAAGCCATGATTATCGAGCCAGAAATATGCCAGAAAGATTGTGAGGCTATCGGATAGGGATTTACTATAAAGGGGGCTCGGAATGAGATCCTCTATTTAGCCTTTGATTTACCATTACATTTTAAGTTGTATTATAGGCTTCATTGTCAATGGCGTTATTCCATCGCATATCTCTTTTGACTTTGCAAAGAATTCTTTGAACTCTGGGAGCTTCCTCTATGACTCAATCCTCTGGATATTTCCCAGGGACAAACGGTTATAAAGCGGCGTGGTTGATGTAGGTCCTGCAGTAGGTAAACCTCATCTCCGCCTATATTGGGATTAAATCATCTTTGCAAAGTCACCCCAGGCAGCGATAAAGTCATTCTCCTTGCCAGATTTAACTAACCGGATACCAACTGAAAAGCTTTGATTTGTCTCATCCATTATCTCATCACCCTTCTCTAAAGTTTCATATAGAGACATTCCCAAAACTAAAACTCCTTAAACATTTTATTCCATTATAGTATAATCATCAACAAAACTATTTATGCTATTTTATAACATTAGGATGCAGTATCAGGCAAAATATGAATAATTCAGTCCTAATGAAAGTGATATTGTGCGAAATAATTTCAGGACTCTACACTCTTTTGGTCTGCCCGAAAGCTATAAATTCAAGAACTGATTGAATTTCACTGTAGCGCCTATGGGAACCCGAGGTATTTTATGGAATTATCATGGCCGATTAAGGCTGGGCTCATCCTTATTGTGCTGGTATTAGTATGGACCCTTTATGGGGTGTTTATTTCTATGTCGGTATCTGAAGCTCGTTACCAGGTCATGGAGAATTTTGAGAATGGTGTAGAAATCAGAGCCTATCCCGAGGAGATCTGGGCCACCACAATCGCAGAGAATCAGAACGATGCCTTTAGCCCACTGTTCAGATACATCTCCGGAGATAACGAAAGAGGCGAAAAGATCGAGATGACGGCACCGGTGGTCACGCCAGCGCCGCAAAGGGCCGAAACGGACTCCACTAAGGGTGAAAAGATCGAGATGACTGCGCCTGTTGTGACAATGAATACTGAAAAAGGTCAATTCATGGCGTTTATAATGCCAGAGCGGTTCGATACCCAGAGCATTCCCAAGCCTTTATCAAGCAGAGTCAAGATCCAGTTGATTGAACCAAGAAAGCTGGCCACGATAAGATTCTCCGGCTACCTGACCGAGGGGAATTATGAAAAGAATCTGGAGCTATTGAGCAAGACCCTGGAAGCGCGGGGGATCTCGACAGAGGGAGAGCCGCTATTGATGCAGTATAACGATCCCTGGACTCCACCATTCTCTCGCAGAAATGAGATTGCATTGCAGGTAATCAATGACACGGCTGCAGATACGTAAATATAGAAAAAAGAATATTGGGGTAGGGAGATATTATTAGGAGGTCAGGGTATTAGGGAGGTAGACACCATCACCCGCCCCCCCTGGAAACAACTTGAAGCGGGGTGGTAAATGCCTATACCATGAAAGCACCAGGCAGAGGTTGACCGGCGTCTGGGACACATGCCATCGATACAGTTCTGATGCCCTGGAGTGGCCTGAGATCAGCACCTAATTATTTCGAAGATATCTTTTCTCAATGATGACCATGCCATGGTAGCCATCAACGGTCAAGATATATCCGGTCTCAATCAGCTCGACCGCCTCTGGAGCGCCAGTCACGCATAAAAAGAAAAATCAAACTGCATGCGTCCACCCCAAAGGTGGGTATGCCCGGGGCCGCGTGCCGTTTGATTTTATAGTTATGGTATTTACTCTACCTTCAGGAATAGGTCTCCCTTAGCCCCGCAGACTTGACAGGCTGCAGGAGCCTCTTTTGCCGCTGTATTACCGCAATAAGGACATACATAGTAGGGGTAAGCTCCACCGAATCATACCCATATTATGTATGTCCTTACTGTGGAAAGACAATAGAAAAAGAGGCGCCTGCTGCCTGTCAAGTTTGCGGAGCGAAAGGGGAGTTATTCCTGAAGGTAGAGTAATAGTCTTATTTTCTGTATATTAGCTCTGTAACAAAATCGCTTAAGGGCTTCATCCATATTCAGGCCCTTACTCTTTTTCTCCTATTTATTCTCAGAGGACGTGATCCTTACTACGGGAATATCTCTTATCGTCTCCTGGATCAGCTTATCCGAGGCTGTACGGGGATTAAATCCATAGATAAATCCTCCGAGGCCACTGCTTTTCAGGATCTGTCGCATTGCGTCGGCCCGCTCTTGGGAGTTTATTACCTCCTCGGCGAATCCCAATAAATGACCATCAGGCAGAAGCATTTCTACTTTGGGATTTGCCTTCAGGTTGAGATACCATTGACCCTTTAGTCGCTTCCCCTGGTAGCAATAGATCTTTCCATCAATAACAGCATAACTTACAGGAGTGTAATAGATCTTTCCAGTCTTTCTGCCCTTGAACTTGAGAACCATTACCTGGCCGGTAAGAGGATTCGATAAAAACCTCCCCAGGCCCATCTTAAAAGCTGGCACTATGATGAATCGATTGAAGCGCCGAAAGAGAGACCTTGAGAGAGATTTCTCGTCCATTCTAGCCTCTTGCCTTTATCACTAATTGAATCTCTATCGTGATCTCATATAGGACTTCAAGTCAACTCTCTGGCTTGTAAGCATATCACATCTTGCCCAGCAGATTCCTTCCCAGGATCAGGTATGCAACGGCAATTAAACCTGTAAGGGTAAATGCAGCCTCAAATCCCGGCTGAGTTTTCCGATCGGTGGAAGTTGAGCCTGGTTGAGCATCTCCCTGTTGATCTGCTGAAACGTTAGTCCTATTTTCGGCTTGAGAGGTCGGCACTAAAGGTTTCCAGTAGTTTCTCATCTTCAACGGAAAAGCTGGATCTCCTCCTAGCACTTCTTTATAACCGATCACAAACACATAACGGCCTACCTCCCCTGTATCGTCCCAGACTGCCACCAGGTAACTGCTGTTTTCTGGAAGTGTGACGTTCTGTTCCTGGCGTGTCCAGTAGGACGTGCGACTGAAGGGCTCGAAGAATTGAGTGGCATTTTCAGGCGGTGGCAGGATTACAGCACCGTAATTTTGTGGCTTTATAACCCTATTAGGCAAATCTGCTAGTGGCAAGCCCGGACCCATCAAGGCCATGTTGGGAGCAAAGTTTTCCTGTCCGGTGATTTGGGGTATGGTAATGCTGAGCAAGATGGTCTGCCCTTTGCTGCCGTTAAAAGTATAGTAATCCACATTAATCGGTGTTTCCAGAGCGGCATATACTGCGGTCGAAATGGTGGGATCTTTGATATACTTGGGGTTATCGGCAGTGAATTCCACATCTTCAAAGAAAGGCTGGTGGGCCATGGCCGGCATAAGAAAGCCAAAAACTGCAACAGCCAACAATAACGATGTAATATAACTTCCCATTCAAATCCTCCCACTATTTTAGGAACCTCTCAGTCCTTAAAACCATCGCATACAGCTGATACTGAGGTTTAAGTTTAAATAGAAGTTGGAAAAGTTCAAGAGATTAAGACCTCCTCTACCGGTCGCCTTGGGGTGTGTTTGGCAGGCTCTGCATATCCCATGCGGATAAGCAAATGAGGATATTTCACTTTCAGCATCTGCGCCATCTCTTGCCTGAGCTCTGGGATGGCTGCAGGCTGGCTGAAGAGGTCGAACCTCACATCTAACTTGTTAGCAGTCAAGAATAGAGTCTCAAACAGGACTCCGGCCTTGATCCATGTCAATTTATCGTCGCTGTCAGTGGACAGGACCGCCACCGCTGGAGAAGATTTTATGTTAGCGGTCTCTACACTGGCCCTGGAAGAGGACATATCAAAGGTGCCAAATATGAACGAACCCAGGTATGACTCGAAGTCAGAGTAGCCAAATGAGTAGCCTGGCAGCCCATCCTTAGCATCGGAATTGTTGGGCCTCACCCAGGATGCCAGCTCCTTCCTCAAGTCTTTGTTCCCAAGCTGAATCTTCTGGGACCTGGCCAGGATGTCTGCCATCTTATCCCTTCCTTCACTATCGGAGATTATATCCAGCCTGAACCCTTCCCTATCAATGCATTCTTTCAATTTCTGAAGCTTACCGGCCTCGATGGCACGGTCCTCATAAGGCTTCCTGTTTGTGTGACGTTTGGTTATCTCCTTGAAAAGATCAGGAAACCTGGGTTTAGATGCCTTTTTATTGAATTTTATGGATGCTGTCCTATCTCCGGACAGGCCATCAGGGAGGCATTTTACATCATATCCAAAGCCGAAGTGCTCAGCTGCCACCAGTGTATTTGTGAGGAGGCAGCCATGACTTATGTAGAGGGTCCTATTGGTGGGGTCTAAGAACGGCAAAGATCTTGTGAAGTCCGCAATTATAGATACTTCGTTATCCTTGATAGATAGCTTCCAGGGCTGGGTGTTGGGCCCGGAAGGGGCCAGGACCGCATACCTCAGAAGGAATTTGAGCTGATCAAATAGAGTGCCATTGGACGGAAAGTCTGCCTCTTGGACATCCCAGGCTGCTAGTTTATCGCTCACCTTATATCATCTCCTCTTAACCGATAAAGAACCTATTGAATACATCTATTTAACGCATGTTCGCAGATTTGAAAAAGTACTCTCAAAATGTAGATTTATCGATCAGCATAACAAATATCATTGGGATAGCTCTAATAACAGTTCTTGATGAGGCAGTTCATAAGGCCTAAGATAGTTGTAAGCAAGTGCATCGAGTTTGACCATTGCAGGTACGATGGCAGTCTGATACCCAGCGATTTCGTCAAGGCACTTAAGCCTCATGTGGACTTTAGTCCTGTTTGCGCGGAGATGGAGATTGGCCTTGGAGTACCAAGAAGCTCGGTCAGAATAGTCTCAATAGATGGCGAACTCAGGCTGATCCAACCAATATCGGGCCTTGATGTGACAGGCAAAATGAAGGCATTCTCGAATCAGTTCCTGAGTTCATTGAAGGGAGTGGATGGGTTCATACTCAAGTATAGGTCCCCCTCATGTGGTATGAAGAATATCAGAGTCTATTCCAGTGCTGAAAAGCCTGGGGCTACATCCAAGGCATCAGGTTTCTTTGGAGGAGCCGCTATTAGATTCTTCCCAGACCTTGCCATAGAGGACGAAGGCAGGCTGAGAAACATCAATATTAGAGAGCACTTCCTAACTAAGCTTTATGCCCTGGCCAACTTTAGAGTGGTACAGAGTAGAGGTTCTTTAGCAGATCTAATTCAATTTCATACGGCCAACAAACTGTTGCTCATGTCTTATAGTCAGAGGGAGGCCAAGGTCCTGGGAAATATAGTGGCAAACCATGAGAAATTGGATCTTGCCGAACAATCCCGCCTTTATAGAGTGCACCTGGCTAAAGCTCTTAAGAGTCCTCCCAAATTCACATCGAAGATAAATGTGCTCATGCATTCATTGGGGTATTTCTCAGATGGGCTTACTCAACAGGAGAAGGCTCATTTCCTGCAGAGTTTGGAAAGATACAGGACCAAGAAAATTCCCTTCAGTTCTCTCTCAGTCATGCTCCAGAGCTGGATCGCTCGTTTCGATGAGGAGTACTTGAGGAATCAGACATTTTTCGAGCCTTTTCCCGAGGAATTGATAGAGCTATGTAAAGACACCCAGTGCGAATGGGCTGAGTCATCCAAGCTATCATAGCTCAGGATTTTTCTGAATTTCTAAGCCCCATGATCTCCTTAACGTTGACATCAGTTAGCTTCCAGACGCTGTTGCGCTCCTCACTTAATAAGGCCTCAAGCGGTTCATCAGGCGAACAGCCCAGAGCTGATAGCACATGAGGGGAGAGTTCTCTCCTTCTTATTAAATCAATAAACATTTGCCTAATGATCATCTTAATTTCAGGATCATCAACTTCTGCCAGGCAACCTGGTATCCCAACGAAGGCAAAGTGCGAGAGGTCCGGCGAGTACCTCTCTACCTCAACTGTTACATTGGGGTTCTGCTTAAAATGCTCTACCTTCCTCCCATATTTTGTGGATAGGAAATACATAAATTTTCCATCGAAGACGTAAAGGAATGGAGCGATGTAGGGATGCATCTCCCCATTGAAGGCAATGCGACATATGTATTCCTCGTCTATGAGCAGATCGTACTCTGACTTTTCCATCCGAGGCATTTTGATAAGGTCCATGAAATATACAGACATTCCTCTGAGCTATATATACTTAATTTCCACTCATACATCTACCACTTGCTATATTGAGTGCTGGGTAAATTGGAGTGCTTTTCAAACTAACTCTCTTATAAATTGATGTAAAATTTTCTCCATAAACCTCAAATCTTTTAAGATGATTAGCAGTATGATTGAATCATTTAAGGAGAGTGGAAAATACGGCAGGGACTTTAGACGAATATAAGAGGCTCTTTAGAGAGGCAACTGTAGCCGATCAGATGAAGCTGTTTCAACTACATGTAGCTATTTATCTGGTTGTGAACCTCATTTGGCTAGCGCTAAATGTGATGGGGTCTATAAAGATAGAGCCAGCATGGGCAGTTTATTATTCTCCAATCGGTTGGGGTCTGCTGGTGATCGTACACTACTGGTTCTTCGTTCGCGGTGCCGAAAATCTGTGCAGGTTGAGGGAAGAAAAGATTGAGGCCAGGATAAGATAGGCTTATCCCCTTTTTGGCTAGGTTCCATTTGGCCTGTAGCCAGACCAGTAAGCCTCTGATCTAAATATATAATAATTCTATTAACCTCAATCATCAACTACCAAAAGGGTAACTCGATAACTATAATCGCCACGAGCCGAAATACTGTGAAAGCTCTCCTCAGCTCCAGGTCTGAGAACCTGCGCTAAAACCGGCTCAAAATTGATCAATAATAAAAGTGTTTTGGACTTGTCAACGTCTTGCCAGATATCCCGATCTGGCCCATAACCATCGCAATTCTCGCCTAACAGAATGAATCTGGGAGTTCGACGAGATGAGCCTTACCTTGAAGTGGTTTTCGCCTGAGGGAGAACAGATTGTTTGGGTTTCAAAATTAGAGGCCAAAGACAACATAGGGATGGGACATACAACGTGGCATTGCAGGAAACAGAAACGATTTTCAGGGAGATTGTGAGATCATGAAAAAGTGGGCCTCGATCCTGGGAATATCAGGCTGGATGGAGTGGTGGCCCTAAAAGAGCGATCTCATCCAGATGAGGGTAAAGCTCGAAGCCTATCGGTTCTGAGAAGATAGAATAAGAAGAGGGGCAATACCCGAGATTCCACTAATCTATAATTTCTAATACAGAGTGAAATACTTATATATCTTTCACCCAGTAGTAGACTAATGCGCCTTAACAAGAATGAGATAAAGACCTTGCTTTACATCACAAGCTCTCAGAGTGCCGTCCATCCCCAGGATCTCATCAATGATTTAGGCGTGCAACGTGGATCGGTCTCCAGGATAATTACCCATCTTAATGAGAAGGGACTGGTAGACAGAGAGGATAATAAGCTAGTCCTATCCGAATCGAAGCCTGCAGAGAGCTTCAAGAGGCTCTACTATGCTCACCGAGCCTCTCCTTTCCAGATCCTCCTGGCCGATGGGCGTATAGATCTGATCTCCAGGCTGGCCAAAGATCCTAAAAGCATAAAGGAGCTTCAAAGAGAGACCGGCATCCCTTTGAAAACTCTATATTACTACCTACAGAACCTCTCACGCCTGAGCGTGGTGGTGAAGATAAAGAAAGGCAAAGGCTATCTCTATTCCTTCAACTACCTCTATTGGGGTGCCCTCAAGGACTTCGTCTCCGATCTCCAGGAGTACGATAAAGTCCACCTCGTTCCCCGGGATGCCCTGCTCATTAAGATCTATGACGACAGCGTTCTCTTCAAGAGCTTGCGGCAGCAGGATGCCACATTGACTTCCTTTAGTGCCTACGGAGACTACGGAATAGACCTGGACCTGAGAGACAACTACTATACCTTGCCCAAAAGAGAGCTATCCATAAAGGAGATCTTCATTCATTCCCTTGATTCTGCTGAGGGCCTTCAACAGAAGCTCTTTTGTATATTGTTCTATTTAAAAAACAAGGACGAATTGGAAGGCATCGAACATCACATGATGAATGATATAAAGACGGTTCTGCAAGGTGAAAAGATCAAAGGCTATCCCTCCTTGGAGGATATAGAGGACAGGACGGAGATGTATGACATCAAGCTATAACAGGATCTCCCGGCGAGAGGAAGTCAACGAGCTTTTCGAACAGCTGGGCCAGGTCCTGGATCGAAAGGTTCAGGTCCTGCTCATAGGTGGAGCCGTATTGCTGGAGCTGGGGCTGAAGGACTCCACCAAGGATATTGATGTGGTCTGCGGGAATGAAGAGGATAAGGAGGCACTACTGCGCTCATCCAGAGAACTTGGCTTTAAGCTGGTGGGGCCAGAGAAGAGACATGCCAGGCTTGGTATCAACAGGCTGGCAGTGAAGGGTAAGCGCAACCTGGACATCTTTGCAGGCAAAATCTCCTATGACTTTGGGGTGACCTTCTCCCACCAATAAATTGGCGGGCATCTGTCTTATGCGCTCACCCGGTTCTCCTCCGGGGTCATCCGCACTTTTAGCCAGTCATCTCGGCATCGAAGAGCTATTTCGTGTCCAGCGTTGAGATCAGCATCATACTTTAGTCCGCAGCAATGACATAGGATATATGATGAGCCATCCAGCCATTTTCTCTCGACAAGCCTTGATCCACAAACATGACAGGTCTTAGAGGTATATCTCTCATCGATGAGCAAAGTCTGATACCCCATCTCAGCCCTCTTCAGAGCGATATACTGTCTTTGCCTGCTATAGCTCCATTTGCCTACCCTCTTCCTCAGACCGGGCTTTCCATTGCCTCTGATATTGGTCTGATGGAACCTGGCATTTCCAATTGCCAGGTAATAGCTTTCAGTCAGCCTGGCTACATGATTGGCTAGACACCAATCATGGTACATGGCTACATTGGATCTCTTATGCCTAAGCAGCTTGAGCTTTCGGCCATTTCGAGATTGCTGCACTGAGGCTATGAGGGAGTCGTACTTATCGATCAGGCTAAGCTTTTCGGTTTCACAAAATAGCTCTTCATGAGGCATATCCCCATCTAGCAATACGATTGCCAGGGTTCTGTTCAGGCCCTGGTCTATGCCTCCGACAGAACTTGTTTCTTTCTCAGTGATCTCCTTGGATATAGAGATATGAGCATAATACTTCTTACCATGTTTGATGATCTCGAAGTCATTGATCTCACAGCCTTCGAGCTGCTTCAAGTGGTAGGGGGATGGATTCAAGGGAATATCCATCGGCCTGTTCTTTTCGAGCGTGGATACATGCATCCACAGGATGAATGAGTTCACACCCTGCTCAATCCTACCGGTTCTGTAATCAATCCTGCAAGGAGTTTTTTCCTGGAATTCTGGAACAGATGGCTCTCTCTTTACGAGTTTGGCAAGAGATTTCTCAGCCTTTTCTCTTGTTCTATCATCTTCTGCCGAGTCTATTCGCTCCTTGGCGCCTTCAAGCCATCTTTCCCAGTCAGTATGAAGCTTCCTGTATGATTTCCAGGACCAGATCACTTTATCTACACACTGATCTACAAATCCCGATGATAATCCTGTTCTTGATGCTATATCGTTGTCCCCAGTCAGTTTTCTCACAGTCTTTCTGTCAAGATCGGTATCATCGGATATTAGTGATGAGATACATGTAATACAGAAAGTAACCCTAGCCGTAAGATTATCCAGTTTATCAAGCTTCGCCTTAGTAGTAGCATAATGAATCGGAATCTTGAGGCTCTTGGTTACTATCATCCAATCATTATAGTGAGTATGATATGACATATAGTTATGGTATGCACAGCGAAAGTAATAGGTACGGGCTGTATCCCACGACTGAAGTCGCAGGGATTAGCCCTGCTTTTGTCCTAAATGAGGCAATGTGGCTGCGGGCGGTCAGGTCAAGGACCTTTGGGAACCTGGAGGTTAGAGATGCCTCTTCAGAGGACATCCTCATTATGAAGCTGATTGCCAACAGGACTGGGGATGCAGATGATTGTGCTGCCCTGATTTCGGCTGGCCTCGACTTTGATGTTATCTATGGGGAGATAGAATCACAGTTCCATAAGGCCGGGGAAGATGAGCAGAAAATCTGGATAACCTATATCGAGGAGGGCATAGGTCGGCAAGAGGAGGAATTCAATATGATGATTCCCATAGGCGATGAAATCTCTGCGCTTGCTGACGAGTATAGGGAGAGATTGTTACACAGACTCAAATTGAGCAAACATGCGGAACAATAGATATATTTGAAATTTATGGACTATTATCAAACGGCGTGCTGAGGCCGGTACCACCTGGTGGCCTATACCACTGGATGGCCCGATGCCTCTTGAGCCGGGGAGCCTGGCCCGCCGTTATATCTCCTCCTCCTCCTCGATGACTACTCTCTCCGGCGCTGCTAGCGCCAATGCCACGGCCCCATCGCGGCTAATCTATAGGGCAAACTGACGGCAGACCATTAGCGCCAGGGGATTTAAAATCTCCTATATCAGGAGTTGTGCCAGGAGACCGTGGCCAGAGGGGTATCTAGGTCACCAGGGAAAAGGCTGAGAACCTAAGAAAAGAGATCATAAAAGCTTGGATGCAAGGGATATACAGGCGAGACAAGCGCCGATACACAGCGCCCTACTCGCAGGGACCAATCACCATAGTGATGGCCTCATCTCAGCCAGTCTCACTAGTATGTAAGGCCCAGGCAAGGCAGCGCCGGAATTTCACACAGCGCCCTTCTCACGGGGACCCGATATCATAGAGATAATGGGCCTGCTCATGCCACGAGCCGTTACATACCCTTGCACCGCGTCTCTGCCGTCGTGTTTTCCCGGTTCGATATCTGAATGACGGCGTGCTACGCATATTACTGCGTGCATCTTACAGGCCGTCCCATGTTCAGATTGCCGGGCCGCCACTGACCTCTTTGGCCTTCCGAGCTTTGTCGGCATACTTTACCGAATGCATCGCACACCAAGTGCGTGCACCTCTTAGGGTTACCGGAGCTTTATCAGTGCGTCAAATCACGACATGCTCACACAAGACGCGGTAAACTACCTATATAATCATTAAAGATATATTTAGTTTTCGGTCCAATGTGGATTATATAGTCCTGAATGTTTGGACTTTATATACTCTGCCAGGTCTGAAGAATCCCAGGTTGAGCAACCACATCACCAGATATGGGCCTCAAAACATAATGGTATAGGAGGGAGGCAAAAGCCGTTTCTTAGAAGGAGAATAGAGACCGGTCGTATTCGACTTCTGCCAATAAATGGTACGTCAATAGACGATATAAGGCTTTTGGTATTGGCGATGTAAGCCCTGAGCATAACTTCACTACCCAAGACAGTTCTACTATAGAATAGAGTATTGGGAAGGCAGCGAGCAGGAGCCCACCGCCAACAGAGCAAGGATTAGATTCATAGATTATTAAGATATCGAGCCGTTGAATGTCCAAGGATATCCTCGACGAGAATCATCTTGAGCTCCCGGAATATGGCGAAGGAGATAACGAAAAGTGGCTAAGAAAGCAAAGGCGAAGAACGATGCTGTCATGACCGGTATCCTCGTAACCAAGTTCAAAATGGGCCTGATCAACGTTGAGGACCTGGAGCTGATGGCAAAGGACATATCCAAGACGGAGAGGTCCTCGGCCGCAATGAAAGTGTTGGCAGGTATAAGTGGCGCTGGAAGCAACCTGTGACCATTGGCCAAGCTCCCCACCTACGCCTGGCAATTGGGGGGATGAGGCAATTAAAATCACATTATGGGATGGATCTAATGCTTCATCCTCACCTCTGCCAGGAGTATATCCCCTCAAGAGATTCCCCTCGAATCTCTGAATTATTATGGGCTGTGATAGTACTTAACTATTATTGATGCTAGTCTCAGCTCCATATATGCGCGAGCGGAAGGCTTATATACATTATAAAGATTAAAATCAAGTTATACGCCGCCAGGATTTTGCCCCGCCCAGGCGGTTAAAAGTTCCCCTCCAGAGGCGGGGCTTTGACCCTTTTACCAGCTCAATCCTCAGGCTTTCAGACCAGACCGTTCTGATAATGGCTTCCTGGACTTCAGAGGCATTCTTCTCCACACCCAGCTGTACGACTTATGCCAGATCGGCTAGGTTGTTTCGAAGCTCTTATGGAATTCCCTTGATTATTGAATCATGACTCCCTACTCAATAGTCTTGAGTCATGATCCTTTATTCCTAGCTTTTGAGAGCTTATCGTTTATAAATGGCTTCCTACTCATTACTCCCGAGTCATTACTAATTAGTCATGAGTAATAAGTCAATAATAAAGACTAATGGTTCATGATTCAGGATTTGTTAAGATAAAAATTGATGGCTTATAAGGGGAAAGGCCAATCGTTAGAATTTCAGCTACATAAGCCATATACCGTAAAATTGCTGGACTCATTACTCCTGAGTACAGACTCATGAGTCAATACTAATTATCCTTGAATCATGAGTCAAGGATAATGACTAATGACCTATGACTCATTAATGACTATCAAAGCCGTGGAGAAGATTTTGCCATGGTAGATACAGGACTGAAACGCCCAGAAATCTGTGCGACGCAGACGCACGGTTTAGAAGTGGAAAAGAAGCCGACTGATATGTAATAACAGGCTATTACGTGAAAAAATGGGGTTCTTATAGATCACTGATTGGAAACGCCATATAATCAGGCCAAAATGGACCGCCTGATAAGTAATACCAGACTGATACGTAGATAGGACAGAAGGGAAATCTTTAATACACAAGTTACAATACGTAATTTTGGTGAGCCCATAATGCAAGAAGCCGAGATAGTAGAGATAACACGGTACGTCAGCACCCTAATTAACACCAGCGACTACCTGAAGGAAGCTCTCGGCAAAAATGACCTAGAAGTCAGAGTCGACGTGGTGCCAAGAGCCACGCCCTACAAGCAAGCCCAGGTACCCCAAACCATTGGAGACATCAGATCCAAAGAGATATGCAAAATGATGGCTACCAGGTGGGAGCTGGATGTTGGTACTGCCAGGAAACACCTGGAAGAGCTTGAAGGCAAGAAGCTTCAGATCACTCAAATAGTCAGAGCCATGGAAGGGGCCACTGAACTCGATGATAGCCTGGCCATGGTCATGGTAAAAGGATCAGGAAGAAGGAAGCTGCTGGTGCACAAAACGCCAGAGAAGACCTGGTCTAAGTTCATGAGCCAGGTTGGTACTACTAAGCAGAAATGCGAACAGGCCTAGAAGTAAAGGAGTAGAAAAGTAAAAGAAAGCGGATTCCGGCCCAGGCGCTCGCAACGCCTGGACAGGATTTCCCCATTGAAGGGGTTGATTCACATACCTAATGTAGCATTAGCCAGGTCCGACAACCCGGCATTACCAAGAATACATAAGTTAGTCCATAGGATAAATAGCTTTTGCAGCAAGCTACAATTACCTATCAGTTGGCCCTTTTTAGGGATACTATCTTTTAAAATTAGGCCAGGATGTCAAATATACGACCCCGGCCAGAACTGCGCACGATTAGACAATATTTATAAATCTAGCTTTAATCCAGGAGGCAAATCGTGACCTCTGGTGCCCTGGAAGCCAGGATTTCCCAGGTCGAGGTCAGGCCTCCTGAGCCCATAAAGCCGGGTACAGAGGGCGAGCTGGAAGCCACCAGGGCTCTCCTCCTGGAGGAATCCAACCGGGTATTAGAGCTAGAAGCCTTGGTCCAGGACCTCAGCGCCCGCATCAAGGTAGCCAACGACCTGGCCTCCAATGCCTACTCTGGAACGTTCACCAGGGATGCTGGAGCTCTGGTACTGGAGGTTCAGGAACTCCACAGCCAGCTTCGAAGGGATGCAGTCCACCTGGAAGCCCGGGACGAGAAGATCAGAGAGCTCGAGGCCCAGCTGGGAGCTATGGCCCGGCCGAGCAGCGAGAAGGTTGCCAGGGAGATGACCCAGCTGAGGGCCGAGGTCAACCGGCTCAAGATGGCCAATGCCGGCCTGATAGACGAGTACCAGCGCAAGTTCCAGCTCCAGGAACGCTGGATCAGGGATGCTATCAAGATCATAGAGCCCCTGGACCAGACCAGTCCAGAGATCCAGGACATCATGCACATGCTGCGTACCAGGCCCCAGGAGCTTCGTGAGGAGGTCATGGCCAAGAAGATCTCATACCAGGATGCCTTTGATGAGCTGGCCCCGATCCTCGTAGTGACCCTAAAACAGGTGGCTAAATCTCATGTCAAAGAGGTGGCCAAGACCAAAGTTTGTATCAGGGCTGAGTACCTGGCAATGCAGATGCAGACCCGCAAATCCATCACCACCCAAACTGCTATTGATCTCATAACCGGCCGTGAAGAGTTAGAGAAGCCCATCAGCAGGTCGATGGCACTCCGAGCCATGGAACTGGCCGCCCTCTCAAATCCTAAGCTCCTTTTTGAAGAAGTTGAGAGGAAGAAGAAGAGGCTAGTTTGGAGGGCAAATGAGTCTCCCGTTGCATGATACCAGGTTGGTACGGACTTTCCTCTGTACCATGTTGGTACGCTTGGGAGGTGAGCCCCAGGAGGTCAACTAAGAACCGACCAAGAGAGGGTATCATTTTGGCGTAATCCTATCTTTTGATCATCAAGGCGCTTTTCTTAGCGATTTCGACAAGCGCAGTCTTGGCCGATCTTATACCTTAATATGATAACTTTACTTTAGGGTATAAACATTCGAGGGTTTATTCGGGGGTATATTCGAGGGGATTGGGGGGACAGGTGTAGCTATATGCTCCGTACCAAGTTGGTACGGACTCAGAACAGTCTCTAAACATCAACAGTGTCATGGAATTAGAAGGGTCAAGATATATTCTTGAAAGCTCTGATTATTCGATGCAAAGAAGAATTGCTGTATATTATAGGGCTAGGCTTCAAGTTCCAGTTCTAACTCTTATTTAAGCCCTTAAGCTTTTATGCTCCAGTTAACTAATAAAATCTATTCTTTTGCTAACTATCTTCTGCCGCATATCGAACGCGCCCAAAAACTATGCCAAGTAGCAAAAAGGTAACTGGGGCAACTACTGCATAGCCAATAATTCCGATATTTCGGACTTGCATATCCCCAAGTGGCACACCAATTAAACCTGCTAGACTCAGGGCACTGCTGATAATCATAAGATACCGTACTGTTACTTCCAGCCTGCCTGCCTTGAATACAGGAGCTGCGGAGAGAAATGAGAGCGCAAAGAACCAATCCCATGCAAGTATATCTAAAGCATAAACTACAGATGGCCATTTGAAAGAAAGGAGCAGAGGAGCCAAAGTCTGTCCAGTGGCTTCAATCTGATGGCTTACAGTTAGTATAACGAAGTGGACGCTGGATGTAATACCTGCAAGAAGAACCATAAAAATAAGTGCCGTAAGACTGTATGCCTTGACATCGGAAGGCGCGTATGCATGAACTGCCACCATTGCCACAACCATCAAGGGCGCCATGAGGACTATGAGCAATTCCATAATCGAGAAGTATGGATCGCCAATTGGTTCTTGAGGGGATTTTAGGGAGAGGAGGCCGAGAGCTGTTGTAACCGCATATATTACCCCAAGGAAGAATACAGCCCAAGCTGCGGCTCTTCCGATTATGCGGTGCTGTGGCGTGAAATCTTCATGGTACACTATATTATCCTGAAAGAATGACCAATGTAATGAATTTTGCTGCTAACTAAATGTGCGTTATCACCTGCAGCTCTCCCTTTGGGGTGTCATGATGTACTCTTCAATAAGTCTCCAAGGGCCACCATCTACAGACATCTCATTTTTCCATGCAACTGCATTAGGATCGGCAGCATCAAAGGTAAAACGCAGTTTCATAGGCGATTCGCCCATAGATTCCATAATAAGGCGATCTCCGACTATTTGCCCTCTGAATATGAACGAGATGCCATTGCTATCCACACCTACAGCACGATACTCATTTGCGAGTGCATCCCAGCCAATGATCCACTTAGCTTCCCAGGTTAGTATCTTTTTATCATCGATGAACTGGTCCTGCTCAAATGTGCAGGAAAGCCAGAGACCATTAATAATCCATTTACATGTTGCCCGACCTTTCCCAATCATCTCAGGTGAACCAGGCCCCATACCATTGGCCTTTACAGTTCCGGTCCATGTGGCATTGGGATGAAACCTAACAAGTGCTTTTACTTCAGGTCCAGGTTTAAGTATGGTAGGCGTCCATTGGGCGCCTGTAGCCGGTGGGGCATCGGTGGATTGGTTGCTTATTCACTTCACCTCAATAATTCTTTTATCAAGAAAGTATAAATTCTTTATCTCTTACGGATAGTCATAGATCCTAGAGACTAACATCTCCTTTCTCGATTTCTTTATACCTAAGAGGACCATAGCACTCCCTCCTCCAAATCTTTTACCAGATTTCTCCTGAAATACCATCCTACTAGGCGAGCAATCAAGGCCTTTACAGGATTTATCCTGGCATCCACGTAGTACTGCCTGCCCTTGTCCAGCCATCCTCTATCCTTAAAATAACGGTAATCGGCATCACCATGGCCATACTGATGGGTTAGCCCAAAAGCCGTCTGCTGGGCTTTAAAGCCTATGAGGTTTATTAGCTTGGGCTTTATAGGTTCTCTCGATATCAAAGCCTTATAGAATTTCTCAGCGGCCTCGGCTATATCATTATCAATCTTCTTCTTAGCCTTCAGGGAGATCTTGCTATAAGGAGTCGTGAATCCCGCAGAGTGAACGAGGTTATACCCGGCAAACTGAGCTACTGCCATGCGATCTATGGTTTCCTTCAGCCCCAAGGCTCCGGTGGTACATATAATCATGGCCTTCTGGTTGAAGAACCTTGGACGATGGAGAGTGTAGGCAAATCTATCCAGGAAGTTTTTCATAAGGGCAGTGACATTAAAGGCGTAGACGGGTGTGGCAAAGATGACACCATCAGAACTGAGGATCTTTTTTTCTATTTCATCTCTATCATCCTTCAATGGACAGCGCTCCTCCCCCCAGGATAGACATTGAAAGCATCCTACGCATGGCTCGAGGTGGACATCCCTTAGAAAGAGGTACTCGAACTCAATATCTCCTAAGGTCTTCATCCTCTCTTCGATCTTCCTTACTGCCTCGTAAGTGTTGCCTTTCTTGCGAGGGCTGCCCATTAAGACAAGCACTTTCATAATCAAACCTGGAGAATGGTTTCGCTATTAGGATATAAAATTTGGAGTTGAATCTAGAGCCATCCCTCTCTTCCCTCTCCCCGGACCCTACCCTCTTCTCTCCCCCGGTGCCATAGGCATTGACTATTCACACGTCCAGAATTCACCTATGTGTGTCAGGGGTCTCTCGACAAGGAATCTTGAGAGTTCTATATTTCTACACAGATTTAACTAATATAGTCGTGTATCGCCTCAGGCGTTAATCTAATTCTAGAAAGATTTAACTTTCGCCGATTCAACTGCGTAACTCCTAGCTATTATAGCTCATCTCTCCAGAGAGCGAAGCCCATGCCCACTTTTTCAAAATGGTCGTCATTTGAGAACACATGCTCTATTCCCAGGTCTCTCATAACCACGAATGATGTTAAGTCTGTGAAAGAGATCTTTGGCTTATCGTAGAATCTCTCCCGAAGGGACCAGGCGGATAGAAACCTTTTTTTGGTTATTCGCTCTAATTTTATTGTTCCTTCTTCAATTAGCTCGAATAAGCCCTGGAAAAAAACCATCGCCCCTTTATAATTGACATCTTTGAACGTTTTGGTTATAACCTCGTCCAGGATGTAATCCGATGTTACAAAGCTAAGCTTTTCTTCGACGATTGCGTTATACCTTTTGTTCGCCAGCTCATGTCCATTATCCCTGGAGTTGGCGAGCGCTATCAATGCCCAGCTATCTAGAAAGATGCTTCTATCTGTAGACATCCTCGTCTATGCTCTTGGACATATCTTCTGGCCCTTCGAAGACTCCTATGATTCGGGATAGAGGCCCCATTCCAGGCTTCGATTTTGGCCTGGTTCTTCTATTTTTTTTGGGACCATCAGTTCTTGAGAGATCGCGTGTTCCCTGCATGGTGTTACCTATACCGAGCTTGAAATGCTTTAAGTTTGCGGATGGGCAATCTCTAAGGGAGTAATCCTTAATCTAGATCCACTGCAGGGGCTCATGCCCTCCAGGAAAGAGCCTGCAAGGTTCGGGAAGCATAACAATTGTTAAATTTGCTTCCGCGGAAGCTGGTAGGATTTTTCAGGGATCTTTCTAGCATGCAAATAAAGTATGAACCTGATGGGATTTTATGGGGTTTATAGGTGTAATTAGTGTAGAAAAGGAAAAAATATTGATATATTTTGTTAAAATATCGCTCTTCAAGGGATCGCTCAAAACTACTTCCCCCTTCCACGGAAGTAATTCTAATACGGTCTATGACATTGGTTGTATGTCAGGTGGCAATGTCACATATCAGTCATATCCTTAAATCCAATGGCATACTCATAAAATAATTCTATGGGCAATCCAGAACGTTGGATCAGGCATAAGCCGCTGCCTAAGGATATCGAGAGATCTCTGGAAAACCTGTCTCCAATCTTCGAGCGCGAGGGCGTGCTCCTGGCCTATCTATTCGGCTCCCTTGCCAGCAATGAAGGAGCTGAAGTCAGAGCCAAAAACGATGTCGACCTGGCAATTCTCACTAATGGGCAGCCTGCATGGAAGCTGAGGGAGGCCATAGCCAATGCTCTTGGTACTGAAAGGCTAGATCTGGTGGACTTGAGGCGAGCCGCGCCAGTCTTGCGTTTTGAGATCCTCAGGACTGGCAGGCCTATCTATGTCTCTGATGAAGCTGTAAAGGACAGCTATGAGCTGGACACCCTGCATGTCTATAGGGACACCGCTCCTATGCGTCGAAACCAGGCAGAGGTTCTGAGGAGGAGGATGGCAGAATGGGTCTGAGGAGAGATGTCATAGACAAGCGCCTGAAAGAGCTGGACGAGATACTCCAGGAGCTTGCCAAATATACAGGAATAAGTCCTGAGTCATTGAAGCGCGATTTGAGCCTGCGGTGGATCATTGAGAGAGGTCTGATCGCCGGAGCCTCAGTCATCCTGGAGATCTCAGACCATATCCTCTCAAGCCAGTTTGGCATTTATGCTGAGACCTATGAGGAGAGCCTGAAGATGCTATTTGATAGAGGAGTGATCTCAGAGGGTCTTTATCTCCAGATAAGGGGCCTGGGCGGGTTTAGAAACATCCTTGTCCACCGCTATATCGATATTGATCCCGATCAGGTCTTTGAAGGCTTTCATAGAAGTATGGAAATTTTCCCCTGGTTTGCCAGAGAGATCCTGGCCTGGCTGGATGCTTCAGGGGCCAGGTGAAATCTCATGCGCCTTTGTACCTGGCGACGGGTTTGGTTTGCTCACCTGGCCTTGAGCCTGCCTATTGAGTGCATCCCAAGATCTCCAAAGCTCTTGATACATCCTGCAGCCGGTCTTGCATCTCTCCCTTGATGATAACTAAGCTATCTGCCGTTTGTATTGCCTTCAGAATGCCAGAGGCTATAGATTCTAACCCAAATGACCGGATTGCATCCGAACAACTGAGTTCAAACTCCTCAGAGATAGTGCGTACCCTGGATGTGCTGCCCCAATATGTGACGTCATGGACAAGCACTAAACGCTGATCCTCATAGAAGACTAACCTTGAGCGATTTGTAAAGCCTTCGTTAGGGGCTGTCTGCATGCGCTCCTCGCGTTCGATCAGTGAGATTTGATCACGATGATAAGTCTCTTGCTTGCCCTCAGCCAGGACTGGCAGAAGTAGCCAGACTCTCTTTAAGATCTCATCCAGGGCCTTTGCTTCCTGTTCTTGAACGGACTTCTTCAGGTCTGCGATCTGTGTGGCTAGAGGTTCGACTTCGTTTAATGCTGAGGAGAGCTTGGATAACGAATAGGAGACCATTGGGTTCACTCCCCTGCCAGGCACGGCCGGAACCCACCAGTCTGAATCGGGATATCTACATAGCTCAAGGATTGACTGGCTTTAGCGATCGTGGCCTTCTTTTTAGGCTGGTGGATCTGTGTTTCTTTTGATCTGGCCGGCTCCTGGGCCAGGTAGTTCTTAGTGCCCTCTGAATGATTGTAATGCTGCCTGAACTGGTAGCCCTTACATGAACAAGCCCAGGAAGCTCCATCCTTGGAATGTCTATAGAAGTGTTTGCAGCTATCATATTTTGCCAAGGCCTCGGCACCGACTGGCAAAATGATTCTGCCTGACAACTTCGGCAATATTCGCATATCTGCGCCTTCAAGCTCTGAGACCAACTTCTGAGCGGTCTCTAAGGTAACTTCGCCCTGTCCGAGCTCCAGTATTATCTTTACGTTCATCGCATTTCACCAATGACTCATAAGACATTATGACTATTTAGATTTAATGCCGCAATGACTTAAAAGGAAAGCTATATATCTAGCAAAAGCGTTATAATGCCTAGGCGACCAAAATGGCTGAAATAGAAATAGAGACAATCGGAAAGCGTAACCTCATCAAGCCGCCCATCTATAAGAAAGTGGATAAGATCGGCCGTGTCCTGGTTGGTAAGGAACTCGCAGATCGCGAAGTTCTTATCCTTATCCTCGAGCCCGAAAATCCAGGCGATAAGGCAAATTACGTTAAGGTTTGAAGGGATAGCCAAGGCCATCCCTTAGCATCCATCGGTGAAATGCGATGCCGACTCATAATTACCACTGAAAGGATATAGCCCTTATCAAGGCATAGATTTATCATCACTCGAAAAAATCACCGAATAGTAATAAAAACGTAATTCCAGCCAGGGCCTGCCAGCCCTGGAAGGAGTTCCCGAGAAGGGATTAATGCGTATGATAGAGATAGCTTTAGCTGAGATAAATAGCTTTGCATCTCCAGCGCCTACAGCTGATTTTATCCAGGCGCTATTAGGAGAACTCCAAGCATTACGTGAAGAAGTTGCGCGACTACAAGTGGATAACCAGAGCCTTCATGACCACCTAACCGCCCTGGAAACGCAACAGGAAGCGGATGAGGAGAGCTTTGCCCTGGATATCGCTCATGATAGGCGGAGGATAACCAAATTAGAAGCTCCTACAGAGCCAGAGCCTAAAGAAATCACTTCAAAGGTCGATGCTCATCTGTGGGAGATCTATAAAGCTCTCCTGGCCAGGGAAACACTATGCGAGAAGACCGCCCAGAAGATCAATTTCATGGCCTTCTGGGAAGTAGAAGAACTTCTAGGTTTGAGCCATCGCAGAGTAAGCCAGCTGGCCGAGATCGCTGCGAATGATCCCAGATTTATCATCGCCTGGCACCCAAAGAAGCATCACATGAAGGTTTTCAAGATAAATCAGTTTGGCACATTGGGTCAATCGGCTAAAACACTTTCTAAAATTTCTGAGGTGGCAACCTAGAAATTTCTAGTTTCTAGGTCCGAAGAGGAAAACGATAGACGCTAAAGATATCACCACATGATTTAAAGGTTGCATGTTCCGCCTGGAAGTTAGGCTGAATCGAATAGCATTGCTTTAGTGTGAGAAAGAGAAAGATAAAATGGAAATGTATATAAATAGCGATCGAGCTTCTATTTCTGCTAGACTTTGGGCAAAAGGTAGAAACTGGAAACTTCTAGGTATCTTCTGATAAATCTTTAATAACTTTCAGGGTCATCCATCCATGTGGATGTGGGCTATCAGCTCTTCCTTCATTCTGTAAGCCAGGGCCTATAGCCTACATCATGGACATTTGGGTCTGTTATCGTAATCTTGAGTCTCATCTTATAAGGGAATTGGCATATTTTGTATTTGTAGGATCTCAGTCGTTCTCAGGCTGGCGATTCTCTCCAGGTACGTCCCCGTGCTGGTCGCCATAAATGTCATGTTCCTCAGTTTGGTCACCCTGGCTGGGCTCTTCAGATCCCTTGCTTTCATCAGCCTGAAGAATCCCGGCCTTGATCATCCGTCTGATATTATCGTTCACCATGGGCTTAGGATAATCAATCTCTCTGGCTATCTTCGTTGGATTGCGCTCCCCAGACGCCCACAGCTCTGTTATCTTTGCTATAGCTGCCTGGTCATCGGCCAATCTGACCTTCTTTGGCCCGGGAACAGATACATTTGGCGTGCCGCTCTTTGACTTTTTAACCTTTTGCTCTTCTGGCCTTTCGTTGCGATACTCCGGCCATCTTTGGTCACTTTGACTATTTGCCGCAGCACCCATAGCAGCTCGCGTTTCCTCGGATATGTGGGATAAAACCATCTCGGATAAGAGATCTGTTTCAAGCTTTCCCTCTATGGCTGCTTGTATCCTGATCGCTTTGTACGCTTCTGGTGTTATGCTAATGCGGGGATTCTTCATAGTGTCATATTGGCCTATATAGGTTTAGTTCCTTCGGCAAATCGGCACTTCGGTGAGGGAAATATACGCTAGGGAGGGAGATCGCAAGTTTAACGAGTTTTAAAAAATATTCTTTCATAACTTCATCGATCCGCCTGAAAATCTCAGGTGAAAGGTAAGCTTCGTCGCAGAGATTACAAACCCTGGCAGGCACGGTGATGCTCTCGATGAACTCCATCTATACTCTCTGACTTGCCAAGGCCTCAGCCTTGTTCATCTCTTCGTCTCTCCAACTGTCTCTATTGTGGCGATGGCTGATTTGAAGACCACTATCTGACTCTTGGTAGTCTGAACCATGATCTCATAGTTATTATAGGCCGTTATGGTTCCTGCCATCGGCTGCCCTCCAGATACCAGCCTGATAAGGACTTTCTGGCCTACGAGTTTGGGAATGAATTGGGGTGAGGCAATCTTACTTTCTGACTGCCTAATTTTTGATTCTGGCCCTGATGCCTGCGGCATTTCTTCGGGTGACATTTTCGTTTCTCCATCCGTTTTTGCACTTCATCATAGTGATGTGGATACGCTTCCTTGAGAGCTTGCTATATTACCGCCATTAGCTCAGGTCCCATAGAATAGCGTGAGGTGGTTATGGCCTTATAGCGTAATATATCCGCTGCCGTTGGAAGTAAACGCCAAGATTTTGTTTCTTATCAGCTTCTTCGGTTGATGCTCAGATCTCAGAGAACGGCTCTCGATGACTGCGCCAGACATAAGTGGGAATACCTCGACATCGAATTCTGGGATCTCCTGGATCGCAGCCTCACATCGTTCGAGCTCTGAGATTACTGAGGGGCATTTCTTTATCAAGCTGCTCACCTCCAGGCGGTTTATCTCATGCTTTGAGGCGATCTCAGCGACCATTAGCTTGTGGAGGATCTCGGCCATAACTACCTCTAGACGTGAAACCCCGTATCTCGTGAGCCTTGATTCTCTCCAGGAATTCAGTACAGGTTTCTGAGAGGTCCAGGAAATGGTAGATGAATATGTTGGAGTCGATGAATGCTCTGCAGCCTGAGGGCATCTCTGCCAGGCCAGCATTTACTCCTTCAAAAAGGTGCATCCCTCGCTGTCTGCGATATCTCTGGCAATGGCTGGGTCGAGTTTAATTATACCTTTAGTCCTCCTCACCGGGTTTACTATCTCTATCTCGACTTCCTCTCCTGGCATGAGCTTGAGATCGTTTTTGGGCTTAAGGACGCCGTTTTCATAAACTGCCTTCGTCCTAATCTTCATGATGCACCATTTAAGCTGAAACTATAAAGTCTTGGAGTGGGCGAGGCGTCATAGCCGGTCATAGAGGTCCACCAGTTTGAGCGTGAGGTCTCGGCCGGCATACCCCAGGCCTGCACAGTCGAGGAGGGCCTGGGCGGGGGATACGAGCCAGATGTTCTCTACAGAGGACAACCTGAGGTCCTTGAAGACATTGTGGTCTGGAGTGTAGATCCTTACTACGATCCTCTCATCAGTCCGCATCTCATCGCCCAATGCCTCTGCTGACGCTCAGGACATGGTAAGATAGGCATCCAGTGCTTAGTTTTGGCATAAGTTACAGAACCCTTAATAAGCTAAATGGAGTATAGCCTTTGTGGGCAGAGCGGCTATGGATTTACTCTATCTGGATTACAATTGCTTTCAGAGAGGATTTGATGATCCAAGCCAGATAAGAATCAGAATGGAAGCGATAGCATGCGAAGAGCTGTTTTTAAGGGTGGAGCGCGGTAGATGCAGGATAGTCTGGTCTTTCATGCATGAAGATGAGACCAACCTGTGCCCCTTCCCCGAAAGGATCGATGAAATTCGCCGCCTGGCCTCCCTGTGCAATGTACGGCTCGGCCCGGAGGAAGGCATTTATCCTTTAGCCAAATCCATTCAGGAATCCGCAAACATCGCTGCGAAGGATGCAGTTCATCTGGCGTGTGCATTTTATATCCAAGCCGATTATTTTATAAGTTGCGACGACCAGCTCCTCAGCCGGGCGCAGAGGCTGAATCCTTCTATGAAGGTTATAAATCCTGTAGACTACATTATAAGGGGGCAGAATAATGGCTGATGCTGGAACGATGAACGATGCAGAGATAAGGGCTCGAGGACTGGAAGCTCTCTACAAAGCTCTGGGCCCGGCCAAAGCCCATAAGTTCCTGGGCATGTTTCACCGCGAGCCTACCGATTACGTGAAGATCTCCAGGCAGCTTTATGAGGGTCAGACTGTAGATGAGATATTCAAGAGGGCGAAGAGGGAATGGAAGGGCTGAGCTAATTGCATCTTCTCTTTTATCATGTATTGTTGCTTTAAAGGGTGGTGACCTTGAGAATCGCTATCCTTGAACCACTCAAATATCAGAGGGGTGCGTGCTATCAGTTGCCCTGATATAAATAAATTATGAATAACATATAGTTTATCCATAATTTATTTAATGCCTGCAAAGCCAAGCTATGTGCATATATTGAATACTTGGGTATGTCATAGCCGGTCATAGAGGTCCACCAGTTTAAGCGTTAGGTCGCGGCCTGCATACCCCAGGCCTGCACAGTCGAGGAGGGCCTGGGCGGGGGAAACGAGCCATGTCTTCTCTATAGAGGACAGCCTGCGGTCCTTGAAGATTTTGCGGTCTGGGGTGTGGGTCCTTATGGCGATCTCCCCATCAGTCCGCATCTCATAGCTTATAGGTCCTTCCCTCATCTACCAGTTTTACATTCTCAAAGCCCTGGGCAAACCAATCCCTGGCCTCGGTGTGGATATGCACTATGTAATAATCTGGATCGATCTGACCAATGACCCAGGTTATATCATCGCCAAAGGCATGGCCTGAGGCATGGTAAGGGACGCAGTCCAGCTGAAAGCCCGAGGAAGGATATAGGGCTCAGCTAAATTACAGAACTATCGTTACACTACCTGGACTTACTATCCTAAATACTAGGATTCCCCTATCAAGTCATCGTTAGTGTAGGGATATGGCAAGAGGGAGACGCAGCAGTAGCGCAAAGAGCAACGGGGCAACCCTGGGCTTCGAGGCCACGCTCTGGGCAGCTGCCGATAAGATGCGCAACAACATGGACGCCGCAGATTACAAACACGTCGTCTTGGGCCTCATATTCCTGAAGTACATCTCCGACGCCTTCAAGGAGAGGCACGCTCAGCTCCAAAAGGAGATGAGCCAAGGCGCAAATCCGGAAGATCCCGATGAGCATCGGGCGGACAATATCTTCTGGGTGCCCTCTGAAGCCCGGTGGAGAGTGTCCAGGCCCAGGCGCCGCAACCCAAGTCCCTGGCGAATCAAGTCTTGCGAAAGATCGGTGGAACTCGCGAGCTATATAACCGCCTGATCCTGGTGGTGGGGTCGGCTGGAAACGGGAAGACGGAAGCCTTGCAAAAGGTGCAAACTGCATGAATCAGGTGAAGACAAAAGAACAAGAGATCGAACAAGGTCTGATCAATAGGCTGGAAGAACTCAAATACACATATCGCCCCGACATCCGCGATCGTGAAGCACTGGAGCAGAACTTTCGCGAAAATTTCGAAGCTCTCAACCGTGTCCGGCTCACCGATACAGAGTTTGCCCGGCTGCTGGAGACAATCGTAAGTTCTGATGTTTTTACCTGTGCCGAAACCCTGCGCAATATCAACCATTTTGAGAGAGAAGATGGTACACCCTTGCACTATCAGCTTGTGAACCTCAAGGACTGGTGCAAAAACAGATTTGAGGTAGTTAATCAACTGCACCTAAATACCTGTAGCAGTTTTCATTGCTATGACGTAATTTTGCTGATTAACGGCTTGCCTCTCATGCAAATTGAGCTTAAAAGTCTGCAGATCAGCCCGCGTCGCGCCATGCAGCAGATCGTCGATTACAAAAAGGACCCAGGCAACGGCTATACCAACACGCTGCTATGCTTTATGCAGCTTTTTGTGGTCAGCAATCGCTCCAATACTTGGTATTTTGCCAACAACAATGCCGAGCACTTCAAATTTAATGCCGACGAGCGGTTTTTGCCCATCTATCAGTTTGCCGACCCGGACAACAAGAAAATAACCAATCTTGATGACTTTGCTGAGAAATTTCTCGCCAAGTGCACCCTGGCGGAGATGATCAGCCGGTACATGGTGCTCATCCAAAACGAGCGCAAGCTGATGATGATGCGCCCCTATCAGATCTACGCCGTCAAGGCCATCGTGGACTGCATCCACGAGAACCGCGGCAACGGCTATATCTGGCACACCACCGGCAGCGGCAAAACGTTGACATCCTTTAAGGCTTCCACCCTGCTCAAGGATAACCCGGATATCGAAAAATGCGTTTTTGTCGTGGACCGTAAAGACCTCGATCGTCAAACCCGGGAGGAGTTCAACCGCTTCCAACCCGGTTGCGTGGAAGAGAACACCAATACAGAAACTCTGGTGCGCCGCCTGCTATCCGATGATTATGCCGACAAGGTCATCGTCACCACTATTCAGAAGCTGGGCCTTGCCCTGGATAGCAACCATAAAAAGGAATACCGAAAACGCCTCGATCCATTGCAAAACAAGCGCATGGTCTTTATCTTCGACGAATGCCACCGCTCCCAGTTTGGCGAAAACAACAAGGCCATCCGGGAGTTCTTTCCCAATGCTCAGCTCTTTGGCTTTACTGGCACGCCCATTTTTGAGCAAAATGCCAGCTATCAGCAGATCGAAGGACAACAGGCAAGCCTTGTCACCACCGCCGACATCTTTGAAAAGCCGCTCCACGTCTACACCATCACCCACGCCATTGATGACGGCAATGTGCTGCGCTTCCATGTGGATTATTTCAAGGGTGAGGGAGATACTCCCATAAAGCCCGGAGAAACCCTGGCCAAGCAGGCCGTTGTTAAGGCGATTTTAGAAAAACACGAGGCCGCCACCAATGGCCGCAAATTCAACGCGCTTATGGCCACTGCATCCATTGACGACGCCATCGAATACTATGAGCTTTTTAAGGAAGTGCAGAACGCCAGGCGGCAGGAAAATGAAGATTTCCTGCCGCTCAATATCGCCTGCGTCTTCTCACCCCCCGCCGACGGCAACAAGGATGTGGCCCAGCTTCAGGAAGATTTGCCCCAGGAAAAGGCCGATAACAAGCAGGACCCTGACCGCAAAAAAGATGCCCTCAGGGCCATCATTGCCGACTATAATGCCCGCTATGGCACCAACCACGAGATAGGCACCTTCGATCTGTACTATCAGGACATACAAAAACGAATCAAAGACCAGAAATACCCCAATAGCGATCTGCCCCGTGAGCAGAAGATCGACATCACTATCGTCGTGGACATGCTGCTCACCGGCTTTGATTCCCAGTATCTCAACACCCTGTATGTGGACAAAAACCTGAAATACCACGGACTGATTCAGGCCTTTTCCCGTACCAACCGGGTGCTCAACGACTCCAAGCCCTACGGCAACATCCTCGACTTCCGAGCTCAAAGGGCTGCCGTGGACGAGGCCGTCGCCCTCTTTTCTGGCGAGCAGCCGGATCGCGCCAAAGAAATCTGGCTGGTGGACCCGGCCCCCAAGGTCATCGAAAAGCTGGAGAAAGCCACGGAGGCGCTAAAAGAATTCATGCAAAGCCAGGGGCTTGACTGCAAACCAGAAGAGGTGGCCAACCTCAGGGGCGATGAGGCCAGAGCCGGATTTATCAATATTTTTAAGGAAGTGCAGCGCCTGAAAACCCAGCTGGATCAATATACCGACCTGGGAGAAGAAGAGCGGCAAAAAATAGCGGCCCTGCTTCCCGAAGACGATCTGCGCTCCTTCCGCGCGCAGTATCTGGAAACAGCAAAGCAGCTCCAGGAAAGGCGAGACAAGGGGGGTGCAGACCTTCCAGACACGGTAGAGCAGCTTCATTTTGAGTTTGTGCTGTTTGACTCGGCGCTCATCGACTACGACTACATCATGAAGCTCATCGCCCGCTTCAGCGAAAAGGGGCCGACAAAGCAGAAGATGACCCGCGAAAAGCTCATCGGCCTGCTCTCGTCCAGTGCCCGGCTGATGGATGAACGCGACGACATGAAAGAATACATCGACACGCTTGAAGAGGGCCAGGGCCTGAGCGAGAAAGAGATACGCGAAGGCTACGAGGCCTTTAAGACCCGCAAACAAGCCGAAGAAGTGGCGCGTATTGCCCAAAAACACGCACTTTCTGCCGAGGCCCTGCAAGGATTTATCGACCATATCATGAACCGCTACATCTTTGACTCCGACGCCCTGACAGATCTGTTTGCCCCCCTGAGCTTGGGCTGGAAGGCGCGGGCTAAAAAGGAGCTGGCGCTGATGGAAGACGTAACCCCGCTCTTGCAGCGTCTGGCAGGCGGCCGCGAGATCTCCGGCCTGGAGGTGTACGATGCCTGAGAAAAAGAAGAGTGTAGTGCCGTGCCTGCGCTTCCCCGAGTTCCGAGATGCGGGGGAGTGGGATGAAAAACCACTGGGGCAAGTTGTTCGGTTTTTGGATGGACAAAGAAAACCTATCAAAGAATCTGATCGGGCATTTATGCAAGGGCAATATCCATATTATGGAGCATCAGGAATCATCGACTACATCAATGATTTCATATTTGACGATGACTTAATTTTGCTGGGTGAGGATGGCGAAAATATCGTTTCGAGAAATTTACCACTTGCCTTTAAGGTTTCGGGAAAGTGCTGGGTAAACAACCATGCTCATGTATTGAAACCAAATAAACCGCATCATTTGAATTTTTTGGTGCAGTATTTAGAAAATCTCTCATACATAAAATACAACGCTGGCGGTGCGCAACCAAAGTTAACTCAAGCAATCTGTCAAAAAATACCGTTATTGCTTCCAATTCCAGATGAACAACAAAAAATCGCCGACTGTCTCTCCTCGCTGGACGAGGTGATCGACCTTGAGGCGCAAAAGCTCGAAGCGCTCAAAGCCCACAAAAAGGGCCTGATGCAGCAGCTCTTCCCCTGCGAAGGCGAAACCACCCCCTGCCTGCGCTTCCCCGAGTTCCGCGATGCGGAGGAGTGGGATGAAAAACCACTGGGGCAAGTTGTTCGGTTTTTGGATGGACAAAGAAAACCTATCAAAGAATCTGATCGGGCATTTATGCAAGGGCAATATCCATATTATGGAGCATCAGGAATCATCGACTACATCAATGATTTCATATTTGACGATGACTTAATTTTGCTGGGTGAGGATGGCGAAAATATCGTTTCGAGAAATTTACCACTTGCCTTTAAGGTTTCGGGAAAGTGCTGGGTAAACAACCATGCTCATGTATTGAAACCAAATAAACCGCATCATTTGAATTTTTTGGTGCAGTATTTAGAAAATCTCTCATACATAAAATACAACGCTGGCGGTGCGCAACCAAAGCTAACTCAAGCAATCTGTCAAAAAATACCGTTATTGCTTCCAATTCCAGATGAACAACAAAAAATCGCCGGCTGTCTCTCCTCGCTGGACGAGGTGATCGACCTTGAGGTGCAGAAGCTCGAAGCGCTCAAGGCCCATAAAAAAGGCCTGATGCAGCAGCTATTTCCGCAGGAGGTGGATTAGGCTATGACAAGAAATAATAATATCCAGACCTTTACCGACCTCGATGCGCTGGCGCAGTATCTGCGTGAGCAGGAGAAAAAGGCCATTCTCATCTTCGCCTACAACGGCACCGGCAAGACGCGCCTTTCCATGGCCTTCAAGGACCTGGGCAAGGACGGTGAGCAACGTGACACCCTCTACTTCAATGCCTTCACCGAGGACCTCTTCGCCTGGGATAATGACCTGGAGAACGACAGCGAGCGGGTGCTGCGCATGAACACCGCTTCGCGCTTCTTCAATGGCCTAGCCGAGCTGGAAATGGAAAGCCGCATACACAACTTTTTGCATCGCTATGCTGATTTTAACTTTGATATCGACTATGGGGCGGGCTGTATCCGCTTCTGGAGAGAGACGCAGGAAAACGCCGGGGGAGAGGACGAACCAATTCTCATCAAGATCTCCCGCGGCGAGGAGAACATCTTTATCTGGTGTTTCTTTCTTGCAGTCGCCCAACTGGCCATCGACGGCCAGGAGGCTTATAACTGGGTGCAATACATCTACATTGACGACCCCATCTCATCACTTGATGAAAACAACGCCATCGCCGTGGGTGCCTATCTGGCGCATATGATAAAAGGCCAGGATCGGATCAAGGTGGTGATCTCATCCCATCATACCCTGTTCTTCAACGTGGTGTGCAATGAGATGAAAAAGGCACAGCACTATTTTCTTAGCAAGGAGCCAAACGGCTACCACCTGCGAAATACCAACGGCACACCCCGCTTTTATCATGTGGCCATGCTCAAGGAGCTGCACGAGGTGGCGAAGTCCGGGAAACTATACACCTATCACTTCAATATTCTGCGCAGCATCATGGAAAAGACCGCGACCTTCCACGGCTTCGACGGTATAAGCAAAATCATCAGAAGCGAGACGGACGACCAGGACGGGATGCTTCACGGTCGTTATATCCAGCTTCTGAGCCACGGGAACTATTCCCTCTTTGAACCGGTGGAGATGATGGAAGAAAACAAACAGATTTTCCGCAAAATTTTGATTGACTTTATGAGCAAGTACCATTTTAACCCGGAGCTTTTTCTGGAAGATGGAGCATAGAAGGCCAATACATGAACGATCACGACAAAACACGACTTGGCAAAACTCTGTGGGCAATTGCTGACCGTTTGCGCGGGGCGATGAATGCCGATGACTTCCGCGACTATATGCTTTCCTTTTTGTTTTTGCGCCACCTCGCGGACACCTATGAGGACGCTGCTCAAAAAGAACTGGGAGCGGACTGGCCACAGTTGAGCGGAGATGACCGCCGCTCGCCTCTTGCCGTATGGTATGCAGAGAATCCGAACGATGCCGATGAATTTGAAGAGGTTATGCGCCGCAAGGTGCATTATGTCATAAAGCCTGATTATTTATGGAGCAGCATCGCCGAGCAGGCACGCACGCAGGATGATGAGCTGCTGCATGCCCTGCAACAGGGTTTCAAGTTCATCGAGAATGAATCCTTTTCCAGCAATTTTCAGGGGTTGTTCTCAGAGATCAATCTCGATTCGGAAAAACTGGGCAGAGATTACAAAGCGCGCAATGCACGACTCTGCACAATCATTCAGGAAATTGTCAAAGGGCTTGGGGAATTCCCCTCAGACTGTGACCTACTTGGCGATGCCTATGAATATCTTATTGGCCAGTTTGCCGCAGGCTCAGGCAAAAAAGCCGGGGAGTTCTACACCCCGCAACAGATCTCAAGCATCCTCTCGGGGATCGTGGCCCTGGACAGCCAGGAGCCGACCACGGGGAAAAAACAGAAACTCAATCGAATCCTGGATTTTGCCTGCGGCTCCGGTTCGCTGCTGCTCAATGTGCGCCGGCAGATGGGCAAGAATGGCGTGGGCAAGCTCTACGGGCAGGAAAAGAACATCACCACCTACAACCTAGCGCGCATGAACATGCTGCTGCACGGAGTTAGAGATACGGAATTCGAGATTCATCATGGCGACTCTCTTCTCAACGACTGGGGCATCCTCCGTGAAGAGAATCCGGCCAAAAAGATCGAGTTTGACGCGGTGGTGGCCAATCCGCCTTTCAGCTACCGCTGGGAGCCAAGCGAGGCACTGGCCGAGGATTTTCGCTTCAAAGGCTATGGGCTTGCGCCCAAGTCCGCCGCCGATTTCGCCTTTCTGCTACACGGCTTCCACTTTTTGCACCGCGAGGGCACCTTGGCTATCATCCTGCCCCATGGGGTGCTGTTTCGCGGCGGTGTAGAGGCAAAAATCCGTAGAAAACTTTTAATTGATGGCAATATTGATACTGTCATAGGTCTTCCGGCCAAGCTGTTCTATTCCACCGGTATCCCGGTGTGCATCCTGGTGTTAAAAAAGTGCAAAAAATACGATGATGTTTTATTTATCAATGCCAGCGAACATTTCGAAAATGGAAAACGGCAGAACGTGCTGCTTCCCGAACATATTGACAAGATCATCGAAACGTATCAGTACCGCAAGGAAGAAGAGCGCTACTCCCGCCGGGTATCCATGGAGGAGATCGAGAAAAACGACTTCAATCTCAATATCTCGCGCTATATCAGCATCGCCGAACCAGAGGAGCGTGTGGATTTAGCGCAGGTGTATACAGAACTCACCAATCTGACAGGTCAGATCTCCGAAACCACCAAGAACCATAATAAATTTCTAAAGGAACTCGGTTTGCCAGAGCTACCATATGCCGAGAGTAGCAAAGGTTAGGAATGGGCAAGCCGTTTTTCAAGTCACTGTGCACCAAGGTCGAGTATATTGCGGTGTACGGCTTCGCCTTGGACCAATGGATCACCTTGCGAGAGGTGCTCGGAGAGCTGGATTCGAAGCTGCGGTTCGCGTCTTTCGCAGGTCTGTGATCACAGACGGTACCTTTCGTACGTTTTTTAGTTCACCCGCCGAGGCTCCTCTTTGTCCTGTCTGGTGCTCACGCTCTCCTGATGCGGGGGCGTTTTTTCCGTGCCGCTGCTCTCCCTCCATTTCACTCGATAAAGTGCATGATGAAAAGAAGCTCGCCAAATTGAAAATCGATGTCAATGGGCCAACTTGATCCATTTTTGCTTATGAGATTTGGCAGCACAAGACACTACCCAAATTCCCACAGTTCTCATGTGCTGAACAAAATGTTCAACGCCTCCTATAGCTCTTGTCCCCCTTGAGAATCCCCGAAGGAAACCCCGAAGCTTCACACCGCACACTAGCTGAACACTTTGTTCATCACCATCTATAGCTACTGCGCTTCACCTTTTGGAGCAATCTATCAGCAAGTTAATCCCTCCTGTACAAAGTCAAGTGAATCATGGTGAACCCTCTGAGATCTGGGCTGCTGAACATTTTGTTCGGCTCCATTTTACTGAACATCCTGTTCATCGCCATCTAGCGCCTCTTTTTCTTGATCCTGACCAACCTGTAATGCCTGCCCTTTCTAGGCTTATCAAACTCCAGGTTCTCCCTGGAATTGGCAGCCGTCTCCATAGCTCGCCTGGCCTGAACCGGGAATATCTTCTTTCCCTCTATGGTCGTGAGCAGCTTGGCCACCTCAGGCGTGGTCAAAGAATCGCAGTGCTCCATAGTATCGGCAATCACCCTGGCCCTGAACTCTTCAATCTTTACTGGCTCTAAGGAGCGGGGGTGCTCATACAGGTACAGGAAGGCCCTGCAGCCCAGCTCCCTCAGCTCCTCATAGGCATGGAACGGGTCCAGCTCGTTCCTCCTCCTGGCCCTGGAGATCTCCAGGGGCCTCCTCTTCAAAGCAGCCATCAGCTCTTTGAGCTCTGGCGTGGCCGGGAGCTTGCCCAGGGTCTTGATAGCCTCGTCAATGCGCATGCCCTCGTTAGCATAGAGCGATTTGAACCTATCCTCGAACTCTTCGAGCTTTTCCTCGATCCTTGATACTTCGGACTTGGCATCCTTGACCAGCCTTTCAGCGTCAATATCAGAATAGAGGATAGTGCCCTTTGGCTTTGACGCCTCAGATTCAAGTTTTTCGATAACTACCGCCTGAACTGCTATAATTGTGTCCTGTTCAATTATCCTCTGACTCAGCTCCTCTATCTCAAGTTTTAGAGCCATGGTCTCTGAGCTGCTTCGCTCTGAAGCGGTGCGAAAAGCGTTTATACTATGCTCCGCTAACTTATCCATGCAAATCTGTTCTCCTGGGGTCGGGTCCTCCTATCGGGAGGCCTCCGCAGGGGTAAAAACATGCAAGAAACCCTCCCAAGGCGATTTTGCGTGTAATCTATGGGCCTGGGCGCGTCTGGGCAACGTGCCCGGTCTTCTGTGCTTTTTTTACATGATATGGCTATGGATGATCGATCCAGCGGCAAAAATATTAAAAATTGATTGCACGCTGTATTCTTTCTGCACCACAAATATTTTATAGGATTGCCGCTACTAATTGTCACTGGCATTATGATCTACCCCTGAGTACATCTAGTCATGACGATCTGATGGCTACTCGGAGGTTGTTCTGGCCAAGCGTCGGTCTACCTCACCAGTATGTCCGACATAACCCCGGTGGAGAGACAAGCCCAATACTACTCTCTTCTCCGGGGAGATACTTCTAGAGCCAAATCCCTCCCCCGCTGCCCTGATCAATACTCCGTATTATTAATCAGTACCATTTGTGATATATAAAACTCTTTTGCCGGTTGATTAAAGTGCCCGCGAATCTAAACAATTGGAGAGAGTCGTTAAATTTCGACGTCCGTAGTGCATTTTATCGCCCTTTTTTTAACCTCCATGAGGGTATCTAAGCGTCCTCACTGCGCGGCAAAATAATAAGAGTTATATCCTCGAACACTAGAATGATTAATGGTGAGGTAGAATTGCGCTTGGCACCCAAAAAGAGCATGGGTGGGCTGCCCATGAGCTTTGCCTCTGAACTTGCGGCCATAATTTCATCGTCAATGGATGCTATGAAATCTCATAGCACGCTAACGATACGTTAGCTTTGTTAGATGCAGATAATGCTGGCAAGAGCAATGGCCCTATAGATAAGGATACGGGTGTAAGACAAAAGGGTTCTACCATGCCAAGACCATCAATTGGGGAGTAAGCATGGTGTTATGGGCGCGGTTTAGAAATGCCGATGGCGTAAACGAGCATGATTACCTGCGAGCTCGTGGAGCAAAGGCTCCTGAATCAATTGAAAATAAATTTAGGATGTATTGTTCTACTTGCAACATACCCGACGAGCTCCAAGCGGCAATAGTCAATCTGGTCTTTTGCCTTCCTGCAGGCCCAAGGGTGTTAGCTGCCCAGTGTAGCCTGAGTCAGGACCGTCAGTTTGCCTACCTGAGTCAGGAGGAAGCGACCAGGCTATTTAGAATGGCTGAAACCCAGGGGGTGCCGCTATGATCCAGGCCACTCGCCCCTGGGAGGAGGAGGACGGGGAATACCTTATCCATCTGAAGGCCAGGCCCTGCCCTACCTGCTCAGAGCTGTCGATGGTCAAGACCGTGGTAGAGCTCAGGGATGGCCGGACCTTTGGGCTGGCAGAGCGAGACCTCAAGACCTTTATCCGCTTCGCCCTCCAAAACCCCGACCCTGGCCTGCTGGCTGCCAAGCTCCAGGAGCTCTGCAGGATCCAAAATCCCAGTCAAGATCAGGTCTCGGCCTGGAAGTACCTGATGGGCATAGACCCGGGTGTGGATGAATCCAAAGAGCTGAGGAGGGATCGATCATGAGCAGGTGGTCGATGAACCATGCCTGGTCAGTTCCTTGCCCCTGGCATGTATTGAATATGGCCGATGAGAGGCTGATCACTGCCCAGAGGTTCATATGCTGAAAGGCTCATACACCGGGAACCTCTCGACCAGCTTCATCCTCAAGGGCCGGCTATCTCTTGGCCTGGACCTCTCCGGTGCCGTAGACTCGAGGGATATCAACGAGCTCATGGAGATGATGAAGGATAGGCAAGTCAGGCTCACTGTTGAGGAGGTGGCCTGAGGTGGCCTCTGCCTCCGATACCTCCTGCCCGGATATGATAGCCTCAACCCGCCAGGCATTCCAGGACCTCAGGTCTGAGCTGGACCACGATGATTATGATGCCAGAAACCTGCCCCTGGATTCTCTCGTGGCCTTTGCCATGCTCATAAGCCTCTGCCGTGAGCTTGCGGGTGATGACCTGGCCAACGACCTGGCGAGGCTGGCCACCTCCTTTGGCAGGCACATCTCCATCATTGATGACGAGCTGGAACACCTGGGGAGCATGGCATTATGAATACTCCGGCCAAATATTTAAGTAGTATAAGGTTACTAGTGATTACTAATGCCCACCTGTTCACGGGCAGACCCTTTCTTGAGGGGGCTATCTATGGCCCCTAGGGAACTCGTCCCTCTTCCAGGCAACTACCATGCCGAGTACCACGGGACAAAAGCCGGCGAGTTCTGGTATCACAAAGCCAGGATTTGTCCTCACTGCAACGAGCCAATGGCTAGAGATGGTCATGATATCTATCGCTGCCAGACCTGTGGGGTCGTGGACCTGTACGAGCCCGTATATTGCCCTCAATGCAGCGCTCCCATGGCCTTTGATGAGCGTGAGGTTCACCACTGCAAGAGATGTGGCATTGTGGACCTGTTCAGGCCCAGGATGAGTCAACGTTCTAGGATCCGCCAATATCAGAGGCTCAAGAGCTTGAAGGGCTTTGGCAGGATGAAGGCTCAGATGTGGACCGAATCTGGCTGTAAATGCCGATGAGACCGATCCTGGCTGAGGTTGGCATCATTTACAAAGGGAGAGGTAGATGCACCTGAATCTTGGGCGCTGGTTATCATAATGACATTAAAGGCGGTCAGAGGTTCAGCAACCGGGCCGCCAGTTATGATCTCCTGACCTCTGCAGCTATATACAGAGCAGGAACTGTCATAACAAAACGGGGAGATTCATATGGAAAAGATAGAGCATTTGGATGTCTGCGCCGAGATGGCGCATATTGACTCTGAGCTGGAGGCTCTGCTGGAATCTCACCCGGAGATTGCTCGGGGCCACGAGGCTGACCTGGAGGACCTTGGTCTGGTAGTCTACCTCCCTCGCCAGCCCACAGAAGAGGAATGGGAGAGGGCCCGGCATAGAGGAGCTGGAGACTGAGACGATGCCCAGGTGTGACCTGTTCACCCTCTACATATACGAGGCTGGCGCCGATCCTGACTATATGGCCGCTCTAAAGGACTTTGGCACTGCCGATTACCAGGAGCTCTGCTTTCCACCTCAGGGGCTGGCCAATGTCCTGAGCAGGAATGGTCTGATAGTCAGTAAGGGCAAGAATAGCGAAGATCGAACCATCTGGGCTCCAGGACCTTACTACGATCGCTGGCTCCGGCACTACCAGGAGCATCGCACTGCATTTAGGACCGCCAGGAGCCTGCCCCTGGAGTTGAGTCAGGAGATCTTGACCAGAATAATCGTTAAAGCTGGTGCAAACCCAGATGATCTCATGCACTTGATTCAGAAGGATGCTTGCCACCTGGGAAGCTTTCGAGCTAAGCTTCAAGTCCTGAAAAGAACCGGTCTGGTCATGCATATATAGATCTCTAGGAATTATCCCTTTCTTCTCCCTCCCCGGACCCCACCTTCTTCTCACCCCTGGTTGCCGCGTGCATTGACTGTTTGCACATACAGCCTCTTCTGCCGTGTTCTCCAAGATAGAAGTCTGCCTGATGGAGTGCTTGTATCTTAGGCAATTACCTCTTTCCAGAAATCCGTCAAGACACCCGGTGCCGAGTCCAGAATATCCCGTCTAACCTTGGGGTCCAGAGAGCTAACCCAATCCCATAAGCTTATCTTGTGATTTAAGTTGTTGCAACCCAGGGACCAGTAATATTGCAGAGATATGTGATCGCCACACCGGCAGAAATTCAACCCTTCCCATCTGTAGAGCTTTTCACCACAGGGTCCGGCTCCTTTCATGTCGCACTGGCACATGGCCCCTCCTGGGCTTTAATCCCGGCCAGACCTTTCATGAGCTTTGAAAACTGGTCCTGCCTGTGTTTGCGCTTGTCATTCCTGCAAGCAAAGCCTGGACAAGCGAGGCTGCCGGCTGGAATTGTGGAGCTCAAGTATTTTCGCTTTCTCTGGATTAGAATTTCTTCATCAGGGGCGATTATCTTGTATTGTATGTGCCAGTGTAAACCGGCCGCATTGGCCGCATCAGCGTAAGTAGACTGCTCTGTGGTGCTTTTAATATCGAAGTGGAGTATTTTCGCCATTCGTTTAACCACCTACGATATAATACGTTATTGTACAATATAACCATTATGGTTGTCTAGTCTATTTTGTGCATAATGGACTTGCTGGTTATAATGCCAGAGAAGTGATAAGTAACCGTGAACGCCATATAAACCAATTTGGTGTAAGAGCTCATGAAGGTTGGCGAGATCGAGAATGTCTGCGAAAGAGAAACTGTTATTGATCCTCTTTACAAAAGAATTGATAAGAACGGCAGGATCTACATCGATAAAGACCTGGCTGGAAAGGAAGTCCTGATCCTGGTGGTAGAACCTATACCGAAGGATAAGATAGACTTTATCAAAGTAGGCAGAGGACATTAAAGCCATTTGGATGGACTATGCCATCCAAGTAGCCAATCCTTAGTGGCTCAAATTATTTTTTAGCAATCTAGGCGCACTTGCCATATTGGGACATATAATCCTCTATTTTACGGTCCCTTGAATATAGGCGTCCTATAGGCTCAAGAACTCCTGCCATGCCGTCCGGAGAGCTCTAGAGATGAGCTTCAAGCATATAGGTCTCTAGGGATTATCCCTCTCTTCTCCCTCCCCGGACCCCACCCTCATCTCTC
>Ga0310040_1000396_pt1 | contig 41804 bp, 44 predicted proteins | sample EPASupsiteHSE623_FD_200237 | JGI IMG/M metagenome (GOLD analysis project Ga0310040, IMG submission 200237) | Bioremediated contaminated groundwater from EPA Superfund site, New Mexico - Sample HSE6-23 (v2) (version 2) | ecosystem: Environmental > Aquatic > Deep subsurface > Groundwater >... | reverse complement strand
ATTTAAAGGAACATCCATCGGCCTGTTCTTTTCGAGCGTGGATACATGCATCCATAGAAGGAAGGAGTTATTGCCATATTCTATTCTGCCGGTTCTATAATCAATCCTGCATGGAGTCTTTTTCTGGAAATCGGGCGCAGATGGCTCTCTGTTGATGAGCTTAGCAAGGGACTTCTCGGCTTTTTCTCTTGCCCTATCATCCTCTGCAAGATCTACCCGTTGGTTGGCCACTTCAACTCGTCTTTCCCAGTCGGCGTGAAGTTTCCGGCGGGATTTCCAAGACCAGATCGCTTTATCTACACATTGATCTACAAATCCTGAGGATAGACCTGTTCTTGATGCAATATCATTATCTTTTGCCAGTTTTCTTACGGTCTTTCTATCTAGATCGATATCATCAGATATCAATGAGGAGATGAGCGCAATACCAAAGGTAATCCTGGCCGTGAGACTCTCCAGTCTATCAAGCTTCCATCGCGTAATGGAGTGATGCACTGGTACTCTGAGAGTTTTTCGCACTATCATCTGGCGAAATCATATTTGGACGAGCTTGATTATATAATTGAGCTGCGTAGAGAGAAAGTAATTGGAATAGGTGCGGGCTGTATCCCGCCAATAAATTGGCGGGGATTAGCCCTGATTTCGTCCTAAAACCACAGGATCTACTGAATGAACCGTTGGCACGAACCCCAGCCTGAACTCAGGAATCTCAGGCGATTTGTCGGCATTGCCCAGTAGATTGGGAAATATGTTCCAGTCCCATCCAAGTGCTGCTGGGATCTGGGATGACATGAGGGCTAAGAAGATCAATAACAGTGACGTCTTTCTCACTTTCCAATTCCTCTGCTCAAATATTCTGATATTACAGGTATCATTCAGGCATCGCCTTCTGGTGCTCGCCGAGGCAAAGCGAATCCATACGGCAAAGGCTATCTCTCATTTTCAGTTCACCGACACACCATGCTATGTTAAGCATTATTAACCTCATCTTAGGGGCAACATTGGCATCATTATCGCAAATGTTGCAATTAGTTATGGAAAGTCACAGCCAAGTTCAAGCCAAAAGATCTGTACATTGATGAGTTCAAGGATACATGGTGAACAAGGCCTCTTATGGAAGAGAGGCCATTAGCTTTTAAGTCTCACTTCAGCAATCTCAACTTCAGCTGCCTCTGGTTCTCCATGGCCTCAGATGGATCTGCAGCCGGAGCAAACCTGTCTTCGAGCCGATCGTCATTGAATACGAGGTCGAGGAGATGGAGGATATGCGCCCCCTGAGATGCAAGATGGCCCCTGCAGGATGCGCAGTATGTGACCAGATCAGACCTGGTCTCATCAATTGTATGCCTTGCTATTTTGGCGCTCAGGTTAGCATCAACTGCAAATGCCATGCCGCCCAGGCCGCAGCAGTGGCTGGAACCCTTTGAGTGCTCTATCTCCTCAACCTCGTGTCCGCAAGCCTCTATCAGCTTTCTGACGCTGTTATGAACTTCACCTTCAAACGCGAAGAGCAGGGATCATGGATTGAGAAGGTACGCTTTTCTCTTGCTCCGGCCGCCGGTTTTGCTTCTGGAAGCCCGATCCTGACAAGCACTGTATACAGGGATATGGGGTTTAAATGTGGCAGATACTGCTTCAGTACAAGGTAGCAGCATGGGCAGGCAACAATTATCTCTGAGGCTCCACCGATGAGATAAGCGGGAGCGCCGCAGCAGCCAAGTACGATTCCAGTTCCAGGAAGCTTCTGCAAAAGGTATTCATAAGCATTTATCACCAGATCTGGGGAGTAGGCAGAGAGGGCGCATCCCGGGAAGAATGCCCTTATCGTTTTGCCTGATCCTGAAGCGTCTGAGGACTTCAAAGATTCTGGTGAAGGGAGGGCCAGCCTGAATGCATCTGATACATACCAGTCCTGAGCATCCCTCAGTGGCTGGTGCGGCTTCAGTGGTGCCAGGCCTTCCTGGACCAGCTGATGGCGCACCTCAAAGCACATCCTGCCCACATTCAGTCCCTCTGGGCATCTGACCTCACAGAGGCCGCAAAGGTTGCAGGAGTAGGGAATTTCTGGGCTCGTCCTGTGTTTGCCTGCTTTGAAGCTCTCAGCCAGATCCCTCGGACTCTCGCAGTGCATTTGCAGAAAATCGCACTCTTTGACGCAGAGCCCGCACTCAATGCACCTTTCGAGCATTTTATCTGATTCGCTCATTATATGTCCGCCATGCAAAATTTCGTTGAATAGACAGGCTCAGCCGATTGGCTGCCGATTTGTTGGAGTTATTGAAAATGAACTATATATAGGGCTATAGAACCTCTCAAACTTTGCCTCAATGCCAGGATTTATTTGGGATCGGTGTCATCATCCATTTATAAATCGGCTGATAGATAGCTTACCATACAATTGCTTAGATCAAGCCTCTTTAGTGTGAAGGCACAGCTATTCAGTTCTTACACGACCATGCACAGTACTAAATAATAAAAAAGAGTAACTTAATATAGATCATGGCGTGGCTTGGCAATCATAGCAGTTAAGGCAGATATCTCTGCTTCAATTTCAGAGTCTTTTCAAAATTGCCGGCTCTAGCCCTGATATGGATGGTGATTGATATATGGCAGGCGTAGATCGTCCAGATTTTGATAATCCAAGCGACATAGGGGCCGGCGTACCCAGGCCCGATTTTGGCAGGCCTGGAGCTTCCAGGCCTGATCTGAACAGACCAGGCGTCCCAATGCCTGAGAGGGGCCTTAGAGGTGCTGGTAGCCCGTATGCTATGAATTATCAGGGCGTGGGAATAAGGTTCGTTGCCATTCTGATAGATAGCATAATTCTTGGAATAATAATAGGGATACTGGGAGCTATCTTTGGAGCCAACAATAACGTTTCGGGCATGTACCCCTACTACGGCCTTGGCTGGTTCAACATCCTGAGCTTCATAATCTATATTTTATATTACACTCTGATGGAAGGCTCAAGAGGCCAGACCATAGGCAAGATGATCACAAAGATAAAGGTGGTCAGGGAGGACGGCAGGCCCATAGATATTGGCACGGCTTTCATAAGGAATATACTGAGGATCATCGATGGCTTAATCTTTTACATAATCGGTGCCATATTGATCTGGACCTCGCCCAAAAGACAGCGCCTGGGAGATAGAATAGCCAAGACGGTTGTAGTAAAGGTCTGAATCTCTCTGCCAGAAGATATCGATGCTTGCGCCTGATTGATAATGGGATATCAGGCGCAGGACTTCATAGATAAACAGGCTGGAGCCCCCTCCCTTTTAAGAGAGGGGAGGAAAGCCGTACCTCCTCAGGTATACCGATAACAACAAATGCCATCCCTGACATATAATCAGCCCGAAATGGTTGAATGCATCTACACGATCAATTGCAAGATGGCACCAACCCAGGAGCAGGTATCTGAGATAGAAGCTACTCTTATAGCATTTGCTGATGCCTGTACCTGGATCAATGATAGTGTAGATGCCAGGATACGCAACCGTGTGACCATCCACCACTTCGCATACAAAGATGTTAGGGCTAAGTTTGGCCTGTCTTCCAACTTAGCGGTTAATGCAGTAGCCAGAGTTGCCGGAAATCGAAAGACGGCACACCTTAATGGTTCTAATGATTATCGCCCTGGAGGATTTGACGGGCATCAGAGACGGAGTCAACCAGAAAGCAGGAAAAGACCAACGAAGAAGGGTCAATGGTTGGGCGTTCTACCAGCTAAGAGAGTTCTTGACTTACAAGGCTCTTGCGGCTGGAATTCCACTGGTGCTCGTAGAGCCTGGCTATACCAGCAAAGCCTGCCATAAATGTGGTAAACCTGGTATCAGAAAGGGCAAAAAGTTTAGCTGCCCACATTGCGGTTGGACTGGCGATGCTGATTTCAATGGTGCTAACAACATTGCTCGGCTTGGGCTGCATGTAGGCCAGCCTAGAGGTCCGATGTTGCCTATGTTTCAGGTGGCATCAGGGCTACTGAAAGCCCGTCCCCTTTAAGGGGCGGGTGGCTTACCTCAACCTGAGCCTCTGCCCGGACTGCAGGAACTGCCGCAGCTACCTGATTCCTGATGTCTGAGCTCTGGCTGTGGCTGTGGAGCATGGCGAGGTCTGATCTCCACTGGCGAGAGCTCACTATCAATTGACGATATAGTGCTGTTATATATAATTTTGGCGCGGGAAGAACTTCTTCCGCTCTTTCTTGGGATTTAGGCCCGCACATCTGAGCCTCTTGGATTTTTCGTCATCCCATTATCTATCGATTTAATATGCCTGAACGCTGGTGCCTATGTTTCTCTGGCACGGAAAAGCAGGATTGAGGACGAATGGTTAGATCTTACTGGGAGTAAATCCTGATCCAGATCAGCGCAATTTCTTTCATGTTATATGTATTTAGGCCGAGTAAACCACATATGAAAATGCCAATTAAAGGGTCGGACAAACAAAGACCATATATACCACCAGGTCTGAGTAACTGGGCAAGAAGGTGCCGGGGATTGTTATTTAGCCCATATGGCACAGAATTCAGGCGAATTTAAGGAAGTACGATGATGCTATGTCCAAATTGCGGAAAGGCTAACAGTTTCATTGCCAGGTTCTGCCAGAACTGCGGCACGAGCCTCACTGAGACGTCTGGCTATGCCCAGCCCGGAATCAGATATGCAGGCTTTTGGAGAAGGCTGGCTGCATATATGATCGATTATATCTTCATCACAATAGCTGCGGCCTTAAGCATTCTGGTTCTGGGGATGATGTTCTCTCCTCCGGGTTTCGGATGGCACATAGGCTGGGATTACAGGCTTATACTCGGGCCCATAGTTCCATGGCTGTATTGGTCACTCATGGAGAGCTCAATCTACCAGGCTACCATCGGCAAGATGATAATGGGGATTGTGGTGACAGACTCCCGCGGGAGAAGGATAAACTTCCGAAGGTCCACAGTCAGGTACTGGTCCAAGTTCCTCTCTGCACTGCTCCTGCTGGCCGGGTTCATTATGATAGGCATTACATCTAAAAAAGAAGGCCTCCATGACATGATAGCCGGATCCCTTGTAATCCGGAGATAGCTTTTTTTTTAGGTATCTCCATCTGGATAATCAGAGACAGCGCTCTCTCCTGGACTGGTTGATCATCTCCCTTAGGTCAGGTGACATCTCCATCAGCAGGTCCAGGGTCAGGCCCAGGTCCGTCAGATCCAGGCAGTACTCCATAGTGGGCTCAGTGACCACCAGGGCCAGTGGTGAGATCAAAGCAGTGGCCATTACACCCTCTGAGGTATAAATGGCTGAGGCCCGAACTACAGGTCGGATGGATCTGTCTCCAATCCTGATGGCCTCTCCCACAACTATCTCCGTATCAGCTTTGAGATTTTGCAGCAAAGCTACCCCTCACCATGCTCTCTATTAGTTTCCTCAGCGGCTCCTTACTCAGCGCTCTGATAGATGCGACAGCTACATTCAGGAGCCGTACCCTAAACTCGGTTATAATTGAACCATCCAGCCTCTGGCCGCTGAAATCCGGGACCAGCTGTATGCCGGTCCTCCAAAATCCTCCCAGCGCTGCCGATGCCGACCAGATATAGCCGCTTATGATGGCGGTATCTACTGGATCGCTCATGCCCAGGGCCAGGCTGCAGTCCAGCCTCTTGATGGATATGCATCTTATCAGGTCCGTTGCGGTCGAGGCTATAGAGGGCAAAGAGTCCTTGAGCAACTTCATATTCTTCTTGCTGAGCATCGTGCCCCGGTCAGACCCGGCTTTTGCTTCCTCTTTAGCCTCACCCACTCGCACGCCCTCTCCCACTTCCTCCCTCCCGACCTTGGCTCCCATGCCAGGAAACTCATTCTGGCTGAGTGTCAGGCCCATCCATTGGATTTTATAGGAGCCTCTCATTAAAGGGCCGTCTTTCAACAGCTCAAATGATATGTGGATGGGTATCAGCAGTATGCAGGCTGCCAGAAGCACTATGACCAGAAGTATGATCAGCAGGATGCTCATTGCTCATTCTACGTTTATCTGGGCAATGTGTCCAGCAGGGCGCTTCTTTTCTGTGCCCTCCTTCTTGCCGGTCAACTTTCCAAGTACTGCAGATGCCAGCTCGGCCACAGACTCAGCCATGGCATTTGGCGTGGTCAGAGGTATCACCTTTACTCCATCTGGCCCGGAGATGCCCTTGAATATTATCACCACAGCCATTGGGTAAACGCCCACTGCTCCGCCTGCACCGCCGCCAGATGAGGGATTATCCTGTGTGCTCTGGCCAGCGCCTGCGCCAAAGCCCATTCCCATCTTTGTCACTGGCAGTATCACCTTGTCTTCCATCTCTATTGGTTCGCCTAGTATATTCCTTGCGGAGAGAACCTTCAGGAGCTCATCTACCGTAGTCTTTATAGCATCTTCAGCCGGCATCAATATCTCCAAAAAATAAAGGCTCTGTCTATATATACATCTTTCTATTTCTGTATTCAGTTACTTAGATATCTGGTAGCTATGGCAGATATATGGCTTGAAGTGAGCTATTATCTGAAAATTATATTATAATTTTAGCCAACTCAATTATGCAGGATCAATTACGGGCATCTGATATCCAACTCATTTGATGGTGATATCCCTTAAAGATTATCCATGCTAATAACTTTTTTCATCCTGTTGGTTTTGCATTATCGCTTGCTCCTTTATGATGAAAAAAAATTTAAATAGTAAGACCTATAATAGTAATTATCGCCCAAACAATATTGGAGTGTGGTAAAGATGAGCGCATGGGATACACTATACTGGATTGCCTTGATATTGGTTGTAATTGGCGGCTTGAACTGGGGCTTGGTCGGACTGGCAAATTATAATCTTGTAGATGCCATCTTTGGTGTCAGATCGCTGTTATCCAGCATCGTGTACATACTGGTTGGTTTGGCTGCAATATATGTGATAGTGGTTGCCGCTTCCAGGCCCAGAACTAGGCCTATTCCATAGATCTCTTCTCTCTTTTTTATTGGCATAGCCAGCCTATTCTGCTTCGATTCTAACTTTGATAGAGCCTATGCCTCTGAATGCTCCAATAAATGGGAGGCGGATGTCTCTGGTCTCAGTCCTTATCACGGGGTCGTAATACTCAAGTTCCCATGCATCATCACCATCATCTAATGAAGCATTGATGGCCACTGCATAAGCCCGCCATTTGAACATCTGCACCCTGGGCAGGCGGTCTGCTTTCTTAAGTACTGGGCCTAAATCCTCACTTCGGTTTGAGGTGATCTTCAGCCGCTCAAATGTCTGGTTATAGTCCAGACCTCCAGACAGCATATCATATTCATGGACCTCTATATTATCTCCCGACTCCTGCAGCACCTCCCATTTGAAGAGGTTGGATGTGGGGAATATGCTATGATCCATTCCATTGAAGAGATCTGAGGCTTCCCCTTTTCCCTCCACCCGAATAGCCCCGATTACAGCCAGAACTATCAGGAAGACTGCAAGAGTTCTGGCATTCGCCTTTGGAGCATGGGGGTGCTTGAGAAGGACTATCCAAAGCGCCAGGCTGGTCAGGGTCAGAACCATCTCTGTGTAGAAGAAGATCTCTGCAGATGATCTGGCGTAGCTTATGGGGAAGACGAATGGAATCCCCCTGGTGGTGGTATAGTCCAGTAGAAGGTGCATCACCACTCCGGCATAACCAAGGGCTATACAGCGCCCTGAGAACTGGGGATAATATCCATTCAGCCTCCGAACGGATGGCCCGAGGCGAGAGGCCAGGTAGGTCATGATCAGTATGGTGAAGAAGCCAAAGAAGAGTGTGTGGGTAATTCCGCGGTGGGCGATCAGCAGGTATGATGGATGGATGATGTTTATCCACACCAGGAGCACGTCGAAGTCCGGGGCTATTCCTCCAAGAACCAGGGCTGCTATCTCCTTCTTGTCTCTCTTGAGCAGGGTTCCCAGGAGGTAGGCTGCCAGGGCGTGGGTAAACAGGTCCATTGCATCATCATCTCATACTATGCTGCTTCCGCGCCTTGCGAACTGCGATATACCGACTTAAGCCTTGCCATGGCACATCCCAGAAAATAAAGGTTGGATCTCGGTATGAGTCTCTAAGTACTGACCTGTGCACCAGACCTGCAATTTGGAGAACATTTAAAGAAATTGGGGACCTAGGGATTATAGGTGATATAATGGCAAACATCCTGATAATCCATCACTCACTCCATGGTCACACCCATTTTCTGGCCGAGTCCATTGAGAAAGGCGCTATGGAGGTGAAGGGTGCCAAGGTTCAGATGAGGCGGGTTCAAGAGACCAAGCCACATGATCTTCTGGAGAGGCTTGGAGCCTCTGAGTTCTATGAATCATTTCTGACACTCCAGGTGGGCCTGAGAAGCGCTGGCCAAGCGAACAAGATCTTGAGGCTTCCCGCATCCAGGGAAAGTATGTGGCCATGCAGGCCTCAAAAGTATCAGGGAGTGGTGAGGGGTAGCAATTAGATGCAGCTCACATCTCTGTGATGGTATTATATCTGCGATTTCCAGAGTGAGGTATTTTATAGAGTATATTGACCTGTTGAATATGGAGAAAGCAATTATGTGCCGAATGGAAAACGATGAGTCTGGGAAAATGTGCTTGGAGAATAAGTCCAATGAGAATAAGGGCATGGGTCAGCACATGGGGATGGGCCGCCATGTGGGCATGGGCCAAATGATGTCCCTGACGGCTGACGGCCAGGGCGGGTTCCCTCTGATAGGTGACAAGTTCCCTCAGATGGAGGTAAAGACCACCCATGGCATGAAAAACTTGCCAGGAGACTATGCAGGCAAATGGTTCGTGCTCTTCAGCCATCCTGCGGACTTCACGCCGGTGTGCACCACGGAGTTCGTGGGATTTGAGCAGAGGCGGGCTGAGTTTGAGAAGCTTGGCTGCCAGCTCATAGGCCTCTCTATAGACCAGGTCTTCTCACATATGAAGTGGACAGAATGGATACGCAAGAACCTGAATGTGGAGATAAGGTTCCCAATCATTGCCGATGACATGGGCAAGGTGGCCTCAAGGCTTGGCATGATCCATCCTGGAAAGGGGACCAACACAGTCAGGGCGGTCTTCATAGTCGACCCTGACTGTGTGGTAAGGCTGATCCTCTTCTATCCTCAGGAGGTGGGAAGGAACATAGATGAGATTTTAAGAGCCGTCAATGCCCTTCAGGTCTCTGACAAGAACAAGGTGGCAATGCCCGCGAACTGGCCCAAGAACAGCCTGATTGGAGATGAGGTCATCATACCGCCGCCTGCCGATGAGAACCATGCCAAGGAGAGGGTTACCGGGAAGGACTTCGTCTGCTATGATTGGTGGTTCTGCCACAGGAAGCTATAATATTTCCGGGACATCCGCAGGAAAGTAGTCGGCCAGATGCCGGGGTGATGTCGAGGTTTCCATCACCTCCGAGGCTCTGGTGGGCGGCAAACATCAGCTCCGATTTCTGGTACGTAATATGTAAAGAAAGCAGTGCATTGGTACGCAGCAGATCCAAAACTGCATATGGTGCGATCATTTCCCTGCAGGAAACACTACCTTAAACTCTGTCCCGCCTCTATTATCGATTTGGACTTCGCCCTTTAGTTGTTTTACCAAGTCAGTTACAAGCCTCAGTCCCAGAGTTTTGGCTTTGTGGGGTTCGAGGGATTCCATGAGTCCAATCCCGTCGTCCCTGACTATAAGCAAGATGCGATCATTATCGAGGCTCGTAAGTTCAACCCGTATCTCTCCGGTTCTCTCTCCCGGGAATGCATGCTTCAGGCAGTTTGATACCAGCTCATTCACGACAAGGCCACTTGGGATTGCTTTATCAATGCTCAGGAGGACCGGGTCCAGATCAAGATTCAACTGGATCTGCCGTCTATCAACTCCAAAAGAGTTGAACAGGGATCCAGTCAGACCCATAACATATCGTGTGAAGTCCACTTTGGCCAGGTTCTCAGACCTGTACAGGCTCTCATGGATAAGAGCCATTGACTTGACTCTGTTTTTGCATTCTGCAATTGCCTCCCTGGCGCTCTTGTCTTGAATGTTGTTTGCCTGTATGCTGAGCAGGCTGTGGATTATCTGAAGGTTATTCTTGACCCTGTGATGAATCTCTTTCAGGAGTACATCCTTCTCCTGTAAGGATGCTTTGAGCGTCTCCTCTGCCTGTTTGCGCTGAGTGATATTCAGCACTATGTTGACGATACCAGAAATCTGGCCGTGTTTATCCTTGAGGGGATTGCTGCGTACCACCCATGTGTTGCCATCTGGTGTGGTCACCTCTTCTTCCTGGAACTGACCTGTTTGAATCACTTTGATGGCCAGGCACCAGGGACACGGCTCACTGAAGCCCTGAAACATTTCATAACAGTGCAACCCTTTTAGCTGATCGTACGGCCGACCGAAATACTCTTGCATTGCTTTATTAGCCCATATTAAATGCAACTCTGGATCAACATATTCGACGATCACATCCTTGAGCCCGTTTAAGACTGCACTTTTCTCCTGCTCTGATCTCATCAGCAGGTCTTCTGACCTCTTAATGGCGGTTATATCCCGGAGTTGCTCAACTATCAGCTTGACCTCGCCTTTCTCATCAAGGATGGGATATGACCGGCAGTCTAAATGAGTATCCAGCTCAGGTATGTATTTCTCCAGGAACTCAGGTCTCTTGCTCTTCAAGGCTCTGCGAGAGGCACACAGATCGCACTCCTTTTGCCAACCCATGAGTTCATAGCATCTTCTCCCAATGACTTCCTCAGGCTTCATTCCAAGGAACTCATATCCTGCCTTGTTATAGCGCTGAATGGTATGATCTGGAAGCTGGACTGCAATGATATCTCCCATCCCATCGAGTACGCCCTCTAAGAGCGCCTTGCTGTCCCGCAGCTCCTCCTCGGATCGCTTGCGCTCGGTTGTATCACGCCAGGTGGCAGCGAAGCCATCTCCTAGCTTGAAGGCCTGGAAATCAAAGCTTCTGGCAAGCCTCCTGCATCCTCCATAAATGTCTTCATAGTGCTGATCCTCAATAATTAGAGGCTTGCCCGTCTCCACCACCTCGACATACTCATTGAAGAGCCCAGTCTCCAGGTGCGCCGGTAGAAGCTCCAGCATGGTATGGCCTATCTGCTCCTCTCTCGACCTTAGGTTAAGCCTGCATCCCGCCTCGTTGATGTACTCATACTTGAAATCCACTATTTTGCCGGCATCGTTCCTAACTGCTGAGAAGATTGCAAAGCCGTCGAGCATAGTCTCTACTGAGGTGCGGAACCTCTGCTCGCTCTCCTTTAGAGCCCCCTCGGCCTGCTTACGATCAGTTATGTCCTCAGCAGCCGTTAGGATGCAGCGTTCCCCTGCAAATTCAATCGATTCTGCCGATAGAAGCCCTGTTCGAAGATTTCCACTCTTTGTACAAATTTCCGTCTCCAAATCGCGATAATTTCCTTCAGAGATCACCTTTTTGTTTGCCCTTGCCAGCTCTGCGGGATTTGCCCATAGCCCCAGCTCCAGAGCTGTGTGCCCTATCACTTCACCACGGCAATATCCCATGCGCTCTTCAAACGCATTGTTGACCTCAATAAATTGTCCAGTTTTTATTGAAGAAATAGACATCGTCGCTGGGCTTAAGTGGAATGCCTTGGAGAACATCTCCATGGACTTTAGCAGAGCCTCCTTAGCCCTTTTGTGCTCGGTGATGTCTCGGGTGCAAATGACAGCTCCGCGTATTGCACCGCAATCATTGAATAACAGGTTTCCTATGGATTCTAGCCATACGTAATGACCGTTCTTATGGCGATAGCGGTACTCAACTTTTACAGGAGTCTTGTTTCTTATAGCGGTGTTAAATGCTTCGAATGCTCTATTTAAGTCGTCGGGATGCAGGAACTCAAAGACAGATCTGCCAAGCAACTCCTCAGGCTGATATCCCAGGGCGCTTTTATGCGAAGGGCTGAGGTACTGATAAATCCCATCTCGATCAACCTGATAGATCAGATCGAAGATGTTATCTAAGATGATTTGAAGATGATCTCCGGGGAACACGCCCTCAGATTCACTCGGAGCGATATTGTTCATGCGACATATCTGCAAGGCTAATACTATTTATTCCTATAGATGTTTTCTTTTCAGAAATAACCTGCTATAATCGACCAAGAATGTGGATCTAACCACGCCATAATTCTATGAACAAATTCCGGCAATTTATGCTTCCGCCACAGAAATCTCTAAGCAATTAGTACAGTTTATTGATGGGCTCGGTATATCGGCGTTTGTTCACATGCCCGAGCAACTGGGCCGTAAAGGCCCTGATAAGATCCTAATGGGGGTGAGTTGGATCTCTTCAGGGCTGGCTAGATGCTGATCCGTCTTAGCAGCTTCACAATCCAATAGCTCTAGCATGCCATTTGCACCATTACTGCGTTGGCTTGTCTCCCTAGGAATCGATGGTAATGTGAAAAGCTTGATCCTGGCAGACATAATTAAAGGCAGATTAGACGGATATATAAACGGAATGCATCTCTCAGAAAAAGAAAGAACTATACTACTATTCTATCTTACTATTATATTGATTCCGCTATAACTTACCTGATTGAACACTCATGGCAAGATTTGATTTGTGACATCTTTGGATGATATGAGATGTCAAGGAATATTGATAGATTTTTATTCTACTTTTCATTAGGGCAAGCCACAAGCCTACAATAATATAGAATGCCGCAGGTACCCGGAATACAGAATGCCTCAGGTACTCCAGACCAAGGCATACTTAGCTATAGTAAGTAAAGATATTGGGGTACAAATGCAAACGTTGTTGAGGCCATAGTAAGATATAGCAATGCTATGGTCAAAGCAATTTTTTTCTCTAGAGCTCATAGAATATTACCTCCATTCAGGGATTATAGTAATGTCATATTCAGTATAATTAATCTTTATAAATATATCAGGTAACTAAGCCTAATAAAAATGTAGAAAAGTAAAAGCTGATAAGCCAAGCCCACATAACGCCCTATAGTGCCGGACCTCCGCCAGGGAGCAAAAGAGCGGTACGGCCTTGAGGTCCAATCAGTGGATAATACTGGTGGAATGCTCTCATCATGGATGGCCCAGGCAATCTCTTCGGCAGCCTCTATTGCAATGTAGATCGCCCTGCTGGCTCCTCGCGCACAAGAGATAAGAAAACAATGAATGAAGTGCATTCCAGGTCGGATATGCCCTAATACTACGACCATTAATTATATCGGTCCTAATCCTTGAGGTATCTTCATGATAAAATTTTTAGCCTTGATCAGTTAATGACAATATGGGGTCATAGCATGAAGGGGCAGGATAGCTTTGCATCCAGCAGATCAGGAGGGGATCATGAATCACGAATCTGTTCTGGTAGCACTTCCTAACAGCGAAGAGGAAGCTAAATCTATGAAAGAGATCGCGCAGGATATGGGCATGCAGATCTCGTCGTATACAGATTGGATCAGAGCAGAGCGCAGTCTATCCAGGGTGTTGAGGGCACTTGTCAAGTGGGGATGGGTAGCTTGCGACAGGAGACAGAAGGAAGAGGGCCACAGGTTCTGGTATAATGCATATTGGAAGACGGATCTGGCCATGCAGGAGGCATCAAGGCTGCTTCAGTAAGGGCATGGCAGCATTCAAAGAAAATTCCAGAATAATTTCGGCGATAAGTGACGCATTGGTTAGGGATTGAGCTGAAAATAAGCCTGATTAGGTAAGGCGCAGATAAGATATCCGGAATCTCGTTCCGTTTCCCCTTTCACGGGGGTCTACCACACGATGGCGGTAAACTATCTCATCTACGCCTTGAACTATATATTAGATCCTAAACTATTTATAATTTCTCGCTGATAAAGATGGGACTGGTATCCATACAAGCTCAATGCCAGCAATTTTTGAGGCAGCCCGGCTTGAAAAATTCTATAGATATTATTTAGTAAGCTACCCGCCCCCTAAAGGGAGCGGGCTTTCAGTAGCCCTGATGCAGCCTGAAACATAGGCAACATCGGACCTCTAGGCTGGCCTACATGCAGCCCAAGCAAAGCAATCATATTTGCTCTCATCCAGCCCATTGGCTGGAGGAGTTCCATATCGCAATCTGGAACACATTGAAATCAGCATCCCCCGACCAACTCCAATGTGGGCAGCTAAACTTTTTGCCCTTCCTGATACCATGCCTGCCGCACTTGTGGCAAGTCTGGCTGGTATATGCCGGATCTACAAGCACAAGAGGAACACCTGCAGCCAGTGCCTTATATGTCAAGAACTCTCTTAGCTGATAGAAAGCCCAACCATTGACCCTTCTTCGCTGGTCTTTTCCAGCTTTCTTGTTGACACCAACTCTTATGCCCGTCAGATCTTCCAGGGCTACCATTGCCGGCATCTTCTGTGCTCTGGCAATTATTGCTTTGCTGATTTAGTGGTTGATTTGCTTCTGGTATCTGCTCTCTTTCCCTGATAGCCGGTTCAAGAGCTGCCTTCCTCGTCGTCTACAGCTCCGTGTGCCTTTTGAGACTGCTTGTTGAACAGATTGCCTTACAGAAGCGTAATGGTTTTTGATATCTTTGATGGCCTCTCCGTCAAAGCTCTGACCTTCCGAGGTCATAGCAATATCCGTTATGCCAAGATCAACACCTAGAACCTTATTCGTGTGGATGGGCTCAGGAGCCTCTGATTTGATCTGGATGTTGATATAGTATTCCCGGCCTTTCCTGCAAAGAGTAGCACTGGTCGGCCTCGAACCCCTCAGCCGATCTTTTTGATAATCGCTCAGGAGTATTATATTATATATGATATTTCATGATATCGGTATATTGGAGCAGGTACGGCATTCCTCCCCTCACCTAAAGGAGAGAGGTCTCCTGCCTGCTTACCTATGATACATCTTCGGGCCGAAGGTCATTTATTCCCGGCCCCCAATTTCTGCTTGGCGTGGGTCTCAGGGCTGATGCCAGCTATGGCATGCTGAGGGGGAATCGATATATTGATTCAGCTAGTCACGAAATACTGGGCAATAGGGTCTCTGATAATTGCTGCGGCACTAAACTTTTTAGCTGCCATCTTCAATGGAAGTCTGATCAATCTCATAGCCTGTCTTGCCTGCATGGTGGGGCTGGCAGGAGTGATCAAGCTCGTGGGTTAATCTCGCAGTGAGTATATGAAATAGCATATCCCCTCAAAGTCTGCCCTTATCTGGCAGGCTTAAGGTCAAATACAAGGTAGCAGTGCCTGGCAGAGATATCTAATTTGCAGCAAAATATCCATCTTCGATAGCATCCTTGCCTTTCGCGCACAACTCCGAGATCCATGTGGAACAGTGTTTCCAAGAACCTTGTATTCAGGGCTAAGCTTGATGCTGAGATGACTGGCCGATAGCACGAATGGACTTCCTGAAGGAGGAAGCGAGCAAGCATAGGTGGATGCCTGCAACTTCAGTCCTGGTGGGAGGTCGCAGCATGGTTGGCAAAAGTTTTATAGGGCGGCATGATCCCCTCTGCACTATGACTCAAGAATCCTCAATGAGGGATCATTTTCTATAGACCCGCATCACTTCGCGGTCAAAGCGTCAGAGTTTTTGATACCACCCTCCGTGACGGAGAGCAGACTCCAGGAGTCTCTCTCACATCGGATGAGAAGCTCATTATTGCAAGGCAGCTCGACTGTCTCGGCGTCAATGTAATCGAGGCCGGTTTTCCAGTATCCTCCAAGGGCGAGTTTGAGAGCGTGAAGGCCATAGCCAGGGAAGGTCTCTCTTCTCAGGTATGCGGACTTGCCAGGATCATCACAAAGGATATTGATGCAGCCCTCGATGCCGATGTGGACCTGGTCCATGTCTTTGTATCCACATCAGATATCCAGATAGCTCACACAATAAAGATGAGCAAGCCAGAGATTGTCGCAGGCGCAGCTGTTGCAGTGCAGCACGTGAAGGATCACGGGCTGCCGTGCCTCTTCTCGGCCATGGATGCCACAAGGACCTCTCCTCAGTTCTTAAAGGAGATCTTTGGAGCAGTTGAGGCCGTGGGCTGCGATATCATCAACATACCTGATACTGTGGGCGTCTCTGCTCCGTCTTCCTTCTACTGGCTGGTCAAGGAGATCTGTGATCACACCAGAAATATGGTCGTGGATGTGCACTGCCACAACGACTTTGGCCTGGCTGTAGCCAACAGCTTATCTGCGGTCGAGGCTGGCGCCAGAGAGGTGCAGGTGACAGTCAATGGACTTGGTGAGAGGGCCGGCAATGCCAACCTGGCAGAGACGGTTATGGCTCTCACCTCAATCTTTGGAGCCGAGACGTCCATAAAGACCGAGCACCTGGTGGAGACAGCCAAGCTTGTAGAGAGGCTCTCAGAGGTCAAGATACCTATAACTGCGCCCATAGTTGGCGAGAATGCATTCTCTCACGAGAGCGGGATACACAGCCATGGCGTGATCCAGAACTCCAGCACCTTCGAGCCTGGAATAATGACTCCTGAGATGGTTGGACATAAGAGGCGGATAGTCCTTGGCAAGCACACAGGCAAACATGCCGTCCGTCAGGCTCTGGAGGAATCAGGCTATGTCCCAACTGAGGAGCAGCTCTACGATATCCTCTCAAGGATCAAGGAGCTTGGAGATAAGGGCAAGCATGTCTCTGATGCCGACCTTCAGACCATAGCAGACGTGGTCATTGGCGAGGTTGCCAAGGGCAAGCAGGCCATAGTCTTAAAAGAGCTCTCTGTCATGACTGGAAACATCATCACTCCCACGGCGACAGTCAGGGCCATTGTCAGAGGAGAGGAGAGAGTTTTAGCCAAGGTAGGCGTGGGGCCGGTGGATGCTGCAGTTAAGGCCGTGCGCTGCATACTTGGGGATGACAACTCCATTCGCCTCCGCGACTTCAGGATTGACGCCATAACCGGTGGCTCTGATGCTCTGGCAGAGGTAGTCATAGGCGTTGAGGACTTTGCAGGCCACAAGGTCAGTGCCAGGTCTGCAAGAGAAGATATAGTAATGGCCTCTGTAGAGGCACTCATCAGCGCCATCAACAGGTTAATGCTTTTGGAGGAATACCAAAGTTGAGCGAACTTAAAAGCGGGGTGATAGATTCTCACTGTCACCTCGACTTCAAACATTTTAACAAAGATAGAGAAGCTGTAATTGCCAGAGCCAGAGATTCTGGCGTGGTGTGCATGATCAACTCCGGAGTGGACTATGCCACAAACAAGAGCACTCTGGAGCTTACAGAGAAGTATGATTTCATATACCCTACACTGGGACTAAACCCCAACTCCCTGCCGGGAAAGAGCGACGCCGATGTTCAAGCGATACTGGATCAGATAAGGGAGAATGCTGCAAGGGCTGTGGGTGTAGGCGAGGCCGGCCTGGACTACTACAGGTGTGCCGATCCCCGTGATAGGAAGCGCCAGGTAGAGGTCTTCCAAAAGGTCATAGACCTGGCCAGGTCACTGGATCTGCCATTGATCATCCATGCAAGGGACACTGAGCAGCAGGCCTTTGATATGGTAAAGGACTTGGAAAAGGTAGTATTCCACTGCTACAGCGGGACTCTGCCCACAATGAAGCAGGCCATAGATCGCGGATTTTATGTGTCTTTGGCCACAATCGTTTGCAGATCGAACCAGCACAAGATCCTGGCCAGGAACCTGCCCCTGGAGAATATGCTGGTTGAGACCGACAGCCCCTACCTATCGCCCAGCCGTGGCAGAAACGAGCCCGCCAATGTTCTTGAGTCGGTAAACCTTATCGCCAGGATCAAGGGCGTGGACCCATCCGCTGTGGCTGAAGCTTCAGCCAGGAACACCAGAAAAATATATCGCCTGCCTTAGAGATCGTCTGAGATAGAAACTTATATCAAATAGTTTTGGATAATATATTAGTGGATCTGTGATCTGATGGCGATACACTTCGAACACATCATGAGGTATCTGGGCTCCAAAAAAGAAAAAGGCCGCAAAAAGATAGGCCTTCTTGTGGACGGGCCAAACATGCTCCGCAAGGAGTTCCAGATGGACCTCGAAGAGATCAGGGACATCCTGAAGGACTACGGCGACATCAAGATGGGCAAGGTGTTTCTTAATCAATATGCATCAGAGAAGCTGGTGGAGGCAGTTGAGAATCAGGGGTTTGAGCCTGTCATCTGTACAAGCGATGTGGATGTCAGGATGGCAGTGGAGGGCATAGACATGATCTACAACCCGGTCATAGATACAATAGCCCTGGTTACAAGAGATGCAGATTTAAAGCCGGTACTTATGAAGGCCATGGAGCACGGCAAGGAGACCATCATCTTTGGAGCCGAGCCCGGGTTCTCTGTAGCCCTGAAAAATTCGGCTGATTATGTCATAGTGCTGCGCAATGGCGAGTACGTGACTGAATCGTAAAGCGAGATTATATATCAAGCCAGGCCTTCTATGCATTGGCATGACAGATCTAAGTGATGCTCCTCTAAGTCCATGGCGGCACTATCTTGTCGACTGGAGTAGAGAGGACTACAGGCGCCGGGATTGGAATGATTCCTGGACTGACACCAGAAGCTGGAAGAACAGGCTGAAATCAGGCATGAGGCTCCCAGTGACTGCATCAGGGTTGATACTGATCCTGTGCGTGGCAGTCTACATAATCAGCCTCATAAGTCCCAGCTTCGTCTATAACTACCTGGCCTTAAACCCGGACATCCTGGCCCAGAGGCCCTGGACGGTCATCACTCACATGTTCGTCCACGCCAGCTTCGACCACCTCTTCTGGAACATGCTCTTCCTCTTCTTCTTTGGAACCGAGCTTGAGAGGAGGGCTGGAGAGGGCAGGTTTGTGACGATATTTCTGCTTTCAGGCGTGGTTGCAGCCGTTGGCCAGATGATGGTCTCAAGCGGGACCCTGGTAGGAGCCAGCGGCGCCCTATATGGAGTCCTGGGATGCCTGGCCATAATCGCCCCTGAGATAAAGATACTCCTGTTCTTCGTCATACCTCTCAGGATCCAGTACGCAGTGGTTCTGTTTGCTGTGATGGACTTCGCAATGTCCGGGACTGGCGACAGCATTGCTCATGCGGCACATCTCACAGGGCTATTAGTTGGACTTGCATTTGGCTATGTCATGAAGGGACAGCGCAGGAGCTATTATTGATCTGGAAATCTGAAAACTGGGGCCGCCTTTCTAAGGAAAGAAGGCCTCAGCTCATTTGGTCTTTACTCTATTATTCTTCACCAGCCCCGTCACGATCTCCCTGGGTGTCCGTCCCCCTAAAGTTCTTTTGCTGAAGGAAATACGACTATTATGGAGATCATTATGCATATATATTACCTGTTAGCTCTACTAAATCTGTACCATGAACACAACCGATATGGTTTTAAATACCGAAAATTTATGCTTAAAAGTCCGTGCTGGCCCAGCTGGTCTGTACTTCTTTAATAGAACTACTGGAATAAATATATTGGTTGATGAAATCGCACCACCTATCAATACTTGGTCGGTTGCTCCACGTCATGTATCGGTTGCGCTGACCAATGCCTGTGATCTTACATGCTCACATTGTTACGCACCCAAAAATCCTGCAATTCTCGCCTTTGATAGACTAACTGACTGGCTTGCTGACCTCGATGCTAATGGATGCATTGGTGTGGGTTTCGGTGGTGGGGAGCCAACTCTTTACCCACGGTTGACAGAACTCTGTTCCTACGTTGCGAGGAAAACAAATCTGGCTATAACTATGACAACTCACGCTCATCTATTAAGCGATCAGCTCCTGAATGAACTTGCGGGTAATCTGCATTTTGTCAGGGTGAGTATGGATGGAATTGGCCCTACATATGAGTCCATCCGATATCGCCCTTTTGATGCGCTACTTGAGCGTATCACCGCAATCAAACGTATTACGCGGTTTGGAATCAATTTCGTGGTTAACTCGAAAACCGTTGGAGACCTTGATGCCGCAGTTCAGTTGGCCGCAGACCTCGGTGCATCCGAGTTTTTGTTACTTCCTGAGGAACCTATAGGAAAAGGTATCGGAATAGATAATGAGACCGCCATTATCTTGCGGAAATGGGTAAAAGGATACGGTGGCAATGTTCCTCTCGCAATAAGTGAGGGCAGAGCGGAGGGAATTCCGACTTGCGATCCACTCAACGCTGAGACAGGGCTCGCAGCCTTCGCGCATATAGATGCATCAGGCGTTATGAAACGAACATCCTACGATTCAAGCGGCGTCCCTATTGAAGAGTATGGAGTGATAGCCGCGCTAGATAAACTTAAAACAATCGAGCAGGGTGGAATCCGATGAAAATATGGCATGGCTATGGGTCTGAGCACTCGATGAATCTTGTCCTGATCGGGCATTTCAAGAGTCTTGAAGATGCTGAGAAGACACAAAAGTTAATCGATCAGCTATCGGAGGGACTTAGAGATAAGATTGAAATTGGAAAATCCTGCGATCGATTTGGTGATGCTGTCCTGGATCTCTTAAGGGAAACAGAGTGTCATAGCCTTAATCCTTCTGAGCTTGAGCACTTTTTATATGACACGCATACCATGGTGGAGGGAGATAAGATTATACTAACGACCGACGAATTTGAGGTATCTGCATTTTTCAAATTGATGATCTTAAAAGGTGCAAAAGTCGAGATGTACTCGGCCCACGATTACCCAGATGCTGAGTATGGACGAGGCAAATAAGCATGCCATCTCTAGACTGGGCAGCATTTGAAGCGCTCCATGGAAGCAAGAGTCAAAATTTCGAGGATCTTTGTCGTGGCCTAATGCGGTTGCATTATGGACAATTTGGGCAATTCAAGGCGCTTTCGAACCAGCCTGGGGTTGAATTTCATTTAAAGCTAGCGAACACTTGCCGGCTTGGGCAACCTCCTCGATGGTTTGGATGGCAGTGCAAATTTCACACAAGAACGCAGAAAGGTGACCTAACATCTGCCAGTAAAAAAGATATCGAAGATTCTCTCCGAACTACTGAGAAAGAATTTCCTGCTATTACAGATTGGATTCTCTGGACACCTTACACGCTAAGCAAGACAGATCAGGAGGATTGGTTTTTTAAACTACCCACATCGCTGACTCTTGATCTCTGGAGCGAGGAAGAGCTTGATACTTATCTTAGCGGTGAAGGTTTGATTCTGAGAAGTACTTACTTTGGTGAGCTGGTCGTAACTCCAGCGCAGCTCGAGCAGCAGCATCGGGAATCTATCCAGCCAATTCGAGAACGATGGTTGGCACCGGTCCATCAGTCAGTTGATGCCGAGCGTACTATTCGACGAATGATTGGAGAGCCGGGTTCCTGGGGCCAAATGATCGCTATAGGCGAGCGTTTGATGAGAGCGGTAAATGTCATATCAGACAGTGAAGCTGCCAGACTACCGGAATTAGAAAAGACGATCACTCAATTTGTTACAGCATGTTCTGCTTTCGCTGACACGCTCTTGTACTTTCACAGAATTCTTGATGAAGGTGATCTTGACATTATCCAACAAAAGCTCGATGAACGAAAAACGATTATCAACGCACAAGTTTGCGCTACTCTAAGGCAGCTTCGAGCTTGGAATTTACCCATCGCACTAGACGCAACTAATGCTTTTGATGATATGCGAATCGCACAAGAACTGTTGGATGAAGTCGAAGAGTCCCTTGGGGTGAGGCTGGTGGCTGTATTGGCAGATGCGGGTGGCGGAAAGACACAAATGGCTGCTCAACTCACCGCACCTCAGCAGGGCAGACCCGCTGGCATCCTTCTCTATGGTCGAGATCTTCACAGAGGGCAGACGCTAGATGATCTTGCGCGTCACTTTTCGATTAACGGCAGTCCCATGACCAGCATGGAAAGGTTACTTGCAGCGTTGGATGCGGCTGGTAAGCGTGCTGGTCGCCGACTTCCTTTAATAATCGATGGTCTTAACGAGGCTGAAAACCCAAACGACTGGAAAGCACCCTTATCCAGACTAAGTGAGACTATAAAAGAGTACCCCAATGTCCTGGTTGTCTGTACACTACGCACTGGTGAGCATCGGCGAGAAGATCTGATACAGAGGGCTCAGCTGCAAATCAATGCCAGAGAGTCATTTGCAGTTATGGCTCTTCCAGATAGCATAAGAAAGATAGAGAGCGAAGGCTTCGGAGGAGACGTCGATGATGCAATTAAGAAATATTTCAACTACTTTAAAATCAACCCTGGAGATGCGAAATTACCTGTGGAGTTCCTGCAGCATCCGCTATACTTGCGAATCTTCTGCGAAGTCACGAATCCCAAGCGTGAATCTGAAGTAAAGATCGACTATTTCCCTGCGTCATTGTCGCCGCTGTTTGAAAGTTACGTTGCCAACGCATGTGAGCGAATCTCACAAATGACAAATCTAAGTCATCTCTACAGTCTAGCTGAAGTCAAATCGGCAGTTTACAAACTTGGACTCGAATTGTGGAATAGCAAGCAGCACGAAATTAGCGAAGCAAGTTACCGCGTTGCTGTATCCGACACTGCTCGTCCATGGGATAGCAGTATCATCAACCTACTGGCACAAGAGGGGATTGTTTTTAGAAATCCTGGAGCCGAACCCTACGAATATGTGATCACTCCCACGTATGATGCCCTCGGTGGATACATCGTTGCCAGCTCCCTCCTTTTGAAGCACGCGCGCAGCAGGACGTTCGAATGGCTTAAAGATCCAGAGGCGATCGCATCATTTTGGGGCGATGATAGTCACGAATTGGCATCCGATATATTTAGATCGCTAGTCACACTTGCACCTTGTCGAGGGTATAGTCAGCTTTGGAAGGAAGCACCGGATCCATTACGAAATGCAGCCCTCATGTTTGCTGCAGAGCTTGAGTCAAAGTATTTAGACAAGGATACAGTTACTGCACTCTTGGCGTTACTGAGAGATAATCCCAAGGCAAGAGCTGATCTGTTCTCTCGACTTCAGGTAACCCGAGGAGAGCCTAATCACCCGCTCAATGCTGAATTTCTAGACTCTGCCCTCCGGACGATGCCTGTTTCAGAGCGTGATCTGAGTTGGACTGAATGGATCAGAGGAACCCGGCGTGAAAGATTCAATGAACTACTCTCAAATGAGCTAAGATGGAAAGAAGATCTCACTACACGAACTCCTTCTGATCGACTTCGAGCCAAATGGGTAATGTGGTTCCTAACCTCTACTGATCGAGAATTCCGCGATATCGCTACACGTGCACTGTATTGGTTTGGACGTGGCGATCCTATAGCGCTCTTTAAGGAAAGTTTGAGGTCACTTCAGATTAACGACCCATATGTTCCAGAGCGCATGCTTGCGGCAAGCTATGGTGTCGCAATGGCTCGACATGTCGATATAGAAGACCAGACTTTTGTGAGTGTAATCCTGCCGGAGTACACCAGAAGCCTATACAATTTGATGTTTGCAGAAGGTGCGCCAGCTAGCACTACTCACTCACTGATGAGGGAATACGCAACTAGAATTATAGAAATTATGCTACTGCATAATCATGAGCTTTTCTCTTTTGAAGATATACTGAGAAGCAAGCCACCATTTGTGGATGGAGGGTGTCGAGAGTGGGGCAAGAGTGAAACTTCGAAAGAAGAGTGCTATGGTCTTGATTCACCCTTCCGAATGGATTTCGAGAACTACACTCTTGGAGATTTGGTGCCGGATCGAGGGAATTACGACTATAAGCATGACGGATATCGAGAAATCCGAGAGCAAATCCTTTGGAGAATTGAACAACTTGGATGGTCAGTAGAGCTTTTCAAAAATGTAGATCATTCGATAGAGAATGAGCATTACAATCCCAGAATTGGAGGTGACGCGAAGAAAATTGAACGATATGGAAAAAAGTATTCTTGGATCGCGTTTTTTGAAATGGCCGGACTTTTGCACGACCAAGGTAAGATGGAGAATTGGATAGAACGAACTTCATCTGTGGATATCGATCCTAGTTTCCCTAAGCGTGCTACCAGGGGTCATCTTATAACGGTTGATTTCCTTGGTGATCCCGAGATGGACATGAAAGAATGGATTGCAAATGGACCTTTGCCCAATGTGGATCCTTACCTTCAATTAGGAGAAGTGCTGCAGGTTGAAGGGCCCTGGGTCGCTTTGGATGGATTTGCAATCCAAGAGGATGAAAACCGCGGTCGCAGTTCGTTCTGCTTCATTCGAAGTTTTCTCGTGGCAAACAAAGATGCTGATTCTTTTCAGGATCATCTTTGCCATCAAGACCTAGGAGGGCGTTGGCTGCCTGAAAAACCAGAAGTCGTTTACACATTTGCTGGGGAAATTCCTTGGTGTGATACCTTCCCAAAGAGTGGTCTGCATGAGTTCTCCTTTGTAACAAAAGAAGAGACCGTTAAGGTTCAGCGGTCGCGGGAAGTGCTGTATCTAGATGGCAAGACATGGGGGTTGAATTGGACGGATTTTATTCTATGCGATATATACGACGATGCTGGAAGAGTAGACGAAGAGCCATGGCACATAAGTGATGAAGACCTCGAACGAATTGAAGTACGGGAAATGCTAGTAGAGGTCGAGGAAGTGAAAAAGGAGTATGCAAAATTCAATGCCCTAATCACCGTCTGTAGTTTTGGTTGGGAGGGTTATCAAACCATGGCGAGCGATTCAGGACATGCGACTTTGTTGGCGAAGGAGATCTCCTCCGATTTGGAGCTAATTGGGCAACCACAGACCTTCGATCTATTCACAAAGGAGGGGGTAAAGGCCACTCTTAACGTATCTGATCAAAGCAATGATTTCAAGAATCATCAAAATATGTTTTTCATTAGGGAAAATCTGTTAAAAACCTACCTTGAGAAGAACGATCTTGTTCTTATTTGGGCTATATGGGGTGAACGTGGATACTCATCGGCTCAGATCAATAAACTTCTTCATGGACCCGGCCGTCCTGAACAAAGTCATGCCGTATTCAGTTTTGTCAAACATTATGAGTGACTAGTACTCGATAACGAAAGTTTTAAATCTTAATAGACCCCCAGTATAGTTTCAAGATAAAAATAGTGACAGGAAAATTGTTATACAAGGTCATATTGACAGAAGAAGGGCGAGAGAAGCTGCATAATCATATTAGTCGGGGAAAATCGTCAGCAAGAAGTATAACTCGTGCCAGAATATTGCTTCTAGCGGATGCTAAGCGATCAGATATTGAAATCGTCGATGCATTAGGCGTGAGCAAATCCTCGGTAGCTCGGATAAGGAAGAGGTATTGCCAGGAAGGGCTTGATTCTGTATTGAATGAAAAGCCACGTAGCGGAGCTCCTCCAAAGATAAGTGGAAGGGCAAAGGCTCAATTAGTCGTACTTGCTTGTTCACAACCGCCAGAAGGGAGATCCAGGTGGACACTTCAGCTTCTAGCTGATAAACTTATTGAGCTTAAAGAAGTAGATTCTATCACCAGCATGAGCGTCAGCAGGGTTTTAAAAAAATCCCACTCAAGCCCTGGCTAGAGAAGCAATGGTGTCTAGGAGAGATTAATAGCGATTTCATCTACCATATGGAAGATGTATTGGATCTATATGAGCAACCCTATGATCCTAAACATCCATTAATCTGCTTTGACGAAAGACCGTGCCAACTGATTGATGATGTCATAGTCCCAGTACCTATAAAGCCTGGAAAGCCACGAAAGAGGGATTATGAATATAAGCGCAATGGCATATGTTCTATCTTAATTGCATTTGAAAATCACACTGGCAAGAGATTTATCAAAGTTTTGGAACACAGAACAAGGGTAGACTACGCTCTTTTTATGAAATGGCTCTTGCAGCAATATCCAGATGCTGAGTCAATGAAGATTGTCCAGGATAACCTTAATACTCATACTAAAGCATCATTCTATAAAACATTGTCGCCACAAGAAGCCTTTGAGCTGTCAAAGAAGTTCGAATTCCATTATACTCCTCTGAAAGGTAGCTGGCTTAATATGGTAGAGATTGAGATCTCAGCTCTATCAAGGCAATGCCTTAACCGCCATATTAGTGATATCAAAAAGATGGCTAAAGAGGTTAGTGCTTGGGAGAATGAGAGAAATAGGATTAAAGCCACAGTTCGGTGGGAATTCACTAAAGAGAAGGCAAGGGAAAAGTTCCAAAGGCATTATCGTAGCATTCAAAACTAATGTTATCGAGTACTAGTTTAGCGCTTACTTGGACTTGGCACCGAAGACGTCTTGAAGATCCTGACTACTATTAGAAATTTCATAGATAGCATAAATGTACATATACTATAATCATAGATTATGATGATAATAAATTCTGCAGAGGGATTGGTATATCAATCTATTCGAAGACTTTAGGATTTGCCCTGGTGCTTTTAATAGCGCTCCTGGGTGCCTCAATAAACACTGTCTCAACAGAGGAGGCAGGTGGAACCGCCGGCCAATTAAGCGAAAGTCTGCAAGCTCAAGTGGCTGTCGATGCCAATACCGGGATAGAACTCCTGACTAACAGGAGAAATCCCGTGACGGCCAGTGCAAGCCTTGCGGACATGGCTAATGAAGACGTGATAAATCCGCCCAAATCTGAAACCGTTCTGGTAGTTAAGGCAGATACAACAGAGGCTACAAAGAAATGCGTACCTCAGATTGGCCTGACTTATGCAGATTCAACTCCATGTCCTATTGAGACCGTAAAGGCTCCAAAGGGATCGCCCAATGTGGTATTCCTGGTGCTGGATGACATTGGATATGGCGGCCTTGGATGTTTCGGCGGACCGGTCCACACACCAAATATAGATCGATTGGCTCAAGGAGGGCTTAGGTATACCAACTTCCACACCACAGGTATCTGTTCTCCGACCCGTGCCTGTATGCTCACTGGCAGGAACCTTCATTCTGTAGGTGTAGGTTCCCTCATGGAGTTCGCGTCAGGCTACCCAGGATACACGACCTACCTATCCAAAGAGGCAGCCACCATGCCAGAGATGCTGGTTGAGCAAGGGTATAATACCTATTGCGTAGGCAAGTGGCACCTGGCGCCTTCCAACACCATCAATGCTGCAGGGCCTTACGATGAGTGGCCCACTGGCAGAGGATTCGAGAGGTTCTATGGGTTCCTGGAGTCCCATACCAGCCAGTGGTACCCTGACCTGGTTTCGGGCAGTACCCGCATAAACCCGCCAGCCACCCCCGAGCAGGGTTACCACCTTTCCAAGGACCTGGTGAACCAGTCTATACAGTACGTAAGCGACAGCAAATCCCTGCAACCGGATAAGCCCTTCTTCCTGTACCTGGCCTTCGGCGCTGGACACTGGCCGCACCACGTCCCCAAGGAGTACATCGATAAGTACAATGGCACTTTCGATATGGGCTGGGACGCCATGAGAAACCAGACTCTGGCTAAAGAGAAGTCTATGGGAGTTGTGCCTAATAATACCGATCTGCCGGCACGTGACCAGTGGGTCAAGGCGTGGGATAACCTTACTGCAGATGAGAAGAAGGTATACGCACGCTTCGCTGAGGTTCACGCCGCATACATCGATTACACCGATGAGCAGATTGGAAGGTTCTTGGATTATCTTAATGAGAGCGGTCAACTCAATAACACCATGATAGTGGTGATCTCGGATAACGGTGCATCTCCAGAGGGCGACGCCAACGGCTACACCAATACGGTTATGTGGGCAAACGTAGTGACCGAAGGCGGAGACTCATCCGGGTTCCAGGACCCGTTCCAGCCCATTCCTGGATCTAATATAAGCGCCATGCTGGCTAAGATCGATGAGATCGGTGGTCCCCTGTCCTACCCAACCTATCCTCTGGGATGGGCCATGGCCGACAACACGCCAAACAAGCTCTACAAGTGGACTAGCCATGAAGGCGGAACGCACGACCCCATGATCATATATTGGCCCGGTGGCATCAAGGACCCAGGCAGTCTCAGGTCGCAGTTCTGTCACGCTATCGATATAGTCCCAACCGTTTTGGAGGTCCTGAACTTCAACGCTCCTGAGGTTTACAATGGCTTCTCCCAGAAGCCTATCGAAGGAACTAGCCTAGCCTACACCTTCGCTAACCCCAAGGAGCCAACCCACAAGAAAGTCCAGTACTTCGAGATGATGGGAACACGCGCTCTATGGTACAATGGCTGGAAGGCAGTAGCGTTCCATCACCTGGACGCAGGCCCCGACTTCGATAACGATACCTGGGAGCTGTACAACTTGACTAACGATGTCTCTGAGGCTCACAACCTGGCAGCCCTGTACCCTGCCAAGCTGAAAGAGATGCAAGAGCGCTGGTGGGCCGAGGCCGGCAAGTACAACGTCCTGCCTCTAGATGACCGCGCTCACACTAGGTACTCCGCTCTCCAGGCTAAAGGGATATCAACCTTCACCTATAGACCCGGCGTAGAAAAGATCATGGAGCCATCTATCCCCGACACGCACAACAGCTCCTACACCTTGACCGCATACGTGAACACCTCCAAGAACGATAGCCAAGGCGTTCTCTTCTCCATAGGAGGCCGGTTCTCCGGGCTGTCGCTCTACGTCAAGGACAAGCACCTGATCTACGACTACAACCTATACGGTCTGAAGCATTACACCATCACGTCGAAGGATGAGGTTTCTGAAGGAAAGGCTATACTGGGCTTCGCCTTCAATAAGACCGGGGCCTGGAAGGGTGAAGGCACGCTCTTCATCAACGGCAAAGATGAAGGGAGTGTTGATATGCCCCAGGTAGTGCTAGGCCGATATTCCTTCGAGGAAGGCTTGGAAGTTGGACAAGATCCACAGACACCGGTGACCGATGACTACCAGAGCCCGTTCAAGTACAACGGTGACCTGGACAAAGTAGTAATGATGGTCGGTGAAAAGTGAACCTTTGGGTTCGGGCAGTCTTCCATGGCTGTCTATCTTTTTATTTTATGACATAGTTAAAGATGAATTTGGACCTAGGAATCCATAGCATTCGCCTATGAGGCTGAAACTGGCCGCATGGGGATTGGTCGATCTTTCAATAGCAGGAATGGCTAGCTTTGGCATTTATGTCTTCAAGCATTGCGAGCTGCAAAAGAGAGCACAAAGAAGCTCGACAGATTGCCGGGCCTTAAGTTCATGCGGACTCTGTGGGTCTGCGATGCGGCAGGCGGACCGTTCCAATACACAGGCACAAAGCCCGGACAAACCACGTTGGGTCTTGAGAAAGCTCATTGGGACTTACGCATCTCACCCGAAGAGTTTGATGCCATTGCTGAAGAGCTTGCGCGCGCCTTGGACTATTACCATGTTCCCGAACAGGAAAAAGGTGAGGTCTTAGCCGCCTTTGCAGCACATAAGGGGGAGGTAAATGCTGGTTATTTCGAGGCGAATCGCTGAACGCTGAGCATATTCGATAATCTTCGCGGATCGGAGGAGTTTGAATGAGTGTGGAAGAAAACCTAAGGTTAATGAAAACATTGGATGATGCATGGAACGCAGGGCCAGAAAGTCCGGAATGGGAGACGTTCAGGAAGCGCCACGTTGACAATGTCGCCGTGTACTGGCCTGGTCAACCTGAACCAACGAGAGGACGGCACAATCACGAATCCTTATAAAATTCTTTTCGGACAGTGCGACTACACTTGTTCAGTGGCTGACTTTACAGGCACCATGAAGGGTCCAATGAAGGGAGCTGACGGGAAAATGATTCCTCCAACAAACAAGAAATTCCATATCGAGTTCTGCACGGTAGCCACATGGAAGAATGGCGAGATTGTTGAGGAGAGGCTGAACTACGATTTGCTGGGGATGTTAAAGCAAATTGGCGTGATGTAAGGAAATAACACTCAAGCCTTAGAATTGCAGCCTCAGTCATTTTTTGTGCGCGCACAAGCCTACACACAGTACAGATTAGACCGTTTAGCAGACATTCAAAGGCATACCTTTACGCTCCACGTTTCGCCAGTTCAGCTCATAAACCCAAATTATTGGATCGAAGCTGAACCCCTGCGAAATCTTTTCGAGACTCTACAAGAGGTTCCAGAATCTCATCCTCCGTACATCCTTTCATATCAGACCACTATCTATTGGCTTTGTTTTTCTGCTGGCATATTTTCCAGCTCGATAATCAAGGGTGTGCGCGCCGAGATCCGCATATTCCTATAAGTGCTGGAATAAACATCTCAAGGCTAATCTACATGGAGTTTGCGAGTCTCTTCTCAGCCTTTCAAGATGTCAGGGTGAGCTACCATCCTGGCGAGCGCTTGCCTAGCGACGTAAATGTCCCCCGCGGACGCGTTTTTGGACAAAGGCCTTGAGATGTCCAGTCTCCCGGACGTTTTGCAGCTGCTGATGCCGTTATGCCGTCCTACGATTCTTTCCCAGCCTTTTTGATCTGCGAGGCCTGCGAGATCTTCTGCACCGGCCCCCTCTTCAGGTTCCCACGCGCCAGCGAGAATCCAACCCCAATTATGCACAGGACTGCGAAGATGGAAAAAGAGACATTGATGCTTGTCATCAGCTGGCCGAGCTGTCCGGGCTCTATCTCCACATGTCCCATGATCATTGTGAACGTGACTGTAGCAATGCCCAGGCTTACCATCTGGCCCAGGAGCCTCATTGTGGACACCATCCCCGAGGCCACGCCATAATCGCACCTGTCCACAGAGCTCATGATTGCATTGGTATTGGGCGATGAGAATAGGGCAAATCCAAGACCGAGAAGGATCAGGCTTCCAATGATAAGCGAGAGAGGGGTCTGGGGGTCCAGGAAAGCAAACAATGCAAGGCCGACCACGCAGAATGCCATTCCTGTAGATGCCACGATTCTGGGCTCAACTCTGTCAGAGAGGCGGCCCGCAAGTGGCGAGAAGATTGCCTGCACTATTGGCTGGGAGATGAGTATTAGCCCTGCTGTCTGCGGACCGTATCCTTTCAGGTACTGCAGGTACAGGCTTAGCAGGAATGCCACTGCAAAAGTGGCGCTGTAGTTTATGAGAGCAGCCAAATTTGAGAACGCAAATACAGCATTGTTTCTAAAGATGCTTATCTTCAGGATTGGGTTATCATTATGAAGCTCCCACCAGAAGAATAAGGCTGCCATGGCCACAGACATGGCCAGCAGGTATGCTCCTTCCATCTTAGGCACAAGTGAGAGGCCGTACATCAGTGAGAGGAGCATTGCAGCATAGAGCGCAGTCCCGGTGATATCGAACCTTCCAGTCTCAGCACAGCGCCACTCCTCTTTGATATTCCAAAGCGTGAGCAGTGCTATCAACATGGAGTAAACCATCGTCCCCGAATATATGAACCTCCATCCTGCATACTGAGTTATGAGGCCTCCAAGAAACGGACCTGTGGAAAGACCGAGATAGACCACAGCCACGTTGATGCCCAGCACATTTCCCCGCTCCCTTGCCGGGAAGACGGAGGTGATCATGGCTATGGCCGTGCCAAAGATCATTGCACTTCCAAAACCCTCAACAGCTCGCGAGGCTATCAGCATATAAATCGAGCTCGATATGCTGCACAGGAGCGACGATACTATGAGGATAAGCATGCCTGCGATGAATACCTTCTTCCTTCCAAAGATATCGGCAATTCTTCCAAATGGCACAACAAAGATGGCCGCCGAGAGAAGGAAACCTGTGACCACCCATCCCAGCAGCGCCTGGTCAGTGACCGCGAAATCGCGGTTGATGGTGGGAAGTGCTACATTCACGGATGAAGCCAGGAACGGGGTGATGAATGAGGCCATGCAGGAGATTACAAGCACAATCTGCTTGTCGTTATTGGCAGGCATATCGTAATACCTATTCTATTACCAAGCCATTAAGACCTGGTGCTGGCAATCGGGCTCATATGACCCCTTTGGTGCTTGGAATGCCTGTTCCCTCAATCCTTACTGCCTCACGCAGGGCCAGGCCCAGGGCCTTGAAGATGCTCTCTGCCTTATGGTGGTCATTTTGGCCATAGAATCTTATATGCAGGGTCATCTTGGCCTCATTAGCCATCTGCTCTAAAAAGACCAGCACATTCTGAGACTCGAGGTCGCCGATCAGGTCTCCTTCAAACCGCCCATGGACCACCATGTAGGCCCTTCCGCTGAAGTCCAAAGCGACTTCAGAGAGCGCCTCGTCCATTGGCACAACTCCAAATCCATACCTGTGAATGCCGCTTTTATCTCCCAGTGACTGATCCAGCGCCCTGCCCAGTGCGCCGCCCAGTGCCAGGGTGCGGTGATATGTGCTGCCATCTGCCCTGGCCTCTATATCCAGGAGGCTGGTCCTGGCCAGCGAGTTGATCATATGATCCAAAAAGCCTGATCCGCTCTTCAGGTTCGCTCTTCCAGAGCCATCCAGGTCAAGAGATACGGAAGCTTCAGCCCCATGAACATTATTGGTTGCTTTTCCAGGCCTCAATATCATCACCTCATATCTAGATCTTGCAAAGGGCCTTCAAAGCCGCGCTGAAGTCCAGCTTGCCCGTGTATATGGCCGTCCCCACAACTGCACCTGCAGCACCTGCATCTCTTAGAGAGAGTATATCCTCAATTGTGGTCACTCCGCCTGCAACAACCACAGGAATTCCCACAGACTCAATGAGCTGCTTGACTGGTGCGATCTTCACTCCTCTTTGCTGTCCCTCGATATCTATATTGGTAAAGAGGATGGCACCTGCACCCATCTTCTCGAAGAGCTGTCCAAGGCCCACAGCCTTCTCATTTAAGACTCTCTGCCAGCCCTCTGTTGTGACCAGTCCGTGCTTCACATCCAGAGCCACCATGATCCTCTCAGAGCCGTACCTCTTCGATAGCTCCTTTACCATCTCTGGCTCCTTTAATGCAGCGGTGCCTATCATCACCCTGTCCACGCCCAGGCCCAGCAGCTCTTCCACGTCATGGGCAGTCCTGATGCCGCCGCCCACCTGAGTGAAGAGGTCGAGCTCGCCCACTATCTGGCCGAGGATGGGGGCGTTGACCCTCACGCCTTCTATGGCACCGTCCAGATCGATGATGTGCAGCACTGGTGAGCCTGCATCAGCCCACCTCCTAGCCTGGGAGACCGGGTCGTCGAGCTTCACCACCTCGCTGCCGGGGACGCCGCCTACAAGCTGAACGCACTTGCCGCCGCGCAGATCGACGGCCGGGAAGAGATCGAAGTTCATGTTCTAAGCCTAGGTACGGCAGACCTTAACTGTTTCCATTGGACGAAGATAGATCAGGCCCCATCATCGACAGCTGCAGTTAAATGGAATACAAAGCCTATATCGCCACCTGAAGTTGAAGCTGCATCAAAAATAATTAGCTATATGATGAGGAAAGCTTTTTATGTTAGGAATTGAACTATCATCATTAACTGCGGAGGACCCTTGAGATCCGACTCTATCCTGGAACTATCATCTATGGCGCTGATAGCTTTGATTTCAGCTTCATACTCTCAACCGATCGTTTGCAGAGGCTTGGTACGGCAAGGGCGCTGCCCAGATGGCAGAAGGCATGAACGTGAGCAGTTCCAACAGGAGCAATGAACCTGATGCGACATTCAGACGGGCCAGGAGTTCTCTGATATGGGCCACCAAATATAATCAATACCATCTAAAGGCCTGGATTGCCAGGGGCAAGGTCTCAGAAAGCCTGAACTTAAGCGCTGAGGCATCGTACTGCAAGGGCAGGGCATACCTGATAATGGAGAAGAATGAAGACGCTCTGGCCTGGTACTACAGAGGAGAAGCCCTGGATAAATTGGGGCGTATTCCAGAAGCCAATTACAATAAGGGCGAATACTGCAATTTGATTGCTGAGGATGAAAAAGTACTTTTGTACTTCACCCGTGCCAAAGACCAAAACAGCTCATATGCAGATGCCTGGCTGAAGCGAGGAGGAACTCTGGAGAAGCTTGGGCGCTTTTCTGAGGCAGAGTACAGCAAAGGAAGAGGCAAGATAGTGGCTCTGATTTTGGGGCACCCTTGCTGACTCTGGCACTCAGCATGCTCACTCCATTGCTGGGAATTCCCTTCGATGATAAAAGCTTGGTGCAGCTGGTATCGGATGCGGCAACTCAGTATCCTCTGGGATTCACATAGATTCCATTTACACGGGAAAAGGGAGGAACCTCTGCCTGCTTATCAGTGATCTGTGATCTCCTCTGGGACGATACTTGCCCAAGAAGGCTCATAGCTCTTCAGACGTTTTAATAGATTACATTCCAGATGGGAAAATCATAATTAATTCAATCATTATGGACCTTGATCTCCCTCACCACCAATCTAATTTTGCCTCAAGGAAAAGCCTTATATTTCTCCTTGATAACAATTGTTATCGGTGAAAGTTAAATGAGGGATCGACTTTGCTGACATCGGAAAGTCTAACAACGCTGAGCCATCGAGCACAGAGCAGTCACGCCCCAGGCTAGGGCGCCTGCCGCCATCGGCCAAGCTGGTCTTCAAAGTCCTGGAATCAGGCGGCCTCTTGACCCAGAAAGATATAGTGGCCAAGACCTATCTGCCGGCCAGAACCGTGAGGTATGCCTTGACCAGGCTCAAAGAGGAGGACATACTTCAGGAACGCTTCTATTTCCAGGATGCTCGCCAGAGCCTCTATGGGTTGAATCCAGATGCCCTGGAGGTGGTAGCCCTCTAACCGCATCATCTATTGGTCACTCGGAATACCTTGCCTGGTGAGAGATGATGGGCAAAGTGCTTTTGCCCTATCACAAACCGTAACCGCAACATCGAAATATTCGCCTTTAAGTTCATTAACACTTTTAGATCGCTGGCTTGATATATCAATCCCAATCTCGGCCATGACTTTATAGCACGTGGATCTACCGAGGTGGCTGTGGTTCCGGCACTATAAGCGTCATATCTGTCTCCATACATGCTCCTGAGCTGCCCTTCTGCCATCTGAGATCTTGCAGAATTGTGGGTACATAGAAAGAGGATCTTCTTATCTGATTCTGCTTTCATATCATCAATCCCTGAGCAGCATTAAATGGCTATGGGCATTCAAGCTTTGCCAAGTGAAGTATATAAATATCATTTCAAATGTGTCCTCTATTTATTTTACTCATCCCTATAAGAGATATTCATCCTTACTATTGATATATATTCTATTCGATAAAACTTTTGAAGCAAGACTATAATTGTAAGCCCAAAGATAATGAGGGCCATGATAAAATGACCGATTCTATTTGGATATCATATACTGCAACAGAGGATGATTGCATAGAGTATCACAGATGCGCTGAGGTGCTGGGAGAAATGGGATTCGCGGATGAAGAGATCGACTCCATAGCTCTGAAGTGCAGCGTGTGTTGCCTCTTTAGCAGGTGTTCTGTCCCTGGAAAGGCCGAGTTCATGGGAGCTAGAACCTGCTGAGGTATAACAAATGGAGGAAGCATCTTTGATAATGGGGATAGCAATGGTCAAGACCATGCCCGGACAGGAGAGGTCTGTTTACAGCGCACTTAAGGATGGCGATGGCATTAAGAGCATACACCATGCCTTTGGTGAATATGATTTCTTCGTGCTGATTCAAGCAATGGGCTTAACTTCGCTGGAAAAGAGAGTAAAAGAGATAAAGCGTACTCAAGGCGTGGCAGAAACCAGGGCAATAGTATCGAATCTGAGTGATTCACACCCGATTGGTTGTGACATTCGGGATACAGAAGAAATCGGATCTAACAGCGCCTTATGTTGTTAGTGCTCTCTTTTAAGTATTTGGCCAGGACGTTATAGAATATATGCAAACAACTTGGAAATATATTGCTATATACTTTATATCGATTAGCCTTACATATTCGACCGGGAATTATCCTCTTGTGATGCGATGAGAAAGTTGATGAGCATATTATTGGCAACTCTGATCATTGGGTCAATCGCTATATCTCTGGCAGCAACTGAGGTTAAGATCTCAGGATCTACAACGGTCCTCCCTCTAGGAGAAGCAATCGCTGAGACATTCAATACTCAGCAGAAAGATTACCATGCATCCGTGACTGGTGGCGGCACTGGCGCGGGCATCACTGCAGCAGCTGATGGCAGATCCGATATAGCCATGGCGTCTAGAGAGATCACTTCCGATGAGCAGTCCAAGTATGGAAACAAGTTCAAGGAGAACCTCGTGGGATATGATGGCATAGGCATTGCAGTAAGCAAGCCCATATATGGCGCAGGGGTCAAGGCATTGACCAAGGCCCAGGTTAAGGAGATCTACGCTGGCAATATAACGAACTGGAAGGAAGTCGGCGGACCTGACAAGGAGATATACGTCATATCAAGGGAGCAGGGGTCCGGTACCAGGGACACCTTTAACGAGGTCATCATGGGCGATAAGGCTGCAGATACACCTGGAGTGGCGACTGAAGCCGTCAGCAGTGCTGAGGTCAAGACAGCCATAACAGGCAGCGATAAAGCAATAGGCTACTTGGGCTACAGCTATGTCGAGAAGGGAGATGCCAAGGCTGTGACTCTGGATGGAATAGAGCTAACAGTGGATACCATAAAGAGCGGAAAATACGAACTGGCAAGAAAGCTCTACCTATACACCTTCGGCGAGCCATCTGCTGGTGCCAAGGCATACCTGGACTTCGCCACAGGGGCGCAAGGTCAGAAGATAGCAGACGAGAAGGGATTCATACCCGTTTAAGGATCTGATCCCGCGGATCGATCCTATCATCATTTTTAATTTCTCATTTATATTTGCAAGAGCTGAGATGAAAAATGCCAGATGACTGATGGTGAGAGAATGATCATCTGTGATTCTAAAGAACACAACCTAACAAAAGAGCTCTACCAAGCTCTGATATCCAAATCCCCCCAATGGCTAATGATCCTCCAGGAAAGGCGAATTGTCTTCGCCAATCAAGCTTTTGCAAGGGGGAGTGGCTACACCATTGAAGAGCTTCTGGCATTATCTCCTCATGAGGTTCAAATGCTGGTGCATATCGAGGATCAGTCTCTTGTCTGGGGGTATCATCGGGATAGGTTAAAGGGCATGGCGATACCTGAACGTTATAAATCTCGATGGACCAGAAAAGATGGGGCGATCATCTGGGTAGAGGTTAATGCTTGCCTAACCGAGTATCTGGGGAAAGCTGCGGTACAGTTGATGTTTAAGAAGGTCACAGAACATAATGGCATTGATGAGGTTCTGCAAAAAAAGGATCTTCTGCTTGAATCTGTAGCATCCATAACTACATCACTCCTGATAGAGAAAAATTTGAATTATGCCATAAGCCAGTCGCTGGAGGTCATAGGACGGGCAATGGATGTCGACCAGACCTACGTCTTTGAAAACCGCGATTCAGTTGAGGGAGAACATCTGGCAAGCCTGATATACGAATGGTCGAGGGCTGGAATTGAGACCAAGATTGATAATCCCTCATTCCAGAATCTCTCGTACGACCGCTTTTTCCCTGATGCATATGAGATGCTGTCCTCAGGTCAATCTCTCGGCAAGATCATCCAGAGGGTTCCAGGACCTCAGAGAATAATGATCGATAACTACAGCGATACATCTATGCTAATGGTGCCAATAAGTATAGGAGGTAGTTTTTGGGGGTTCATCGGCTTTGAAGACAGGCGTTCTATGCGCATTTGGGGCGATTGCGATGAGTCCATCCTCCAGGTCTGCGCAAATAGCATAGGTGCAGCAATAATACGCGGGCGGGCTGAAGCTGCACTGAAGGCGGTAGAGAATAGGTACCGCATACTGATAGAGCATATTCCAGCAGCCACCTATATAGCCTCGCTGGATTTAAATTCCAGCGATCTTTATGTCAGCCCTCAAATTGAGATTCTCCTGGGATATTCACAGTCAGAATGGATAGCTGACCACGAGCTTTGGTCTAAACTCATTCACCCGTCAGATAGTGAGAGAGTGCTTGAGGAGAATGCCTATTCCTTCACCACAGGCAAACCATTCCGGTCTGAGTATCGAATGATCAGGCGGGACGGCGAGGTTGTGTGGATTGAAGATCATGCTGAGCCCACAGAGAGCGTTACAGGAGAGCCAGTCTCTTTTTATGGCGTCATGCTTGATATCACTGATCGCAAGCGCGCTGATGAGATGATTGCAGCCACCCTCCACGAGAAAGAGGTGCTCTTGAAAGAGGTTCACCACAGGGTCAAGAACAACCTGCAGGTGACATCAAGTCTCCTCAGCCTCCAATCCAGATACATTACAGACAAGCCGGCCCTGGAAGCATTCAAGGACAGCCGCAACCGCATAAGGTCTATGGCCTTGGTTCATGAGAAGCTCCACATGCCAACCAATCCTTCCAAGGTCAACTTTGCTGGGTATATTAAGGATCTGATCAAACAGCTGCTCACGTCCTATGGAGTTTTAGGGAGCGATGTCAGATGTGGGTTGGACCTGGAAGATTTGCTTCTGGATATAGAAAAAGCAATACCCTGTGGGCTGATAATAAACGAGCTATTCACTAATTGCCTCAAGTATGCCTTTGATGACTCAAAATGCGGCGAGATCAATATCAGCCTTAAGGCCGTGGATGGAACTATAAAGCTGATCATAAGCGATAATGGCAAAGGCATTCCAAAGAATATTGACGCCAAAAATGCCAAATCCCTGGGCCTGATTCTGGTATACAGCCTGGCAAAGCAGCTCAGAGGCAGAATAGACATCAGCACTGATATGGGAACAAGGTTCAGTCTCACCTTTGATAATTGATTTATATCAGAGATGCGCAGTCTTTTCCATAAGCTATCTCGAAGCCATCAGAGAGCCTTATCACCTGGAATCCAAGGAACCCTTGTTTCAGAAGATCGACCTGGCCATCGATGTTGGAGCTATTGATCCTGATCTCCTCAGTGCCGATGATGCTTGGCCTTGAGAGGTTTTTATGCATTATAAATCTCAACCTCTGATCGAACTTGATCTTGAGCGCCTTTATAACCAGGCCATTGGATAGAATATTTTGAAGGCTTGGGCGATTTTTTGGCGATACCATGCAGCAGACATGCTCATATCCCATCTCCTGGACCATCCTTAGGTGAACTCCTTCCATCTTCTTCTGGAGGGAATTGCCCCGGTATGCAGGATGAACTGCCACAGTCGCCAAATGCACTACATTGCTCAACTCATCTACAGGCAAGCCAATATCGGAGCCGAAGTTGTCCTCCTTCATTCCAGGAAAGTAGAGGACGTTATAGGCGATGAGGCCGTCTTTTGTGAAGGTTCCAATCACTGAATTATCCACCCTGAAATGATCCCTGAAATAATCTGCTGAATGCGTCCTGAAGATCTCCTTATCTGCCAAGTTATGGATTATTACCCCCTGAAGGGCCATAATATCTGCAAGACTGCTCTCGTCTATGAATGCCATCTCATAGAATACCTCTTCCTGCTCGGGGGAACCTTTATTCCTGCTGATCTTTCCTTCTTCGATCACAGAAGTCATCTGTATCACCCTTTGGATTATTCGATGCCTGAGGAGATTTACAGAGAACTCGCCGCCGCTTAGATCTCTATAATCCTGCGCTGTAAGTGCCAGTAGAATCCTGCCTGCAGCATGGACTCTCTTAAATTATCTACAGGGCAATGAGTAATTAGAGCTGGCGTCATATATAGGTTTTCTAATTAAACTATATACACGCGGTTGAGGAATATAGTTATATTTAAGCCGAAGCTTGTCCTAAGCCCAGACATTTGTCCCAAAAACAGTGACCGGTTATCGCCGATCAGGCCAAAGAAACATCAGATATATCGGGATCGTCTATCTGTTGCAGGTTCTTGACCCCGCCCTCTGGATCATACTTTCTATCTGATACATACCTTCGACTTCTAAGTGAGAGGGCAGGTATTAACTCACCACATTCTGGACAGCTTATGGGATTGGGACTCTTGCCCTTAAGCCAGGCTATCAATGCCTCGTCTGAGGGAAATTCAGCCCCGCATCCGAGACAGCTGGTTATTCTTGCCATTAGGGGATGCCTTCTCAACCTGGAAGTAGATCAATGTGGCGCCTGTAATTTTTGACATTACATGCATACATATAGAATATATACACTATTACTGACTATAGATGTGCACTTTTCTTCAGTATTGTATTATGAAAATTGATGAATCCAGAAGGGAAATATTGCAGGATTCATCACTTTAGCCCTGATTGCATAGAAGAAACGCATGTCGGATACAAGAATGCTATCGTGAAGAGGCGTGTTCCAATGTTCAATGAATATATACCTCAATCCTCAGATAGGGTCCTTAGGTAGATTCTCGCGCTTATAGGTACGCACCTCAACCGACCTAACCCCTCTGCCGATAAATTATCCAAGGCCAATTTAACTGGGGCACACATGAGATAGGCATGGAAGATGAGGGCAAATTTCAGGGGGACTGCCCTCAGAGAATCTGGCATCGCTGCGGCAAACTGTAGGGCTCAGATCTCAGCCTGTCGGACTTTGAGGATTCTGAGTTCTGGGAGGTCATCCTGTCAAATGGAACTATATATGGCACATACAATATTTGGACAAGCCATATATTCTGGACGGTTGTACATAGTGTTCATCTGCAAGAACCTCAGCGCAGGCTTGAGATCGATCTACTTTACCATAGTAGTTGCTTTGGCATAGGTTGCCTGCTTAGCGAGATTTTATCACCTGAGCGCAACTCAAGTCAAATGTATATAGCATAAATACATTTTATCAAACTATCTGCTAGATCTCCAGAGATATCTCACCAAGGATTCAGAGCCCAATAACCATGAGCGTGCAATAGAACTCTTAAGCAAGCTTAAGATGCCCTACTACATAACCGTAGGAAATCACGATGTTCTTAAGAATGGCCTGCCCGCAGCCAACTGGAGTGTCGCGGAGGTCATAAAGAACTACCATATGCCCTGGTACGACAACATCAGCCTTTGGTACAGTGTTGACCCGGCTCCAGGAGTACATCTGGTCTCTTTGGACTCTGCCTCTGACCGGGCTCATCTTGGCGACTGGGGTGGGGCCATCTCTCCAGAGCAGGTCCAGTGGCTGGACCAGGATCTGGCCGGAAACGCCGGAAAGATGGTCATAGTGATGACACACCATGCTCTGATTCACCATGCAGGTGTGGACGACAAGCTGTATTATATGGACAATGCTGACCAGGTGAAGCACGTTTTGAATAAGCACGGGGCGCACCTGGCCATAACTGGCCATATCCACATAACCGATATTGCCAAGAACGGCAGCCTGATTGAGAGAAGCACCCCTGCCACCTGCAGCTACCCCTGCGCTTACACGCTGAGACTTATGACCTCTATAATCGAACTCTGGCATTGAGTGATGAAGCCAAAGCCAGTGCTGCCCTGGCAAGAGCTTATTTCCTTGATGCAAATTTCAATGCCGAAGCTTCCAAGAGGGGACTTTTGCTGGCTGAAAATGGGCTGAATGCCAGCATCAATGGGACTAAGCTCGCCAGCTGATCAGCTGTGCCATCGATCAATTTTAAAGGAATCCCTAACACCTTAATTTTTTGGTAATCTGGCTTGGTTTAGCCTGTTATGCTTAGGTAAGCTACCCGCCCCCTAAATGGAGCGGGATTTCAGTAGCCCTGATGCAGCCTGAAACATAGGCAACATCGGACCTCTAGGCTGGCCTACATGCAGCCCAAGCAAAGCAATCATATTTGCTCTCATCCAGCCCATTGGCTGGAGGAGTTCCAGATCGCAATCTGGAACACATTGAAATCAGCATCCCCAGACCAACCGCAATGTGGGCAGCTAAACTTTTTGCCCTTCCTGATACCATGCCTGCCGCACTTGTGGCAAGTCTGGCTGGTATATGCAGGATCTACAAGCACTAGAGTAATACCCGTAGCAAGAGCCTTGTAAGTCAAGAACTCTCTTAGCTGATAGAAAGCCCAACCAT
>Ga0310040_1000385_pt1 | contig 42546 bp, 48 predicted proteins | sample EPASupsiteHSE623_FD_200237 | JGI IMG/M metagenome (GOLD analysis project Ga0310040, IMG submission 200237) | Bioremediated contaminated groundwater from EPA Superfund site, New Mexico - Sample HSE6-23 (v2) (version 2) | ecosystem: Environmental > Aquatic > Deep subsurface > Groundwater >... | reverse complement strand
GACGCTCCTTGCTTCTCATGAAGTCCTCGCAATACCCAGGTTGTAAAAGAATCCATGACAATACATACTATTTATAGTATATAATACTTTCGATACTAATTCCTAGGATGGTTTATAGGAGTCCTCAAGGGGCTGGGCTATAATGGCTAATCCCTTCCAAGAATCATCAGCCGGATGAGCAGCGCATAGCGACAGCCATGAGTCGCCGGGACTGGCAAGAATCAGGCGGTCGCTTATGCCGAATTTTCCAACCGTCACTGCAAGATAAAGAAGAAGAAGCCCTTATCCTTCCAGACCTGATAAGTTGGCAATATTGCCTGCCCACCTTTGCAGGTACATAGCTCGTATAAGTCAAGTCCTTTGTGCTGAGGCCATCATACTTTTGCCCTAGCTCTGGCCTATATGTATGAGTGTTCCCCGCGGACGCGGGGTCAGGGGGCCCGCCACGGCCTGAGTGGCAACCCAGTTGTTAGTGTTTGACCCAGAAAGTCGCACAGGCAATTCTTTATTTAGTGCTCTTTTCCCGGCTCAGGTGCATTGTGTTCCCCACGGCACGAGAGCTTCAATGAATGATGCTATGGATGATAACATGCCTACTCTTATGCTTTGAAGTCTCACATCTCAATCACAATGCCCAAAAACGCCAGGATCCGGTTTTCAGGTCAGTTATGCCTATATGCTGTAACCAGCATTATAGGGCTGCCATGATGACAAATAACGAGGTTGATTGCCGGCTAGACTGCAAATCCACACATGTACGACTCAACAGAGGTGTGTAGAGGTGCATGGACCAGAGCAGTTGCATAAACCAGGACCGGCCCTCAAAAGGGCGACCTACTCAAGGAATGTATTCATCCCTGTAACAGACCTCTGCTCAAACAGGTGCGGCTACTGCACCTTTCGAAGAGACCTGGACCAGTCAAGGGTGATCTCCCTCGACTCAGCCAAGAGGCTCATGGAATCCGGGGTCAGGTCGGGCGCCACAGAGGCCCTCTTCTCCATGGGCGAGCGCCCCTGGGAGGTTCCAGGATCTTTATGCCGGGCTGAGCTGGTGGACTATCTGGTTGAGCTTTGCGAGATGGCCATAGAATCAGGCCTTCTGCCTCACACCAATGCCGGAGTGCTTCAGGCCGAAGATCTAAAACGCCTGGCTCCTTTTAATGCCAGCATGGGCCTGATGCTTGAGACCACTGCCAGCCTGGATTGCCACAGGCTCTCGCCACAGAAGAGCCCCGAGGTCAGGCTGGAATATATGGCCCTGGCAGGAAAGCTCAGGGTTCCATTCACCACAGGCATTCTTGTGGGCATTGGAGAGACCAGATCTGACCGCCTGGAAGCACTCAGGGCCATATCCGGGCTTCACAGGACCTACGGCCATATCCAGGAGGTCATAGTCCAGCCGTTTGATCCAAAGCCCGGCACGGCCATGGCCTCAGCCAGGGCTCCTGCCCACGGGGAGATGCTGGATGCAGTCAGGCAGGCAAGGGCGATACTGCCTGACGATGTGGCAGTACAGGTCCCTCCAAATCTCCTTGACCCCCTGCCATTTCTTGATGCTGGCGCAAACGACCTTGGCGGGATAAGCTCTGTCACCCCTGACTGGATCAACCCGGGACGGGCCTGGCCGGGGTTGGAGGATCTCGGTAGAAAGTTCATTCTTCAAGAGAGGCTGCCAGTCTATCCTGGATATGTTCTTAAGGGATGGTATGGAAGATACACATCCGGGCTTGTGAGCGCACTGGCAGGTGCAGACGGCCTGAGAAGATTTAGGTGATGTCAATGGTGAATAAATCGCTGGAGATCGGCGTAAGCGCCGGCCTGGTAGCGCTGATGATTGTGCTGTTAGTGATGGTGGAGATAGCAGCTCCTGCAGAAATGCGCTCCTTTGGCTATGCAATAGTGACGGCTCTCTTCATAGTGCTCATGGGCCTGGTAGGCTTAAAGCTTGTTGATATGCAGTGACGTCAGATCTAAATATAATCCTACATATTTCTCCCTGAGGTGGAAGATGGCTAACTTTTTGGATAAGCTTATAGGCAGGTCTGGGGAGGACGAGTATGCCGAGGTGGACCTTGGACAGTTCGAGGAGGTCCGCAGGTCATCGGAGATGATGCTGAGGATGGCAGAGCTTTCAAGCCTTCAGTCTCTGCCCGAGATCAAGCAGGAGCTCTACTGTGGAAATATAGTGGTGGTAGATATAACTGGGATCAAGAGAGATCAGACAGCCCTGGACAAGGCAATTGACGAGCTTCGGCGTGCTGTAGATGAGATCTCTGGAGACATCGTAGGCATAAGCGATGATCTCATAATCATGGTGCCAGGCGGCATAAAGATAGACCGTGACAGGATTGTGGGAGGAGAGGAGTGAAGCTATCCACCACAGCCAGCTGTCCCCTATGCTGCTCAGAGATCGTCTTTGACTGGGAGACCCAGGAGATACCCTACTTCGGAGAGGCGATGATGGTCACAGGCAACTGCAGCTGCGGCTTTAGGCATGCCGATACCATACTTCTGAGCAGCAAGGAGCCCTCCAGGTACACTCTCCCAGTGGAGTCTATGGACGATCTGGACGCCAGGGTTATAAGGTCCTCAAGCGGCACCATAAGGATCCCCGAGCTGGGGGTGGATGTAGAGCCTGGATGCGCCTCTGAGTCCTATATAACCAATGTGGAGGGCATCCTGGACCGCGTTCAGGGCATAGTCGAGTTTGCCACACGCACAGCCAGGGAGGCAAAAGATCCTGACCGCACCAGAAAGGGCGAGGAGATCTTGGAGACCATGGAGCAGGTGCGCCTGGGAAGGTCCAGGGTCACTCTGGTTCTGGAAGATCCTCTGGGAAACAGCGCGATCGCCTCTGAAAAGGCAGTCTACACCAGGCTCACCGAGGAGGAGATCGACTCTCTAAAGACTGGCATGGTGGTGCTGGATCTCTGATCTTCAGGACCTCTGATTTGAAGGTGGTAATAGATTGATAGTCCTCAGCGGAGGCACGGGCACACCAAAGCTACTTGTGGGGCTAAAGCAGATCGTAGACCCAGGACGCCTGACCGTGGTTGTCAACACCGCAGAGGACGTCTGGGCCTCAGGAAACCTGATCTCGCCTGATGTTGACACTGTTCTATATACCCTGGCGGGACTCGCAGACGAATCCAAGTGGTGGGGCATCAGGGGCGACACTTTTCATACCCATGACCGCCTGAAGAAGATGGGACTTATCGAGCTTCTCACTCTTGGCGACATTGACCGCGCGACACATATATTCAGGTCAGAACTGATCCGCAATGGTGCAAGCCTCAGCGAGGCCACGGCTGCACTTGCAGGGGCCCTTGGAATAGAGCAGGCCGTCATCCCCATGTCCGATGATCCCGTATCCACCATGATCGCTACGCCAGATGGGGAGATGCACTTCCAGGAGTACTGGGTGGGACTGAAGGGCGTGCCTGTGATAAGGTCAATCAGGCTTGACGGAATAGAACGGGCCAGGCCCAGCGCCGGGTTTGTGGAGGCCCTGTCCATGGAAGATACTGTACTGATTGGCCCCAGCAATCCAGTCACAAGCATCGGCCCGATACTTGCCCTTCCGGGAGTCAGGAAGATGATGGAAGAGAAGTACGTCGTCGCAGTCAGCCCCCTGGCAGGCGATAAGCCTTTCAGCGGCCCGGCTGCCAGGTTCATGCAGGCCGTGGGAGTCACGGCTGATGACCGGGGCGTATCTGAGCTCCTGGGGCATGTGGACCTCTTTGTGGTCAGCCCTGAGAGCAGCTACCAGGGCGAATGCCTGAGAATGGATACTCTTATGAAGACGGGCGCCGATAGCAAAAGCCTGGCCAAGAGGATAATTGGGCGGATGCCATGTTCATTGGAGTAGACCACGGGACCACAGCCATCAGGTTTGCCACCTCTACCGGGCAGTGTGCAGAGCTGGCGAGGGTGGACGCCTCAAGGCTCTCTTCTGAGGAGATAGTAGATTTCTTGAGCGTCCATTTAGGCCAGGAAGAAGTCGAGCTTCTGGCGCTCACCTATTCCATGGGCGACGGCTTAGACAAGATAGTGCGGCTTGAGGATGCGCAAAACCGGGGCCTGCTCCAGCAGGACGGTGCCGGGTCCCATGTTGGTGGTGGCACAAGAGTATTTGAGGCAGTGAAGTCCACAGGCTGGCCTGCGGTACTGTTGCCAGGCATCCACCGCAAGAGCAATATCGACCCCAGGCTCAAGGTCTTCTCTCACGGCATGAGCCCTGAAAAGGTAGGTCTTGCTTATTCCATATTCAGAGGCGGCTCACAGGACTTCATAGTATGTGATGCCAGCTCCAATACAGTCACCTTCGGCGTAATTGGCGGCAGGATCATAGGAGCTATAGACGCTCCAATCTTCGCCCCGGGACTGACCCAGGGGCCGCTTGACGTGGAAGCCATACGTGGAGTTGATGCCGGAGTTATGACTGCTAACCAGGCATTCTCTTGTGGAGGAATACTGCCAAAGCTTGGGCAAAAGTCCCTGCAGGAGTGCGATGAATCTACGAGATCATTTGCTCTTGAGTCGCTCGCCCTCTTCGCGGCCATGGAGATGAGCGCCTTTATGGTGCTTTTGAGGGACCTGGGATCTTCCAAGCCCGCGCTATACCTGGCAGGAAGCCCGGCCAGTCTTATACAGGGACGGGTCTCAAAGCTCCTGGGACGCGAAGTTTATCCCCTGGCCGGATGCGCAGCTGCCAGGGGGTGCGCAATGGTGGCTGAAGATGTCTACCACGGGGCTGCATCAGTGCTTGGATTAGAGGTTGATTCCAGGGCCCGCCGCCATCCGGGCTGATAGAAACCCGCAGTCCAGGACGATCGAAATAGTCTTATTCTTCAGTGAAGCGATAAGATCATGGACTCATGGAATTCTCTGGCAGATGAGCTGGAATCTCAGGCCAAATCTATCCAGGGCCAGAAGATGGCAGCCCTTGAGCTTAAAGGCAGGGTAGAGAAGGCCATATCTGACGCAGAGGCTGCATTCCAGCCGCCTGAACTGATATCCAGGCTTGACCTGCTCCTCATGGACCTGACAGAGGCTGCACGGGAGAGCGCCTGCACCAATACCAGATGTCCCCAATACGGGAAGAAGTGCAAGATGCGGTGAGATATTATTCCATTAACAGTCTCTGTTCCATCAAGCCTGCGGCGCTGGCATCTGCTATCGAGCCTATCCCAATGCTCTCTTGGACATAGTATCCTCAACACTGATACTGGTAGACAGGAACAGAGGTTTTGGCAAAAATATTATAATGGAACCTTTCTTTGGCATCATCGCCTGAATCGCTCAATCATCCGCCCGGTGAGGTACAATTACCTACTATATGCTATGCTCCGCGCTTCTGGGGGCAGTTGCCCCCCCCTGACCCCCTCTGGGGGGAACCCCTATGCATATATGCCATAGGTACTGCAAGAGGATGTTGGCACCAGATTCGCATACATTCGGCATCCTTTAAGCTCCATGTGATATGCTATCCGCCCATAAAACAGCTCTCTGGCAGAGATCGAATATTGTCTGAAATGTCCCCCCAGAGGGGGTCAGGGTGCAGTCGTCCCCAGAAGCATAGGGCATAGGTGTTAGCCCAGAAAGAGTGTACTAGTGGAGGCGTGAGATCGTTAGATGCAAAAAGCATGAACTCTAAACGCCTTCATATATTCGTGACATTCAATACTGGAAGCCACAAAGAATCAAAGTATCCAAATGGTCTTATCATATTCGTTTTTAATATATACTCAATATCTTAATTTGCATTAGTAAGGGTATTTCTACTAATTATTTATTTTTTCTATACCATAATACAATGCCGGAATCCTATTCTGGCCGAGGTGTAAGAGATGAAGCAGAAGTACGAGACGCCGATTGTAGTATCAATGGAAGAGCTCGATAAGAGCATAGGCAAGAAAGACAAGCCCAAGAAACCTAATCCAGGTAGGGGCCACAATTATAGTTGAGAGGGATGGCAACATCTCCTTTTCCTCTTTATTCGAGATCAGAACGCCCCAATCCCTCAATGAAGAACAAATTTGAATGACCGCCCAGGCCGAGCTCATCTATTTAAGCTTGAGAACAGTCCTGATGAACGTGGTACTGAATGGATAGGAAGCTACGAGACGTGAGCATTGAAGAGCTAAAGAAGCTGCCCGGAATCACCAATCGCAACTGGCTTGGTGAGGAATGGATTCATCTCCATGTATGGAACCCCAAGAAGAAGCTGAATTGGTACCTGGCAGAGTTCGATCCCGAAAAGAAGTTCTTCTACGGTTTCGCTGAGAACAGGAGCGATGGGATAAGCTCAGGGAACTATACCCTGGAGGAACTCCTGGATTATGGAAAGCGGGGAAATGACTGGGACCTCTTGGTCGATGAGAACTGGAAGCCGGTATACTCCAAAGAGATCCCCTACGTCAAGGAATATATAAAAATGATGATATCACTGCCGGACCTCTTTTGATGGTCTGCATGACAGCCTCATGAGACTTGCTCTCGGCATCTGATGACCCGATTTCCCTGGCATTGATGCAGATTTGGCTCATATATTATAATTAAAGATCCTGGCGCTCAGTCCAGGACCCATTTGGAATATGATGAAAACATGGCTTCTTCGGGCGGATCTTATCTGACCCCTGCCCTGCCGTCCGACCACTTATTCAGGATATATGGTAGAGCTACAACTGCTATGCCAAATATGACTATGGCCATGACATGATCCATAAACGACATCTGTTTCACCTCCCGGGCAATTGGAATGACTGATGCGACCTGATTTTAGCTGAGGGTCAACATAAACTTTGTGCTGCATATCACCCTGGAGCAGACTTCTGAAAATAAATTTAGCCCGATGATATTTGATTATCAATGATTATGGATCATCGACCCCCGTCCCGCTGATGTGATTTATTCCTGCCCGGGTGGGTCCTGAATATCCGGGCCTCTTTGGATATCAGTCCCTTCGCAGCAAGGATCCGGATTCTGGGCGCTATGGACTGGGTTCTCTGTGTGAACTGGTCCACTACCAGCTTTTCGAGCTTCGACCTCTCGATGCTTCTGCCAATCCCTATGCCAGGACAGCTCGGATTATAGCTGATGTTTAGAATAATATCCCCTTCCTGGCTGGTCTCCTCTTCAACCCTGAATGGGAAGAGCCGGCAGGCATTGGGCCTGACCTGGTAGACTGTGCAGCCCTCTTCATAGAAGACACAGGTAGTGTCTGCCTTGGACTTCATCACCGGCAGGTCAAGTATCACCTTCCTTCCGGAGTCATCCAGCTTCACCCAGTCTCCATCGTACTGGTAGAGGGTGTCTGCAAACTGGTCTGGCCTTAGCCCCGTCTTTCTGCTGATCTTGTGGATATCCTTCTCTGTAAGGTATATGAGGTTGGACTTATCCACGAACTCGGCGATCCTCGACGAGGGCACCAGGTCGTCGAACTCCTCAGGGCGCCTGTGGTGGCAGCACGAGCCGCACCTCTGGCACTCGAAGCTGACATCTTCAAAGGCGGTTCTAACAAGAACCCTTGGCAAAGAAATTCCTCAAAAATAGAGAAAAAGAGAAGGCGCCCTAAAGCGTCTTCTTTCTTGGGTGGTTGTCAGTCAGTACTTCCAGGCCCAGCTCTTCAGCTGACTCGGCCTTCATGATATCCACCATTGCGGCCGCAGGGAAGACCATGCGAGCATTCTCTATTGGGCCGTAGAGGTAGAAGTCGGCGCCTACGATTCCTGCGACCAGGTTGGAGCCGATATCCACGGGGGCGAATGCCTCCTTGTGCTGTTTCTTCCACTTCTTCATCCAGTCCCAGGCTGAGGCTGCGTTATGGAATCCGCCGCCAACAGGCAGGCCGAGCATTGCCTTGACTGCGATGCATGCCCTGTATGTGGCACCAGAGCCGTTTCCTAGAGGCATGGCTGCAGTATCAATGAGGGGCCTTGTAATTCCGCACTCTTTGGCGTACTCGAGCATGCCCTTCTTGGCACCGCCGGCAGCCTTGGTCAGGATATCCATCTTGCCCTTGGTTCCCTTCTCCATGGCGTTAAAGGCCAGGACTATGGCTGCATCCAGGTCGGACTCCTTGACTGCCTTGAGCTCCTCTGGGGTGATGGAGGCATTGATGGAGTTGTGGATGGCGCGGTCTGCCACACCGATCTCAGTTGCGTACTTGACGCCAAAGGCGCGCACCTCGGGTGCGCTTGAGTCGATGAGGAACGGGTAGTCGGACAGACCCACGAACCAGTCTATCTCCTTGGCCATGGCCTCGTTGCTCTCAGCGACGATCTGGTTCATGCACGAGTTGCCAGTGATGTCGCTCATCTCTACCTGGGTATTCCAGAGAGTCTCTGCTGCGTTCTTGTCGAACACTCCGTGCTCTGGATCAGAGACTATCTTGTGCCTGGCATAGAACATGGTGCCGATGCAGCATGTGGGGTACTCTCCAGGCTGGCCCCCTACTTTGAACTTGCCGAAATCTAAGACTTCTTGCTTGCGATCAAACCTGAACATTCAAACCACCCTCGCCCAATTGCCTGCGTATACGAACAAAATGTATGCCAGTATTATGATCAAACCCGCGCAAACTCCATAAGCTGCGCCAAGATCTCGTCCGATAGACTTTCCAGCCCTCATGAACTTCTCTGAGGAATAGAACTCTACCTTCTCTTCGATCTTGTCGAGCTTCGCCATTATCTCTCTCAGCTGATCTGGGTCGACCACGGCGACGGGTACTGCTGGCTTTGTGTCGTCTGCCATAACTTAAAGCCCCCCTGCAAAAGCGAAAGGCGCTAGCATCATCGCTATGGCAAGGACGAATCCAATGGCAAAACCTGTGGACACTGTGGCCATGACTCCGGAGCTCATCTTTGTCTCCCTGGCCAGGAGCTGGCCCTTATACCTGATGTCCTCTACTATTGCGTCGACCATGGGCATGTTCGGCTCAACTACTGTCGCCATCCCCTGGCCGAATAATATCTCCTCTGCCATTTTAGCTCCCTCCTACTGCCTTGAGAATTACTCCAAAGAGGACGAGGACTATGGTCATGCCAAGGGCTATGCCCTCGATCTTGCCTGCGTAGATGCCAGCCTGGAGCTTATTTAGCAGACCACTGGTGGTGACTGCTGCATCTATGCCGCGCATCCTGGACCTGACCTCGACTACTTCAGCGGCCATTGGCCGCAGGCCGGCTCCAGTCTCTTCCTCGCCACCCTCCTTGATCTCCACGATCATGGGCTCGACGTCTAATGCGCCGGGGTCCTTTGAGGCCAGCTCGCGGATCTTGCCAGTGATTGCACCCATGTCCTCAGTATCCATCATCATGACCGCCTGAACCTGGGTCTTCCAGCGTTCGATGGACTCAGGGGTCAGGTTCTGGATGAAGGGTATGGCGCCCTTGGCTCCTATGATCCTTCCTTCCTTGTCTATTCCGCTCTTGGTGAAGGCGTCAACAGCCTGTCCAGTGATGTGGCCCTTGACTTCCATTCCAGTGACCACTACGAACCTGATGTTGGGGTTGGCGATGACGTTTGCCACCATCTTCTCAATGCCTATGTTCTCCGTCTTGCAGGGTCCTGCAAGAGAAGCGCCGGCGGCAATGAGCTCCGAGCTCTTAAGGTGTGAGCCGCAGGTACATACCGCGACGGGGCTCTCGGGATTTCCGACCTCGTACTCGCCAGTTACTACTGGCCAGGGCTCGGCCGGCTTCTTCTTAAGTACCATCTTATGCACCTCCGCTCAATGCCTTCTTTACTATCTCCAATGTCGCCGGATCGCTGAATGCCATGACCAGCAGCGTCACAAAGGAGAGCACCAGGCCAAGGATGAAACCCATCCATATGTTGGTGTACAGGCCTGCGATGTACGAGGCCTTGCCTCTGTGGGCGTAAGACGAGAGAAGCTCGTTATCGGGCACAAGCTGGTTGACCAGATCGTCAGCCACCTTGTCCAGCGTCTCTATCCTCTCATAAATCGGGTCGAAAGTATACAGAACCACGTCCGCCCTCTGCTCCGAGACCACTCCTTTCATGGGGTCGAAGATCAGGCCCAGTTCTGGTGAAACTCTAACAAATCCCATTTCCAGACCTCCTCACTGCACCGTTGGCGGCAGAAGTCCTGTTCCTACCACTGCGGCTGCATCTCTCTTGACCAGGCGGTAGTACATCCTGAAGAAGTAGTACCATATGGCAAAGCCGATGACCAGCTGCAGAAGCCCCGGGGCCAGTCCCTGAGTCAACAGGGCTGCAATTCCAGTGGTGATCATTGCAATTCCGCTGCACATGACGGCGTTCACAAGAGTCCTGTCCTGCTTCTCATCAGGTCCGAGATTGGCATTGAAGGGATGCAGGATGGCCAGGCCGCCGGCGATGAATATGATGGCGATATAGCCAGTCTTCAAGACGTCGTTCAATATGTCAGCATAGCCAAGAGTGCCGGATATTGCAAAGCTCCAGCCAAGCAGAGCCAGTGCGCCTGCCATGGACAGATCGGCGTTTCCTTCCTCCATGACTGGGATGTTGAACTTGATGACCTTGTTGGCGATGACGCCTATGATGTAGCCGAATACTCCTGCATAGACCAGGATAATGACCGGTCCCAGCATTCCAAAGCCCAGGGCCTCAGCAATTGAGAGCCCAAACATCATGGCAATGACGCCCATTCCCAGGGCGAGCATTCCGATTGACGGAACTCCTGTTCCAATACCGTAAGCACATATCCTTCTTACGGAGTTAGCTCCAAGGAGCACTGCGAAGATTGCAGCCACGGCTCCAATGAATGAGAACAGGTTGGTGTCCAGGGCGCTGTTGAGGATTGCTCCCAGGTATATTCCGACTATGGAGCCAACCAGGCCGTAGAGCCTCAGCTTCTTTGGATCTATGGCAGTCGGCGCTCCGCCTGCTCCTCCACCTAAAGACATCTCAGGCACCTCCCGTGATCAGCACTGCTGCAATTGCGAGCAGTACGCTGGCGATTGTGCAGGCTCTGAATGCGAAGGGCCACTTCTTGAACTTGGGGTCATGGAATCCCTCAATGGTTCCCTGGATGTTCCAGGATGCAAGCACTGCATTGACAAGGAAAATGCCAATTGCAAAGACCGCGCTCAGGGCTGCGTTCCCGTTGATGAGGTATAGCGGGTAATAAATCATTGCGCCGCCAAGTCCACCCATTGCGCCTCCGATGAGGCCGCTGGCGAAGCAGATGGTGGGTATGCCCTGGCCTACAGTTCCCTGGGCCACATAGGGTGGCTGTGAGAACCCGGTTATTGGGTCATAGTTGACCTTGGCCGATGCGAATGGCACACCGACTGCGTAAGCGTAGATCCACGAGCCGGTGAGCATTGTTGAGCCCATCATGATCCCTGCACCGACTGCTCCTGAGGCCAGGATAAGCCAGAGGTTGTCAGTTACAGACATCATCAGGCCGGCTGCAAGAAGGCCTGTGAGGCCTGATCCGGCTGCGAGCTGCACAGTGCCCGTTCCGATACCAGTAGCCTGGGCCATGGCAGCAGGAGCGCCGCCCACAGGCACGAAGTGGACGCCGATGCCCACAAGGAGCCCGCCGACAATTATCTCCAGCAGGTATATGATGGTGTTTATATCAAAGCCGTTCATGCTGCGATGTCCCCCTTGTACTCTGGATATGGTCCGTACTTTCTCCTGGCGGACTTCTCTATGTAGTAGTTATAGGCGATCATCACTATGATGAAGAACACACCAGTGGCAATTGCAAAGAATGCCTGAGTTACGGGGTCGAATACAGTTGTCCTCCAGTTGTCCAGGAACACTGTCAGGCCGAATCCCATTCCAGTGGCGGGGCCGCCGAACTTGGTACAGAACCAGGCGTTGTCTATTGAGTTCCTGAGACCCGCCTCTGCCTTCCTCACTATCTGGCCTGAGAGCATGGTGTTGAGTCCAGTTCCAAACTGCCTGTTCTGGAACTCACGCTCGCCGCCGTAGTGGATATCGCCGACAGATGAGCCTATGGCACCGACAGCCAGTCCCCAGATCAGAGCGATGATCGGCATTGGGAAGGGATGTGGTGTTGGCAACATGTAAACCATGATATAAGAAATAGTGGCGATACAAAACGATGTTATCCAGGCGTGTGCCATTATCGATGGGGTCGTGTACCTGACAATATCAAGGTAGACCCACTGGTTGAACCTCTTCTGGCTGGAATTCCTGCCGAAGTAGGCGCTCATCGAAAAGACACCGTTGAACATGGCCGCAGTGCTTGCACCTAAAACCAAAGCAAACAGCGCGGGCATTTGGAAGGCCGAAATAAGCGTATAGGCCACCATAGCTGCGGTAGCACACCACAGGGCATTGGCCGGCGGTTCTCCTGATATGGCCTTGTTATATATCCTGTGGGGATTGCCGACCTGGGCAGCCAGCTGCACTTGCGAGTTGGGGTTGCTCTGGGAGCCTACATCTGATTCTATATCCTCAGATGCTCCTGCAACTGTCGCAAGGGCGCCCATAGCAGCTATGAGCCCCATGCTAAATGCATCCATTTTTCCTCCTCCTTTTCATCTCAGCCAAATCACAATTAAGTGGCTATTTGGCCGGGGTCGAATATCAATAGCTAAACTTATAAACCTTTCGCGATTGGCAAGTCGGCTATTTATAGCTGTTGTAAGTGCCGAAATTTCAGTTATGGGTTGAAAAATCGCCCTGAAAGGTAAAAAAAGATCCATTTTTGGTTTAGAGCCAATTTAAAACTATAAATCAAAGTACGGACTTCATTCAACTCAGGGAATTCAAAGAGGTCGATGATAAGCCGCGAGAGCCAATAAAGCCGCTCAATCCAGCTCAGACGACCAAAACATGCCAGATTCGTGGATTTTTTGCTCCCATAAGCGCATCATGAAAGAGGGGTTTATCCTGCCGTAATATTGACACCACGGGAAGATAAAAGTGGCCTGCCGCCGTCTTTTATCTTAATGATTCCTGCAGCACGCTGCCTGCAGCCAGGTGCGCCGCCACAGTTTGACACTATTGATGCCACCCAGCTCTGGGACTGTGATCCGCCGCGGCCTGACCTGCGCTCCTGCTGAGAGCTCATCAGGCCGATCTCATCCATCTGAGCGGAAGTTTTCTGATTTGATAAGGGAATTACAGGTAAATAGGTAAATACCCATTTACTATTTTTTGCCAATTTGAATAATCGTTAAAAGGATTTGTTGGTACAATGTGAATTTATCTAGAAATATTTAAATATCGATCAGGCGTTGTGATTGCTACGACTCATTTCTTAAGAGTCGCCTGTAAAGGTGAATGACCATGACTGCCTCAATGTACGAGTATGTTCAAAGCACGCCGATTATTGGGAATGATATAATAACTCCGGGGAGCATTTCTAGCGAGGATGCCACCTTTTGCCTCATCATTGTCACCGCATTGATTGCATTGATCCCAATATTTATGCAGTGAACGCCAGAATACATAACTCCTATTTCTATTTTTATGCTGCTTTTCTTAAATTTAATTCTGAAAACTCTGTTTCCCTAAACCTGTATCCATGCGTTAGGCTACGTCCCAGATCTAATCACCAGGACTTTATCCCCTATGGCTTACCAGGGCTCTCTCTTGGCGCCGATCCTGTATCCTATGATATTGGTTATGCGGTGGAGTATAGGCGTAATTATCAGAACCGTGATGACTATTGGAAGGGTGAAGTTCTGCCAGAACCATTCGGGCACCAGGAGCACCGTCAGAGCAAAGCTACCGAATACGAAATCTAGCTGGTCCACGAAGAAGAGCTGGTCGCCGCGCTTGAGGCCTAGTCTGCGCTTGAAGAAACTGGCCACTATGTCGCCAAGCATGGCTCCCAGAGATAATCCCAGCAGTATCAGTGTCTGCTCATATCCAGCCCCAAAAGACGGCAGCCCGAGTTGAGGCGCCAGGGCATTTTGGACCAGGCCGACGCCAATTCCGCAGAATGTTCCGGCGATGGTCCCGCGGTAGGTCTTGCCGTCGCCCATTATGCGGCGGCCGTCCTTAAACGTCCTTCCAAAATCCAGGGGGGTGCCGCCGCCAAAGAGGACCGCACAATTATTGGGGATATAGGCGGGCAGCATCAGCCAGATCGCGGTAATTAAGACGTTCATGGGTCCTCTCTAGTCTTTTATCAATACTTTTCGCCGCCTCCCCGATATATGAAGATATCCGTATACCAATCTCCTGCGGACCTCCTTTCCCGACGGGGTCCATCTCAGTTTTGGCCTTCCGATCGAAACAGTTAAGAGCAACTAGTGATTTTTAGATGCCACGCGTCGATGGTCTAGTGGCTATGACTTGGGCCTTCCAAGCCTACAACCCGGGTTCGAATCCCGGTCGACGCATGGTCTAATTTTCTTATTTCTGTCGACTTACGGCATATGCCGATTGCCTTTTCGCTACCTTTATATCCTAGCTTGACCAGTGATTGACTATGATTCATGGAGGGGAGATCTCCAACATTAGAGGACTTCTGGCCGAGAAGATAGCAGGCGAGATCACTCTGTCCCCCAACCCTGGCGAGACTCTGAGGAAGTGGAGAAGGAACTTCGGCATTACCCAGACCGATCTGTCAAACCATCTGGGAATATCCCCGAGCGTAATTTCCGATTACGAGAGCGGCAGGAGACGCTCCCCTGGAATAATGATAGTAAGCAAGATCATAGATGCCCTTTTAAAGATAGATGAGACCCGGGGCTGTACCGTCATCCATGCCTACGAGACCATGTTTGGAGATGCCTTTGGCCTTTCTGCCATATGCTGCATCTGCGAGTATCAAGAGCCGGTCTCTCTCACAGATCTAATACCAAGAATTAATGCCAAGGTGGTATACGGCGACGTCGACGTCTCCATCTACGGTTACACCATAATAGACAGCCTCAAGGCCATAATTGAGCTTCTTCCAGACCAGTTCCACAAGATCTATGGTCGTAGCACAGCCCGGGCGCTGGTATTTACGGGCGTCACGCGGGGCAGGTCTCCAATGGTTGCAGTCAGAGTTACAAACTTAAAGCCTGGAGTTGTGATCCTCCAGGGACTGGAAGCCTCAGAGGTGGACCCAGTGGCCGTCAAAATAGCCGAGCTAGAGAACATACCTCTTCTAACCACTACAGTATCTCCTGATGAGATCTCTATTGCTCTGAATAAAAGGTGACCTTTTTGCCTTCTGGTATAGTCAGTTATGGAGTTTACATTCCCAGGTTTCGGATTCGCGCAAGTGAGATCGCCAGGATCTGGGGCGAGAGCGAGGACATTGGAAGGAGCTTGAACGTCTTTGAGAAGGCCGTCCCGGACATGGATGAAGACGCAGTCACAATTGCTGTTGAGGCTGCCCGCCATGCCGTGGACAGAGCAGGCCTTGACCCGTGCCGCATAGGCGCCATATACTCGGGCTCTGAGAGCCATCCCTATGCAGTCAAGTCCACAGGCACAATTGTGGGCGAGGCGATCTGCACAAGCCCAGCCTTCACAGCCGCTGACTTCGAGTTCGCATGCAAAGCCGGCACTGCAGCCATTCAGGCCTGTTTAGGGTTGGTAAGCTCGGGGCTCATCGATCTTGGATTGGCCATAGGTTCGGACGTCAGCCAGGGGGCTCCTGGAGATGCCCTCGAGTACACTGCAGCCGCCGGAGGCGCAGCCTACGTCATAGGCAGCCGTGACCTGGCAGCCGAGATAGAGTCGTTCTACTCGTTTACCACAGACACCCCTGACTTCTGGAGACGAGAGGGCATGCCCTATCCAGAGCACGGGGGAAGGTTCACTGGTGAACCTGCATACTTCAAGCACGTCACAAGTGCTGCCAAGGGGCTGATGAACAAGATCAGCGTTACACCTGAGGACTATGACTATGCAGTATTCCACCAGCCAAATGGCAAGTTCCCTGTGAGGGTGGCAAGGAAGCTGGGCTTCACAAAGGAGCAGATAGAACCAGGGCTTGTAGTGCCCCATATTGGAAACACCTACTCCGGGTCATGCCTGATTGGACTGGCCGCCACTCTTGATGTCGCACGCCCCGGTGACAGAATATTCGTCACGAGCTTTGGGTCCGGTGCTGGAAGCGATGCATTCAGCATAAAGGTCTGCGACAAGATAGAGGAGATCCGGGAGGGGGCACCCTCGGTAAGGGATTACATAGCAAAGGCACAGTACCTGGACTATGCAGTGTACGCCAAGCATAAGGGAAAATTGAGATTATGAGGTCAGTATCGATCATAGGCGTGGGATGCACCAAGTTCGGTGAGAGATGGGACAGCTCTCTTCGCGATATGGCACTGGAGGCAGGCGTCCTGGCCATAAGTGATGCTGGGATCGCAGGCGAGGACATAGGCGCCATGTATGTTGGAAACATGAGCGGCGGCAGGTTCATAGACCAGGAGCATATAGGCGCCCTGATTGCAGACTGCGTCGGCTTATCCAGGCTCCACATACCGAGCACCAGGGTGGAGGCTGCCTGCGCGTCTGGAGGCCTGGCCCTCAGGCAGGCCATACTTGCAGTGGCCAGCGGGTACCAGGATATTGTCATTGCAGCCGGGGTCGAGAAGATGACCGACGTCTCAAGCGGCACTGCGGCCGACGCCCTGAGCGCTGCAGCAGACAGAGAGTGGGAGACGTTCTTTGGTGCGACCTTCCCTGCGCTCTATGCAATGATTGCCAGGCTGCACATGAGGAAGTTTGGGACCACACAGGAGCAGCTGGCAGAGGTGGCTGTGAAGAACCACCACCATGGGTACCTCAACCCCCTGGCTCAGTACCATATGGAGCTCAAGGTTGAAGATGTCTTGAAGTCGCCAATGGTCGCCGACCCCCTGCACATAATGGACTGCTCGCCCATCACTGACGGCGCTGCAGCCCTGGTCCTGGCCCCGACTGAAGTGGCCAGAAAGTACTGCGATACGCCCATAAAGATCATAGGGACCGCTCAGGCAAGCGATACCCTGGCGCTGCATGACAGAAGGGAGATCACCACGCTGGACGCCACAGTCCATGCTGCAAGGGCTGCCTTCTCTCAGGCCAGGATCGAGCCCTCGCAGATAGATGTGGCCGAGGTTCACGACTGCTTCACCATAGGAGAGATCCTGGCCATAGAAGATCTGGGGTTCGTTGAGAAGGGCCAGGGAGGAAAGGCTGCTGAAGACGGCGTCACCTGTCTTGGTGGAAAGATGCCAGTGAACACCTCCGGAGGCCTGAAGGCCTGCGGCCACCCGGTTGGAGCCACAGGCATAAAGCAGGCATGCGAGATTGCTCTGCAGCTGCGGGGACAGGCCGGAAAGAGGCAGGTAGACGAAGCAGAGATTGGACTTGCCCACAATGTGGGCGGCTCGGGCGGAACCGCCTTGGTCCATATATTCTCCAGGTGATAGAATGACTACTCACTCGCCCAGGTTCTGGAGGTGCATACCCCAGAGGTACCGGCTCACAGGGACTCACTGCACTATGTGCAATGAGTATTACTTCCCTCCACGCACAATCTGCCCCAACTGCCGCAGGGATGCCAAGATGGAGGAGCACAAGTTCAAGGGCACAGGGACTGTGGTGACCTACACCATAATACATAATGCCACTGAGGACTTCGAAAGGCAGACGCCCTACAATCTGGCAATCATTGAGCTGGATGAGGGGCCAAGGCTCACCGGACAGGTGGTCTCAAGCAAGAGCGGAATCAAGATTGGCATGAGGGTGAGGCCAGTGTTCAGGATACTTGGAAAGGAAGGGGAGAGGGGGATCATCTATTATGGGACTAAATTCGTGCCTATAGAGGATTGATCTGTCTTTTCCTTTTACGTCCGTGCAGTCTAGCCGTTATAGGAATAGGCTGATCCCAATTTACAGCAAATTCTGCATTCTGTCGGATTGGATTTACTTCTACTGAGAGTGCGAATACGTTAACAGCATCTTGATCAATTCCAGAAATCCTCTATCCCTGATGACTAAAGCCATCTTGAACTCATCACCTTCGAGATCGAAATACATGCCGCGTCGGTCCGTATAAACGAAGACGATCCCTTCGAACCAGCTATGAGGCACTCCAAGGGATTTGCTGTATGGGGCATGTGGGAACAATTTAATGTACGGGACATGTGAGAAGGATTCAGCGATCTTATTAATGGCATCATTCTCGTTGATGATGATGATCTGCTTATCGCCGTCATATTTATTTAATAACTCACAGACCCTCTCGATCGCTCGCAGATTAACGAAAGCCATCATGACCGTGATTCCCTGATTCTGTGAACCTGCAATCTCTTTTAAATGGTTGATGATGTTGACAGTGCCGTGTACGACCAGAAACTCAGAGGCCTCTGCATCGCCTGGCCTTTTGTCATAGGTCTCTTTGAGGCTTTTTAATAATATATCCCTAAAATTTTCCAGCCTGCTAATAGCCAGGCTGCTGGCCTGGTCGATGGTCACTTCCGGGTCTACAGCACGATACTTTTTCGGCCTTTCTGGGACGACGCTGATCCAGCCTCCGTTCTCCAGCCTGCCAAGCACTACATAGATCTTAGACATGGGCACGCCAGATTCCCGGCTTATCTCGATTGCGGTTAACGTGCCCTGGGAAACCAAAATATAATAGACCTTTGCATCATATTCAGTTAGCCCCAGCTCCTTAAGCCGCTCCAGCATCTCAGTATCCCACTTTAAAGCATCTTTCATGATAGCCTGACCTGATGCGATATGCGCTCCTGCAGCATAAAAATTTGCTTATGCCTCAGGCAGGAGTGAGTACTGGTGACGACTGTCTTGGCCCAAAAATTGCTGGGGGGGAACATGCCCACATAAGGGCCACAGCCAGGGCAAGAGTATGATGGCACCAGAACCAGATTCGCATATATCCAACATCCTTGAAGTGCAATGTGATGCTATCGATCCATCAAACGGCCTTCGGCCAATGGTTTCATGTTGTCATAAAAGTTCCCCCCAGAGGGGGTCAGGGGGCAGTAGTCCAAAGAAGCGCAGGGCATAGAGCTAAACCCGGAAAGAAAGTCGCAAAAACGCCATCTATCAGACCATCTGCTGCGGCAATACAAGGACGAAAATGCACAACTTAGATTATCGCAATCGTCTATATCTATTATAAGCTGGACTGAGGTATCTGGCGATCCGAGACAAAACGCTATTTTATCCTTACTCCCTCCTTAACCTTTGCTCGGATCTCCATCCCTCATTTTGAGCAGCCATTAAATATCACAAGTGATGACGATGATTCTCTGTATGAGAAATTCTATAAATAGGCAGAGGATCAGGGAATCGCTGATTATTTTTTCATTCGTACTGCTGCCTGTTACCTTTGTTTATATATCCTGTCCGATAATAATTGAAGGTGCATCAGAAGGGATTATTACAGGCGGCATGATAGTATTCATCCTCCTCTTTATAAGCTCACTATTTTTGGGGAGGCTCTGGTGCGGGTGGCTCTGCCCGGCAGGCGGCCTGCAGGAAATTTACTTCCATGTAAATGATAAACATACCAACATAAAGAGGCTGAACTGGCTTAAATATATAGTATTTCTTGCAATTATTTTTATCCCCCTCATTTCTGCTATTCGCTATGCAGGAGGATTGACAACTATTGATTTGCTCTATTACACCGATCATGGAATCTCTATCGCAAAGCAGGGAGCATACACAATATACCTGGCCCAGATCACTTTTATCACCGTATTTGCCATTTTAGCAGGAAAACGTGGCTTCTGTCATTATTTCTGCCCGATTGCGGTGATAATGATCATCGGAAGGAAGGTCCGAAACCTCATCCGCTGGCCGGCGCTTCACTTATCTGCCAGCGCTGGCCAGTGTACAGACTGCAGGAAATGCTCAAAAAACTGCCCTATGGGACTTGATGTGAATATTATGGTCAGGCAGGAGAGCATGGAAAATACTGAGTGCATACTCTGTGGCTGCTGTGTGGATGTCTGCCCGGAAAAAGCGATCCGCTATGCATTGAAGGGATAACGCAATCCACGAATGGGATCAGTGACACTGGCGATCATTCTGCAAAGGCTTGCCTTTGTGCACCAAGTTACATATTTACGTGCATGGCGGATAGGGACATCAATGCCAGCCCGAATATTTGCATCTTCGAGCCAGCCGACTTTGTGAGCAGGAAGCTCTACCCCCCAGGGGTCTGGGAGGGAGTCACGATTTGACTGGTTTGCTCAATTTTCTTTTTGTGATGACCTTGTTTGTTATCGCCCTCGCAAGCGAATATGGCACGATCAAGATGATTACAGCAACTGCAAGCGCCCCGGTGATGCGAACCTGACCAAAGATGAAGTATTGAGCGATCAGGTCAAGGACGACTGCAATTATAATCGTCTTGGACAGAGATGTGAAAAGGCTGGCCAGTTTGATCCTGCGGTTCTCGCGATTAACAATCAGGTCAAAGATAAACGGCGGTTCACCGGCCTTTGCATCCCTCACTCCATCCCGAGCCCCCAGCAGCAACCCTACAAGTGGTTGAAAGACAAATCGAAGGCTCATCGGCCCGACGATACGTGCAATAATTCCCTCAGCGATGCTGTTTGGTAGTGGTATGTACTTCACCCTCCCTCAATTAGATCGATGCTAGAAGCATCGTAGCTATATGATTCTAGCTATGATTCCTAAAAATGCGATGACGCCAAAAATCGCCATCACTGAACTAAAAATCAGGAGAACTTTATTGAAGTGCATTCCATATTCAGATGAAGCCCGCGCATGGTCGACCAGTATCTAGCCGATCCATAAACTATAATGACCGTGCCCATGCCAATCAGAAACAGACTTTCAAGATGAGTTACATATGTATGAGGTTAAGATGCCTGCTAGCTGTGGGTCAGAGGGACAATCCGCCCATAAGCCCAGGGCATAGTGCACGGCCTAGAAATGATTGCCGGCTCTCCTCTGACCCGTGCTCTGGATCTATCGCTCGATAGCTCCACAACTCAAGGGGACAGCTCTATGAAGTCAGTCGCGATCCTCGCAATCCTGTCCGGGTACTGGGCAACAAGTCCATGTCCCGCATTCTCTAACCTGACCAGCCAGGAGCCGTAAATCCTGTTTGCCAGAATAAGCGAGTTCTCCGGGGGAAGCATGTCTTCCATCCCTGCAACTATCAAAGTCGGAGCCCTTATGCGATAGAGTCTATCGTAGGTGCCAGGCCACTGATAACCTGCCTGGTCCTGCCTTTTCACATTTTCAGGCGATGATCTCTCTTTATCCCAAGGGGTCCTGTTATAAAAGTCGGGGTTTTCAGCCAGCCATTTTTGAGGATACATAATCTCAGCGAAGTATTTGGTCTTGAAGTCCGAATGAGCGGCAGGGTCTGATAGGTCGGGAGTTTTCCCTGCAATCTTCTCTACAATCTCCGGATCGGTCTGAACGGCCTCAGGGCCTCCGCAAGAGGTCGCAATCAGGATGAGCCTCTTCACCTTCTCGGGATGACCAATGGCCAGCTCCTGGGCAACCATTCCTCCCATGGAGTAGCCGAGAATATTGGCCTGCTTGATGCCAAGGGCATCCATAAGCCCGGCAGTGTCGTTGGCGAACTGAGCCATGGAAAAATTAGCCGGTGAAGCAGTAGTATACCCCATACCTCTGTTATCAAAGACGATCACCTGGTATTTTGAAGAGAGGTTATCCAGAAATTTCCTGGGCCACCAGTCCATATCTAGACCGCTACCCATTATCATCACAAGTGGCTCCCCCTGGCCCATGACCCTATAGGCCATCTCTATATCGCCTACGTGAACGATCTTGATGTCTTCTGATGCCAGAATATTCGCTTTTTCTGTTGATTTTTCGATACATTGGGCTGCAGTGGCAAGCAGGGCCAACAGCAAAAAGATGCACTCAATCCTCAATGCGACTCTCATAGCAGATCTCTCTTTTAACATAACATACGATCCTTGACGACTGTTTATTCTCAATTTATTTTAACACAATGCGTACAAAATTGAGCAGGCCCCAAACGGACATGCCTTATGCCAGGTACACGCCCTATCCACCAGCAGGTCTATCGGGCTGAGAACAGCGTACCCGCCAGCATCGTTTCTATATTTCTTGGGTACTTTGCCAAGCGTGAGCAGATTTTCGCCGCCCGTACCTCGTTTTTCATCAGAGATTTCCTCAACATCCGATTGTCGTTTGAGCATATGGATCTCAAGAGCACACTCTGTATTTAACTATTACCCCTTAAGGGGTATTAAAGTTAGAAACGCATATCCTGTATCTCAGATAGCTTGTATCAATCTTCATTGAGTTGGCAGACTCTTCGCAAATCTATTTGATGATGTGAGGAAAGTTGATTGCCACAGAGACTGATAAATAAGCAGATTGAAACGGCGGCCATGAGGCGCCGGGCCGGACCTGGCTTGAATCAGGCGGGCGCTTATGCCAGTGCAATGAGAGATCGTCCCACGCAGGCTCGTTTTGGGGCCACGGCCTGAGCGGCAGCCCCATCCGTTATTATCTCACCAAAAACTACAACCTCGTTATGCTAGACCAGCCTGTTTATTGGATGCCCGGCCACAGGCCAGATGTCCAGATCTTTTACAGCCTCTGCAATCATCACATCAGCCATGGCCGCCACTGGAAAGATTATGTCTGCATCATCTATGGGCCCGTAGAGCAGGAAATCGCCACCTGCCAGCTGCTGCATGGCCGCAGCCGCAGCGTCGCAGCACCTCTTCTCCAGTGTGCTCCTACCTTTCAGCCAGGGCCAGGCGCTGACGGCGTTGTGAATCCCCGACCCTGCCGGCCACCCCAGCTTTGCCTTGGCCACAACAGAGAACCTGAGCGCCGATCCCGCGCCGCTTCCAAGGGGCATGACTCCGGGGTCCAGTAGCATGTTTACAATGCCCAGATCCATGCAGAGATCTGTCAGGCCCTTATCCATGACAGATCCTCCTGTCTGTAGAAGCTTCATGCATCCATCGACTGATGAGTCAGAAGGGTTGTATGCCAGGACTATGGCCGAGTCCAGCTCAGACTCTTCCAGGGCCACTGCCTCCTGCTCAGTGGTGCCGATGCTTATGCTGTTGTATATGGCCCTATCAGCCAGTCCAACCTCAGAGATGAGGCCGGCCATTCCCGCTCGCACTACAGGATCTGCAGAGTCCAGTATCAAAGGCCCTTCCCAGGACCGGTCCGCAAAGTCCAGGTAGCGCTCGAAGGCGGCCATTGTGCGGGCGTAGAGGTGGAGCACAGCCGGGCATCCCGTCTGCTCTGAGAGCTCGGCCTGATTTGACACCAGTTTCCCGGCCAAGGCCTCATCAAAGAAACCCCTGTCATGGTCCTCCACTATCTTATGGCCCTGGTAAAAGATGGTGCCGCAAAGGACGGTTGGGAACTCGCCTGGCTGGCCGCCGATCTTTGTGCCTGCAATATTGATCACCTTCTGGTCAAGGGAAAATCTAAACAGACTCACACCCCCTCTTTTGCTGCTTGCGCCCTCTCCTCAGCGACCATCCATGCTCCAGAGTCAAGTACCACGCCGGATCCAAGGACCACATCCCCGCCCATGACAAAAACGGCTTCACGCCTCTGCCGCCTCTTTGCCACCATGAAGGGCGGCTGTGGATACGGCTCTTTACCCAGGCTCAGCTCCAAAACGATCCTATCTATCTCGGCTAAATCCTCAAGGCCTGCTCTGTCCACGACCTCCACCTGTCCTTGGAACCTGGATATGGCCTCTGCAGAGATGTTCTCTATGAAGGGTATCGCCCCCTTTGATCCTATTATCTTTCCGGCTTGGTCGATCCCGTTCCTGTGCAGGGCAGCCAGAGCATCTCCTGGAAGGTGGCCCTTGGACTCCTGGCCGCAGATGAGCAGGAACCTGATGTTGGAATTGGAGATGATGTTTGCCACCACCTTCTCCACGCCCAGGTTCTCTGTCTTGCAGGGGCCGTATATGGCTGCGCCTCTGGGGCACAGATGCGAGGCTAAAGTGACCACCGCCACGCGGCCTTCTGGATCACATACCACATAATCTCCCCTGAGGGGAGGCCACTTGTAAGCATCAAAGCCCGTACCTGGGCCTGAAGATTGGTCCATCATTCCTCCACGAGCTCTTGCACTATTAACCTCTTGAACTACCAACCTCGATGATCACACCATACCCTTAAATCTTTGTAGTGCATTTGGGTAACCTGGTTCCTGCATTAAGGTCATATAGGAGAAGGAGATTACCAAGTATTGATCTTCTTTAAATAGTGGCTGCATGGTGGCTTTGAATGGCTTCTTATAAAGAGCGCATAATGAAGGCAATAGAGGACTCAAACGGGGGCCTCACAACCGTAGATGTGGCCAAGAGGGCCGGAGTCAGCAAGACTACGGTTATCAAGTATCTATCAGTGCTCAAGTCCGAAGGCAGGTGTGAGTTCGTTGAGGTCGGCCCGTCCAAGCTGTGGAAGTCCAGGGCACCGCATGCTGAGAATGAAGAGGCACATATGATGCCCGTGCCAGAGGGAATAGACCTCGAATCCGAGGCTGTGCATCTGCAACTGATGGGCCTGGATCACTGCCGCTATGACTGCAATGACCAGACCATAGCTCTATCATTCAAGATCAAGCCAGACCAGATCTGCGCCATAATGAGAAAGGCCAAGAAATGCGTCTGCCACTGACCAGCGCTCTTGGTCAGCGCTGGCAGTGCCTATAGTTTATATTGGATATGAACTAAAAAGCCACCTGCATAAGTGATAAAATGAAGATACCATCTGAGATCAAGAAGTTCTTCTCTGCAGAGCCGGGCCAGACCCTGCTCGTAAAAGGCCTGCCAGGAACCGGCAAGACCACACTGGCCCTGGAGATAATGAAGTCTATCTGCGAGAAGAAGAACGGCCTCTACATCTCAACCAGGGTGGACCCAAAGCGGCTCTATGCCACTCACTCCTGGATCAAGGATATCATACCGCCAAAGAATGTGATCAACGCCACACAGACAATGCTTACAAGATCCCTCCAGGGCCAGGGCCTGGACCTTACAAGCTATGACTCAGTCATGGAGTTCTTCAAGGTCTTCTTTGATGAGGCCGAGGACATGGACAATCCAATGATCGTCATAGACAGCTGGGATGCAGTCCTCAATTACACAAGCAGGATCATTGGCGATGCCCAGCACAGCTTTGAGCAGAACATGTGTGAGTTTGCCAGGGATCTTGGAACTCACCTCATATTCGTCAGCGAGTTTGCAGATATCATGCCCCTGGACTACATAGTGGATGGCGTTGTGACCATGGAGCACTTCACCATCGGCGGCACGGGTCCAGCCCCTGCCAGGCACAGCGAGATGCGCACAAGGTATGCCCGGGCAGTGAGGCTGGACAAGCTTAGAGGCGTGGAGATCGTCAGGAAGTCCTATACTGCGACGCTTCACGGAGGAAGGTTCCAGTACTTCGAGCCCTACAGGGAGCAGCAGGACGCCCGCATAGCAAGCGATGTGGTAAGGGTCCCTGACCCTGCGGAGGACAGGATCTCCACAGGTATACCTGATATGGATGCACTTATGGGCGGACTCAAGTACGGTTCTTCAAACGTCCTTGAGATCGACCACGGGGTTGGCAAGAGGTACTACCAGATACTGACCGCCCTGGCCTCGAATGCACTCAAGAACGGTCGCGGGGTTTGCATACTGCCAAGCATCGGGTACCAGATCTCTGCAAGGGACATATTCGTGCCTTCAAATATTGTGGTCACCCAGCCGGGCGGGGACGACCTGGGGGTCTGGAACTCAGCTGAGCTGCTCGAAAAGGGGGACGAACTCCGGGAGAGGACAGGCAAGCCCATACTGAACATAATAGGAATGGACGCCATGGAGTTTGCACTTGGCTATAAAGAGCTCCTGAACATGGCCAACCGCATGGTCCGCAGGTGGAAGGAGACAAACGATATCAATGTCCTGGTTGTGAAGACTGGCCAGGAGAGCATAAACATGGCAGTTCACGTGGCAGATACCTATTTTCTGGTAAATGAGCTAAATGGCGGGCTCTGCTTTTATGGAGTAATACCCAGGACTGAGCCTTATAATATGCTCCTGGAGGAGAAGAACAGGATACAGCTGACGCCTATTGTGTAATACGTCTATTGCTGAGCTTCGCGCTTCCTATATGGCCGGCCGGATCGGACACCCTGTGGGACTGCACATCTCTGTGCCGAGATAGAAAAAGTATATATCAGGCATTAAATACCCCATTGACATGAACGTCAGCCGCAAGTTCTCCCTAGTAGCAGGATCAATAGTCGTCTTGGTGGCGGCCTACACCATATATTTGACCAAGGATTTCATAAGCACGGCGGTTCTGGGCGTCTTTCTGGCTTATCTGCTCAGGCCCCTGTATAAAGTGCTTTACAGGCGCACAGGCAAGAAGAGCCTCTCATCCTTTCTCTCCATCTTGCTGATCTTCATAGCCTTCATCTATATCCTGTTCAGCGTCATGGGAGTGCTTGCAGGCGAGATCACATCTATATACCATTCCAGCCAGCTTGCGAGCCTTGAGGAGTCCAGCCTCTCTGGAAGCTTCATAGATAGCGTTGAAAACTCCATAGAGGCCTATATATCCCAGGCTCATCTGTATCTCCCGTCCTATCTGGCCAGATACATCCCATTATCAGCAGGACCCCTCCTGGATGGGGCGGGGGATCTCATCAAATCCGGCTTAGACAGGGTCCTGCCCTTTATCGGCGGCGCAATCTCTGTAATGATCGCTGATATGCCCATACACTTTGCACAGTTCCTGGTTGCAATATTCATCACCTATTACCTGCTCGTGGATGGCAGGTCCTTTGTGGTCCAGGCTGTGGATCTGCTGCCGGAGAAGAAGGTCGTCTGCCAGTTCTTAAAGGAGCTGCATGCCATCTACAATACCCTATTCAGCGTCTATTTTTTGACGTCTCTTATCAGCGGCGCCCTGGCTGCAGTGGTCTTCTTCCTCCTTGGCATCTCATATCCTCTGCTGTGGGGGGCCATAATCGCCATATTCACAATGATCCCCATGGTCGGGCCCACAGCGATCTATGTTCCATTCTCAATATATTTCCTGCTGGTCCAAGACTACTTGAGGGCGGCAATTCTGCTGGTCTTTGGCACAATCTTTCTGGTGATAGTGCCCGAGAACGTCCTGCGGCCAAGGCTTGCACAGAAGAGCGCCTCAATCCATCCCATAGTCACCCTCCTGGCCTACACAGCGCCAGTCTTTGTGATAGGGCTCATGGGCGTGATACTCGGTCCGGCGCTCTATGGCTTCCTCCTGGCCTGCTACAGGACCATCGTCCGCATGCGGGCTCCCAGAGAAGCAGATATCTCTGCAGAGGCGCCTGATGCGATGGAGGTCAAGCCGTCTATGCCTTCGTAGCTGATTGCATTGCGGCTATGTTAATATTAAGGCCTGAAATATTAATTCAAAAAATAATGGCAAAAAAAGTCGATCGGGCTCTAGGCAGCGCTGGCCCGATTAGCCATCTCTATGAGTGCTCTCTGAGCCGGCCCCAGGTAAGCCATGGAAGCCAGCCCTCTGTCCAGCAGGTGCACTACCGTCTCAGAGGGTGCTCCTCCGGCGTTGACCTTCCTCTGGTAATCAAATGATGCCCAGTTGCTTGGCAGGTCCCTCGTCCTCATGAAGCGCATATTGTAGGGCTGGAGGTCCACCTGGGTATCCAGGACCATGTTCACATAGTCCTTGTTTGGCTCAAAGACTATGAGCGGCTCTATCACGTCCGTCTTGAGGAGATCCATAAGATCTCTGCCCTCGTACTTCTTGAGGAGTGCCTCGCACATGTAGGTGTGGCCCATCTCGTCATAGAAGAGGTGCTCCCAGATCTTTCGGATCCTCGGGTCGGTCTCTGTCTGCATGCAGGAGTAGTAGTTATAAGCCTCGTTTAGCTGTATCATGGTGGCTTTTTCAAGCATCGTCTCTGCTGGATCGCCTACCATCTCATACTGGGAGACGTGCTGCTGCTCTATCTCTGCAATCTCGGCATAGAGCTTCCTTGAGAGATCGTCTGCAAGCATGGAGCCGTGGGTCTTGTAATAGAGCATCGTCTGCTGCTCACCTGAGACTATGGTCAGGTGGTTTAGCTTGGTCTTGGCATCGGCCGTGTCCTTGTTGTAGTGCATCCTCAGGCTGTCATAGGGGTGGCGGTGCTCAATGACCGTTGGCCTTCCGGGCTTTATATCTGTCTTGCCCTGGGTGATGTTATTTGGGTCCTTGTTCTCCAGAGCTTCCATAAGGCAGCCGTACCTGTACAGGTGGTCGAAATCCTCCAGGAGGGCGAAGTCCAGCACCTGCTTGTGGTAGGGATCGGGCTCGTTCTTGGCCAGGTTTGCAGTCAGATCCACAGCCACCTGCTCGTACCCGATGGTGGTCTCAAGGATTGTCTGGTCTGCAGGGTTTAGCCACTCAACAAGCTGCTGGTGCTGTGAGTCCATCCTTCGTATGGCCGCAAGCCCTGCTTTGATCTCGGTGTTATCCAGAGTCCTGCCAAGCATTCTGTCCATGGCATGAGAGGTGATCACTGCATTGTTCTCTATGCCGTTCATGAGTATGACCCTGGTCCTGGTGTAGGCATCTACTGTATTTTTGTTGTAAGGGTTCTTTATCATCTCGTTCCAGCTCATGTACTGCTCCTCTATGGGAGTTCCTGGATGTTCAAACGGTCTGAATTGTGCCATAATATTCCTCCTCTAAAACTAAACTGATCTTCAACGTCTATGCAGGAATCAGTTATGTGCTGCTGCCCAGCCAGAGGCAGAGAAGCAGTTGGGTCAGCCCTCTGACTCCTCGGGTGCCTGGAGGGCATCTTGGCCATCTTCATACCTCCAAAGTTATGGTTTGACCAATCTAATTATTTGGGATTGTTAATAAGTTTGACGAGAAGAGTTTCTGTTATCGTTTATCTTCAAAGCAGTAGTTTTGCAGTTGCTGCGGCTGTGCTTTTAGCTGCAAATGTTTGCAATGCGCAAATATTGACGGTGATAAATGTCAGTGACGCCGAGATGCTGCCAAATGCATGAGCTGCTGCTATTATGGATGAGAAATGTCTACCTGGGACCTGCAGAGTGAAACCCTGTCATGCCTTTATCTCCGAGCTGAAGATCTCTGACCACATCTCCAGCAGCTCTGGCATCCTCAGCCCTGGCAAGTATCCTGACCCTGCTTATCTGCAATCTCTTGCCGCATGGGCAGGTCCTGGTCTTTGAGCCCTCCTGGGCATAGAGGTGCCTGCCGCAGCTGCATCGAAATACCAGGTACATCATTAAAAGTTAAAAGTGGGCCCTCACTGTGAGGGTATCAGGACTGCGTTGATTATGCCATCCTGGCCAGGCCGGTTGGTGACCTTGGCGTCTCCAAGCTCAGTCTTTATGACTGCGCCCCTGGTGATTATATTACGCCTGGTGTAGTGAAGGTTTGCCTTGTTCTCAGTGACAGTCTCGACCTTTACAGTGCTGGTCTTGCCGGTCTTTGGATCTGATACCAGGGCTACATTGCCGCTTAGCAGGCGCAGCTTCTTGTTTCCGCCCATGGTCTCAAGGGTCTTTGACCTGACTGCACCAATGGTTGTATCAGCTGCCTCTCTGCCGCTCTCGCACTTGCGCTTTCCCTTGCACAGGTTAAGCTTCCCGCCTGTGGACTTTCTTCCTGATTCTCCTTGCCATCGCATGTTTCAATTCCTCAGATCGATGTCTCTCTTTGATGCAGTGTATTTAATCATTTTGGTCAATCGTTTCATTGGGGCTGGGAAACTAGGAAGGGGGCGCAGAGTAGTAGAAAGTATTTATCTTGGGACGAGGAGTGACCAATGAAAGATACAGGGCTCAGCCAAATTACAGAAAATTCATCACACTGCTGGTCATATATGTGCCATTGGCTGTAATATTTCCCTTTCCAGATATCTCAAATGAGTTACACAGCTCATTCGGGCACGCTACATCATTAAATCGGGGTTTTGGACCACGCTTTCCCATTTTACTATCCCTGAGAACTCATATGCAAATTTGACACCGATCTCTTCTGCAGTCTCACGACATGCAGCATCCAGGGCAAGCTCTCCAAACTCGACATGGCCGCCGGGCGGCGACCATGTGCCCGAACCAAAAGATCCGGTCCTCTTGATCAAGGCGATCTTCCCTTCCTTCCATACCAGCACACCAACCCCGACCTTTACTGATCTTTGTACCATGCGCTTATCACATTATCTGCAGGCCTTCTTAAATAAAGGGGTTCTGAAGCGCACGAAGCTGAGGTCTCTTTGCCTTATAGTGCTCAGAGCTTGGAGCGGTCTAGCGTCCTACATATCGAGCAGGAACCTTCCCCGATCCATGATGCACCTGCCATCGACGAAGATAGACGGGTCCCTTATCAGCAGGTCGGTATGGAACTTGCTGCTGGACCTTCCAAGTCCATAAGAATCCCCAAAGGCGAAATGTATGGTGCCCATGGCCTTCTCATCCAGGAGCATGTTGCCTATGATCCTGGCGCCGGGGTTAAGGCCAATGCCGAACTCGCCCACGGTCTTGGTCGCAGGCAGATCGTACTCGCAGATCTCCAGGAACTTCTCAAAGACCCTATCGGGACCGCCAAGAGATTTCATGTCCATGATAACGCCATCTTTCAGTTCTATAGAAAAGGGATGCTCGACCATACCCAGGCTTCCCACGCTGCCGTCTATGACCATCCGTCCATTCATGCCCTCCTCGACTGGAGCTGTGTAGATCTCGCCTGCAGGGATATTGCCGTAGAGGCCCTGCCTCGAGAGGTCGCCGTTGTTTATAATGAACTTCCTCCCCAACAGGCTGAACTGGATGTCCGTGCCAAGGTCGGTCTTTATGCGTATGGTCTTGTCAGCCAGCACATCCCTTATCCTATTGCACATCCTGTCCAGAAGAGCGTAGTCTATCCTCACTGCATCCTTCATCTCTGCATTGAACCCGGGCATCATGCATATCCGGCCTTTGTATTGCAGGGGCAGAACTATGAGGTAATGCCTGAATGCCACCTCCCTGGATAGGTCCAAGCCGTCTCCAAGGCTCTCAGTCTCCAGGATATAAATCACTACATCTGCAGATACAAGGGCCACAGCCTGGGCATCGGTTATCCTCTCCACAGGCCTTACGGCTGTCGGGATGTAGAAGGCAGTTACCGTGCCACCGAGGCGCTTGATGGCCAGGGAGATCTCCTCTGCAAATTCCAGCTTATGCTCATCTGTGAATATGACCACGTTCTCATCTGGCTGTATCTTCAGGCAAACAGATGCCATGATAGAGGCATAATCGGAGCTGGATGCATTCATAGATATTATTCACGGCACATTGGTATATAATGATTTCAGATGCACCATTCAAGATCGGACATGGGTGATATCCGGCATTATGCAGATGGCAGCCCGCATTGAAGAATGCCGCTCTATGGGAAACGGTATATATGATCATGCCATAAATGTTAAGCATCTCAAATCTGATGATCTATATGGAACTCGATGCTTTAAAGAGGCTGGCCTTGCTTGGCGCATCAGGGGGGCAGATCAGCTTATCATCCTCTATGCTGGCAGAGGCCCTTGGCACCAGCATCCAGACGGCTGCCAGGAGGCTCGCCTCCCTTGAGGAGGAGGGCTACATCGACCGCATAGTGACCAGCTCAGGCCAGAAGGTGAAGATCACAGACGGAGGCATGCTGAGGCTCAAGCAGGAGTATATGGATTACCAGAAGATCTTCTTTGGAGGCGAGTTCATCAGTAAGATCAAGGGAAAGGTGGCCTCGGGACTGGGAGAAGGCCAGTACTACATAGCTCTGGAAGGCTACAGCAGCCAGTTTAGACAGAAGCTGGGCTTTGAACCCTTCCCCGGCACTCTAAACCTGTTGCTTACAGAGCCTTTTGCTCAGGGCGAGTCTAATTGGGCCAGGATAGAGGGATTCAAGGACCAGAGCCGCACCTATGGCGGATGCCAGTGCTTCCCTGGAAAGATTGGCGGCATTCCTTGCGCCGTAGTCAGGCCTGAGAGGACCAGCTACCCGCCAAGGCTTGTTGAAATAATAGCTCCTGCCAACCTGAGAAAGACCCTGGGCTTAAAAGACGGAGATGAGGTGGAGGTGGTCCTTGGATGATACACGATGCAATACAGGCGCTGAGAGACGGCCAGGTTATACTGCTTTATGACTTCGATGACAGGGAGAGAGAGACGGACCTGGTAATGGCTGCAGAGTCTGTGACTCCCAGGCATGTCTGCCAGCTGAGGCGAGATGCAGGAGGGCTCATGTGTGTGGCCATAGATCCGATTGCATGCTCAAAGCTTGGCATACCCTATATGGTGGATGTGCTGAGATATGCAGGCAGCTGCGGCAACGGCTTTGAGGCTATAGAGTCGATATATGAGCGGGTCGGCGACATTCCTTATGATTCCAAATCATCTTTCTCATTATGGGTGAACCACAGGAAGACCTATACAGGCATTACCGATATTGATCGGGCTTTGACCATCACAAAGCTGGCAGAGGTCACTAAGCAATCACTTAGTGGCACTCAAGTGAACTTCGGGTCCCAGTTCAGGTCACCGGGACATGTGCCCCTTTTAAGGGCAGCGCCAGGGCTGCTGAAAGATAGGAGGGGCCAGACAGAGCTGTCCATTGTGCTTGCCAGGGCGGCTAATGTCACCCCTGCTATGGTGATGTGCGAGATGCTGGATGGGGGTACTGGAAGGGCTCTCTCCAGAGAGATGGCCCTGGAGTATGCCAGACAGCATGGGCTGGCTTTTATTGAGGGCAGGGAAGTGGAAGAGATCCTTGGTGAAGGTTCTATGGCTGCTAGAAGTGCCGGATCAAAGGACCCTGTTTTAACAAATATTTGATTATTCTTAAGATTCCATGTAATGCCATCAATCTGTCAGGAGCGATCAAACGAAGAGAAATATCTCCAAAGAGGAGCGCATAGAGCTCATAACCCGCGGCGACCTCAGAATCGCACTCTTCCGCCTGGCCCTGCCAGCCATGGCCATGATGATTGGCAACCTGCTCTTTGAGATAATAAACATGTTCTGGGTGGGCCATACCAGCTCTGAAGCCATAGCCGCAGTGGCGGTCTCCAGCTATTTCATCTGGGCGCTGCGCTCCTTTGCCCTCATCACTTCAAGCGGCACAAACACCTTGATCAGCCGCTGTGCTGGAACTAAATCCTGGGCCAGACTGTCTCACTGGTTCTATCGCGGCCTCTTGCTGGCGATACTGTACTCTTCTATGCTGATACTTATTGGATTTCTCTCAATAGACCCGGTGCTGGGGTTGATGGGCCTGGAGAGTGAGGTCCGCATCATGGCCGCAGGATACCTGGGCATCTTCTACCTGTCGCTGCCCCTGGTCTTTTTGTTCGTCTTCTTTGAGAGCACCTTTCAATCCCTGGGCGATACCCTCACGCCCGCATCCATAGCTGCCTTTTCACTGGCCTTGAATGCAGTTCTTGACCCACTCCTCATCTTTGGCTGGTTTGGCTTTCCAGCCCTGGGAGTATCGGGAGCCGCTCTGGCTACGGCCACAGCCCAAGCAGCAGGCGTACTGCTTTTCATCTGGCGGCTCAGGCGTGAAAGGCTTCCAAGGCCGCTTGGCTTTTTACGGGACGGCGTATTTGAAGATCTCATTCATATTACACGCATAGGTGCTCCCATAGCCGTTACTGGCGCCATCTTCTCCCTGGTCTACATCGTGCTGACAAGCATCGTTGCCCGGTTTGGCACTGACCAGATCGCAGCCATGGGCATAGGCCAGCGCTGGGAGGGGCTGGCCTACTTCGCCTGCATAGCAGCCTCAACTGCAGTGGCCACAGTTGTTGGCCAGAACCTTGGAACTGGCAATGTAGAGCGGGCAAGAGAGGCAGCGGTCATTGCTGCCAGGTACCTGCTGGCCTTCACGGCCCTAGTCTCTGTCATATTCATTCTGGGTGGAGAAGCTCTGGCAGCATTGCTCACTCCAGATGGTGCAGTCATAGAGGCCACAGGACGGTACCTGATGATCATAGGCTTCTTTGAGGTAGCTATGTCACTGGAGCTTGGGTTTGAGGGCGCATTCATGGGCTCAGGAAACACCCTGCCCCCTTTCCTGATCTCAGTCCCTCTGACACTGATGAGGATACCTGTTGCCTGGTTCCTTGCCGTGAACCTGGACCTGGGGATAGATGCAGTGTGGTGGGCAATATCCGCCTCCACCCTGCTCAAGGGAACTCTCATGGGCATATGGTTCCTGAGAGGTGGATGGGCCAAGACAAAAGTCAGGATTTGAATGCTAGTATGTGTTTAGCTCACATAATCAGCATCAGCAGACCTCTCTCATGATACCTCGCTGAATCATTCCACTGAGCTGATCCAGGCGGCGGATGCTGTTTTTCTGTCCTGGATGGGTTACTTGTTGGTGTATCTTCATCGACTGAAATCGATATCGAGCGAGCTATTTGGAGGAGCTAAACACGTACGAATGCTAGATATTACATCAAGCCTGTGACACAATTTGTATTCTGTAGTAGACAGGAACAGAGGTTTTGATAAAAAATATTATGTGTAGGGAACCTTTCTTTGGCGTTTTCTCATCGATCAAATTTATAGTGCTTTACCAAATGGATTACACTAACATCTTCAATCGATATCAGGAACATTCATTCATCGCCCCAGTCGCCCAATCATCCGCCCGGTGAGGTACAATTACCTCCTTATGCTATGCTCTGCACTTTTGGCATATCGTCTCAATGCCCAACCCCATTCCAGAGGATTACAATTACCTCCTTATGCTATGCTCGAACATGCTCAATAGGTGGTGGTAAAATCCCGCTCTTGAAAGGTAGGCCGCTTAGCATGATAGCGATTTATCCTGATCAGTAACTCAAATCCCCTCCGGTTATTGAGCATGTTCCTATGCTCTGCACTTTTGGGGCAGTTGCCCCCCTGACCCCCTCTGGGGGGAACCCCTACGCATATATGCAATAGGTACTGCAAGAGGATGTTGGCATCAGATTCGCATGCATTCAGTATCCTTTAAGCTCCATGTGATATGCTATCCGTCCACAAAACCGCTCCCTGACAGAGATTGCATATTGTCTGAAATGTCCCCCCCAGAGGGGGTCAGGGGGGCAACTGCCCCAGAAGCGCAGGCATAGAGCTAATATAGAAAGATGAGTTGAGCAGTGCCTCATTTGGGCCTGAGTGTACTTGAGAACTCAACTCATGTTTGGTCCCTCTTGCCAAGTGTAAATCGTTTGGTAAAACACTATAATGTTCCTATTTAGCAGACATAGCTATAGTGTTCCTATTTAGCAGACATAGTTGATATCTGCAGGGCGAAAGTAATAGTGATGGCATTTATCCCCGTCCTTAAAAGAGAGGGGTCTTCTGCCTGATTTCCTATAAGGCATATACTCATTATTTTTGGGGTTTCAACATTCAAAGGGCTCTTGGTGGGTATTTGATGATAGCGACGATTGCGATATGCCACGTATCCTTTGTCAAGGAATGCACAAATTCTTGGGCATACTTGAAATTCCAGCAAGTCCCAATAAGGACCATGGCAGACTGTGCCAAGCGCGAATACCTCTTTGTCTATGGAACTCTGCGCAGGGGCCTTGCAAACCCCATCTCGGATTTTCTGTCCAGGCATGCAGATCTCGTAGGGAATGGGTCCTTTCGTGGCAGGCTCTATGATGCAGGCAGATATCCCTGTGTCGTGCCTTCGGATGACGAGCGTGATAGGGTCGTAGGCGACATATTTGCCCTAAAAGAGGGATGCAAGGCCTGGCATGTCCTGGATGGGTATGAGTGCTGTGACATTGAGAATCCAGACAGGGGGGTTTATATCAGGGCCGGGGTTGAGGTCGATATCGAAGACGGTGAGAGGGTTCATGCTGGATCTGCATCTATAACCAGAGCATTAAAGGCCTTAGGGCCGTACCATCGGGAGATTATCTCCTGGCACTAGGGCGGCAGTACCTTTAAATATGCGGCTGCCTTTCTTTTGAGACACCGAGGAATATAAAATGGTAACAGGCACAGTGAAGTTCTTCAACAGAACCAAGCACTTCGGATTTATAGCCGGGGATGACGGAAAGGATTATTTTGTCCATTCTAGCGGGCTCAAGCCGGATGTTTCTATAGCAGAGGGAGATAAGGTTAGCTTCGAGGTCGTTGCAGGCGATAGGGGACCCAAGGCTGACAAGGTAGAAAAGGCAGCTTAAAACGGTCAGTCTAACGCTTCTCTTAGATGATACGCCAGCCCAGTGCTGGCCCTATTTACATTTATGGATTGTCTAAATTACTTCTTTTTGATTTTCATTCTTCAGAGGAGATATGAGTGGAGCACATATTTCAAAGGTAGCCCTTGAGCTGGGCTTAAAAGAGAGCCAGGTCCAGGCAGCATCCGAGCTTCTTGATCAGGATGCAACTGTTCCCTTCATCTCCAGGTACAGAAAAGAGGTTACAGGGAGCCTGGATGAGGTGGCTGTGGCGGCCATTCGCGACAGGATCCATCAGCTCAGGGAGATTGATCGGCGCCGTGAGGCAATTCTCAAGTCCCTGGAGGAGCGCGGCCTCCTGACAGATGAGCTTAAAGAGGCCGTTATGGATGCAGAGACGATGGCCTCACTCGAGGACATCTACCTGCCGTACAGGCCCAGGCGCCGCACCAGGGCCACCATAGCCAGGGAGAAGGGACTTGAGCCACTGGCCAGGGCAATATTTGCCCAGGGCGAGATGGACCCGATCTCTGAGGCCATGGCATTCGTAGATCCAGAGATTGGAGTAGAATCTGCAGAGGATGCCCTCTCCGGGGCCAGGGATATCATAGCTGAGTGGATCAATGAGGATGCAGAGGCCAGGTCCCGCATGCGCGACCTGTTTGAGGCCCGGGGTACCATCAGGTCCAGGTCGTCTCCTGGAAAAGAGGCAGAGGGGATGAAGTATAAGGACTACTTCGACTGGTCCGAGCCCCTGAAGAAGGCGCCTTCACACCGCATCCTGGCCATGATGAGAGGAGAGAATGAGGGCTTCCTGGTGCTCCATATAGAGCCTCCAGAGGAGATGGCAGTCTCTCTCCTGGAGTCCCTGTTCATAAGGGGTAAAGGCCCTTCATCAAATCAGGTGGCGCAGGCCATGCAGGACAGCTACCAGAGGCTGCTGTGGCCCTCAATGGAGACAGAGATGAGGTCTGCCTACAAGGACCTGGCAGATGATAAGGCCATCACCGTCTTCGCACAGAACTTAAGGCAGCTCCTTCTAGACCCGCCCCTGGGCCAGAAGATATTGCTGGCGATAGACCCGGGATTTCGCACAGGGTGCAAGGTTGTGGTCCTGGACAGGCAGGGCAGTCTGGTCCATCACGACGCTATCTTCCCTCATGAGCCCCAGAAGAAGGACTTTGAGGCTGCAAATACCATCCTCGGCCTGATAGAGCGCTTTGGAGTAGAGGCGATAGCCGTTGGAAACGGCACTGCAGGCAGAGAGACAGAGTCCTTCCTGGCAAAGCTCAAGCTGCCGATGGAGATCCCCATAATAATGGTCAACGAGTCAGGGGCCTCGGTCTACTCGGCATCAGAGGTTGCCAGAGATGAGTTCCCGGACCAGGATGTGACCGTCCGCGGTGCGGTGTCCATTGGCCGAAGGCTCATGGACCCCCTGGCGGAGCTGGTAAAGATAGATCCACAGGCCATTGGCGTAGGCCAGTACCAGCATGATGTAGACCTGGGCGCCCTGAAGAGCAAGCTCGACGACGTCGTCATGTCCTGCGTGAACTGGGTGGGTGTGGATGTGAACACCGCCTCAAAGGAGCTCCTGACCTATATCTCGGGCCTGGGGCCAAAGCTGGCCCAGTCAATAGTAAGCTACAGAAGCGAGCACGGACCTTTCAGGTCACGCCAGGAGCTTAAAAAGGTTCCAAGGCTTGGACCCAAGGCCTTTGAGCAGGCGGCAGGCTTCCTGAGGATCAGGGACGGGAAAAATCCGCTGGACTGGAGCGCAGTCCACCCTGAGAGCTATAAGATCGTGGACTCCATGGCCCGCGACCTGGGAGTCTCAGTCGCTGAGCTCATGCAAAGCGAGGCGCTGCAAAAGAAGATAGACCCCCAGAAGTACGTGACCGATAAAGTCGGGCTGCCCACACTGAACGATATCTTGGCCGAACTATCAAGGCCTGGCCGGGACCCGCGCCAGCAGTTTGAGGCATTCAGCTTTGCTGAGGGCATTGAGAAGATAGAGGACTTGAGGCCAGGAATGAAGGTGCCGGGCATTGTGACCAATGTGACCGCCTTTGGAGCATTCGTGGATGTCGGGGTGCACCAGGATGGTTTGGTGCACATAAGCCAGATGGCTGACAGGTTCGTGAGAAACCCTGGAGATGTGGTCAGGGTTCACCAGAAGGTCATGGCCACTGTAATGGATGTTGATGTCGATAGAAAGAGGATCTCGTTATCTTTGAGAAATACAAGCCGAGGAGATAACGGCAAATAGGGTCGATCAATAGTTAGATCTCATGCAAAGGCAATAAAATTGTAGTTGATAGAGCATGATACCAGGCTCTAGTTTGCCAGAGAATGTATCTTTGCTCATCAAACTCAAGCAATTTCCACCAGCTGGAGGTCGAATATCAGATCTCTTCCTGCAAGTGGGTGGTTCATATCGATTGTGACCTTGGACTTAGAGACTGCTATCACCTTGGCCTGAATTATCCTCTGGCATTGCCTTATCTGGAGCACCTTTCCAATCTCAGGAATTGCATTCGAGGAAAACTGCCTCCTGCCGAACTCATGCACCCTCTCTTTTATGCGTGGGCCATAAGCTCTATCAGCTGGTATGGTTACCGTCCTTTGCTCGCCGGGCTTCATGCCAATGACTGCATCCTCAAGGCCTGGGATGATATCCTCGTCCCCAACCTTGAACTCCAAAAGCCCGCTCTCTGCTGAGGAATCGAAGATCTGTCCATCGTCTAGCTTGCCTGTGAACTGAACTCTAACTGTATCGCCATGCTTCGCCTGTAACATCTCCAGCCTCCTTCTATGCAGGTTATGGTCGCCTGGGCGGCTGTAATCACGCCGCAGCAGGTGCCATCCATGCACACTGCAACCTGACCTCTTATATTCTTTTTGGACGATACTCGGCAGCTCCTATATCTGGCTGAAGCACGCGGCGCCGAAGTAAATCGATAAAATGAGATTGGCCCTCTCCTAGTGCGGGCCATCTGGTTCAATTCCTCTTGACTATCGCGACCAGCCTTATCTCATAGTTGAGGTTCTTGCCAGCCAGAGGATTGTTGGCATCCAGAGTCACTGTCGTGTCTGTAACATCGATCACACTGGCGTTGAAGGCTGTGCCCTCTCTGCTTCTGAGTGGCAGCACCTCGCCGACCCTTGGAACCACCTCAGGAGGGATCTGAGATCGGTTCAGCTTTATCACCATCTCCTGCTGATACGGGCCGTAGGCTTCATTTGCAGGTATGGTCACGTTCTTGGTCTCGCCTGGGACCATGCCAACCACTGCATCCTCCAGGCCGACTATGACCTCGCCGTTGCCTATAGTGAACTCAATCGGACTGCGGCCGGCTGTAGTGTCAACGATTGTGCCGTTGTCAAGCCTGGCAGTGTAGTTGACGAGAACAGTGTCGCTCGGCTGGGCCGGAGCATTGGGGTTTGATTCTCTCTGACTTGATAGACATCCTGATAAGATGACCAGCAGCACTACTGCTGCAATGATGGCCATCCGGGGATGGCCGGCTGGCAGGCTGATGATTGATCCGGGCTTCATGTTACCTTCCTTATCATGTCTTGGATAAATTCCTGCTGTCACCCCAAAATGCAGGCTGTGAGATGGCAGCTCTGACGGCTGGTCACTTCTTATCCATGACCTTGATTATATGCAACCCAAACTTGGTCTTGACTGGACCTAAAACCTTTCCCTTCTCTCCCTCAAAAGCTGCCTTCTCGAACTCAGGAACCATCCTGCCCTTGCCAAACCACCCAAGATCGCCTCCAGACTTGGCAGAGGGGCACTGTGAGTACTTCCTGGCCATCTCGGCGAAGCTCTGGCCGCTGCTCAGCTTCTCTAAAACTTCCTGGGCCTTCTTCTCGTTCTTCACAAGTATGTGAGCTGCATGAACTTCTTTTACCATGGCTGCGCTCAAAGGCTTGATGAGATAAAAAGGTTGATGGGTCAGATGGCAGGCATATGAGTGCTGTCCACGCTGTCATGCAATTTGTGATCTACATCGGGGGTTGGAACTCCATCTTGTTCCTAGGGACTCGCCCGCGAGGGCATTCTAAAAATGTCACAAGATTATTCAATAAATCCTTAGACATGCAGTCTCGTAATATCTACTATATTTTATCGTTCCTAATGGCCAAAGACTTCTCGTTTAGCTAATTATTCAAAATTTATAAAAAATAAGTAAAAAGTTCATCGTATATGAAGCAGTAGCTCAATAGCCTTATAGATATCTTCCGTATTAAAGTGGTGATGTATTATTTCTTCATCCAGTGATTCTTGCTTAGAGGCCTCTTCTACAATACTGAGGTAGCTTTCGATAATCCTAAAGCTAGGATTATCTCGCAATGATAAAAGATCGGCATTCATGCATTCCTTGATACTAGATGCGGTGATCCCTATATCTTTGTTCAACTTAAGGAGTTGGAATTTATGGATGCGGTATAGTTCGGCCTCAAAACGGTTTTGGGCTGGCTTCATGGAATTAATCATTTTCTCTTGCAGGACTAGAGTCTCGATTGCTCCAATTAGCTCGATAATGCGGGTCTTGAAACGATACTTAGTTGAAACTTGGTATGGTATATTTTGGAGATTATGTAATATCTTTTTTTCAAGCTCACGCGGTTGGAGCGCTTCCCAATTTAAAGCTCTACCTTCTTCAAGTTCTGTAATCTGATGTGAGCTGAATTGATATCCACCTTCAAGAAATCGAGCGCCTTGATAGATAGGAACTAAGCAGAAAAAGTCGGCGATGTCCTTCACTTTAGCCAATGCTTTGAGAACTGCACATAGCTCATTATCGAAGTAGCACGGATCTCTAACGGAAAAAGCCAAAGGCAAATAAGTAAGGGGGTGATTTATATATGCATCTTTTGGAAGAACAATTGTCATACCTATATCCGTTAGATAAGCAATAGCATCCTTAAGACGTCTAAGCATCTCTTGTTGCCTTTGTTCTCGTCTTGCTCTGAGATATTGCATTATATCCCTTTGTGGCGTCTTCGGCGGATCCAATATCCATGCATCCAGTAGGTCAGCAAGAATCAAATAGGCTTTGTTTTCCTGAGCATTTAGTTCTCTGGCCTGGAAATAGTCCGGAGCAATTTCAAAAAGATCTGAAAATGCTCTATGCATCTCTGGGAGTATCTTGATAGCATCACGAAAATTGATAGCTGATAACCTCCCTATTCTTTGGTTACTTTTATCTCCCGCATACTGGAAATGTTGAACAATAAAATTCTGAAAACTACTAGACCATTTTCTTGTGACATTTGCGATAGATTTTCTTAGATGTTCAGGAGTTTGTGGAGGCGGATTAAGTATATGTTGCATGGAGTGAAATAATCTATATGGCAGTCTTTCCCCCTCAAATACACCCTTAAAATCAAATTTCTTTCCGATAAGAGTTCTCTGCAATCCCTTCGATAGACCTTGAACAAAAAGCAAAGCATCATGCCGAAGGCTAAACCAAGCATCTTCATACCTATAATAACTATCAGGAAGATAATGGCTCTCAGCTATTTTATGCCAAATCATGTCCTTTTTAATATCCGAATAAAAGTGCAGATACTTTTGGGATATATCCCTGCAGGTTTCATCACGAGATGGTTTTAATCCAAAGGGCAAAAACCAAATGCCTTGTGATTGATAGCGCTCGCAAAATGGGATAGCGGATCGTAGTTTATTTAACCTAGAAAGTGCCTTATTTGGATCGCTATCAGGGCCTTCCATATCAAGGAAAAATTCGATAGACAGCGCGCTATCTGAAATATTTAGTTCGATACATCCCGTCTTAAGCTTAAGATAACCTATAACATCATCTCTGTTTTGCGAAAACCACTCGTGGTATGCGGCGGTATCGTAACGATAAAGTCCCTGAGCAAAAATACAAAATTCGCTCAACCCCATATCAAATATCGCCTTGGACAAGAGAAGCTTATTGCTGACAGCTTGCCAAGCTGGAAGAGAAGTCTTACATAAATAACACCAGTCAAGCAATCTACCTACTTTATCGAGGCGCGTTTGTAGCACATCTGATGTAATATATGGGGAGATGTTACTTAAAAAATCATAAACTAAATCCAGGCCCCTTTTCACTTTAACAGTTCTTGATGATATCTCTTTTAACTTGCGGAAATTTTCTCCTCTTTCATCCTTGAATATGTTACACATCTCAGCAATAAGATCAAGTTTTATAACCGGCCTAAAGTCAGAACTTAAGTTGTTAACCCCTGAATAGGCAGTGTCCCATAAATGCTGTAATTTCGTAGATGCCCTGTATCCAGAAGCCATTACTCCTCGTCCATAGATAAATAGGTTTTACCAGTTACCCATTCCTCGTTTATATTGATCAATATACATCC
>Ga0310040_1000381_pt1 | contig 42798 bp, 34 predicted proteins | sample EPASupsiteHSE623_FD_200237 | JGI IMG/M metagenome (GOLD analysis project Ga0310040, IMG submission 200237) | Bioremediated contaminated groundwater from EPA Superfund site, New Mexico - Sample HSE6-23 (v2) (version 2) | ecosystem: Environmental > Aquatic > Deep subsurface > Groundwater >... | reverse complement strand
TGTACCCGCCACAGTTGGCCCATTCTCCGATATCCCAGCGTTCAAAGTTTGTGCAAGCAGGAAGAATGATATCGGCAAACTTCGCCTCGCCTTCATTCCAGATGGACTGATTGACCACAAATTCCAACTTGTTGTTGCGGTAAGCCTTTACGTACCTGTTGGTATCATTCATCGTACCAATATATGATCCGCCATATTTGTAGTACATTTTAATAGTAGAATGTCCCGGTGCCGGATATCTAAACTTCACGAACTGTGCGTGCGTCGAGAAGGAACTCGTCATGTAGGCTTCGCAGGGCTCGCCGAGCAGGGCCTCAGGTATTTTCAATCGTGGAACTAATTGTTGCACTGTGTTTATCGTGGGCAATTGCGGCATTCTCTGGTACATATTTACAGAAAGCGCAGTCCACTGCAGATCACCAGACATACCACCCTCGGCATATCCCGGGAAAAAGAACTTGGTATCCAAAGGAGTGCCAAACTGGAGGTTCCCCATGTTGACCCCTGGCTTGCCAATACCCTGCATGGCCATCAGGCACACCATAGACCTGGCCCACTCAGTACCCGTCGCGTCGCGGCACGCCCCGCCGACCATATTCCCTGGTCCACCCACACCCAGGTATGTCTTCTTGGCACCCCATTCTCTTGCCAATGCCCTTACATCCTTTGCAGGAACACCCGTCTCCGCTTCCTGCCACTCAGGGGTCTTGCGAACACCATCCTCTACACCAAGGATATAGTCTCTCCATTTTTCAAAACCCGCGGTTCTCTCGGACACGTAGTTTTTGTCGTACAATCCTTCTGTAATCCACACATAGGCAATTCCGAGGGCCATCGCATTTCCTGTGGCAGGCCTTGGCGCAAACCATTTCCCACCAAGCAAACCTGCTGTATGGTTCAGGTAAGGATCAATATGCACCACCTTGATCCCCAGCTCCCTCAGCCAAAGCCGCCGAACAGTACCTTCCATGGCGTGATACACACCACCTGTCGATTCAGGGTCACTGGACCAGAACACTATCATCTCAGACTCCTTCATGCAGTCTTCGACGGTGCTGTATGGTTCGGGACACCCAAGCCGCATGGAGTTCCCCCAATGGTGCATCGCCCCCCAATGCCACCCCTCCCAGCTATCCGGGTTATTGATACACATGCTCGTGCCCACGGCGTTCATCAACCTGCGCAATGCACTAATCCAGTAACCGATAAATCCGAACATATGGTGTGAGCCGTGACTGTAGAGGATAGAACCTGGTCCGTATTGACGCTTCATCCTCTTGATTTCCTTCGCAACGATATCGAGCGCCTCATCCCAGCTAATTCGTTCGTACCCGGAGATCCCACGCATTTCGCAGTTCCGCTCCCCATCGGGATCAAAGTCAACCCGCTTCATCGGGTAAAGAAGCCGATCCGGGGAGTACACCATAGATTTCATTGCCAGCGTATACTGACTGACCGTAGCCTTCCTCGGCGGAGTGAATTTCTTCCCTCGTGCCTCTATCGTCCAGGACTTAGCATCTGCTTTATCAAACTCGATCGGTGTTATGCGAAGTATCTTCCCATCCTTCACATATACAAACACAGGACCACCGTTTGTGAGATTGGTGTAACGCATCACACCCTTGCCCACATTGGTGCCATAATTTCCGCTCAGTAAGATTTTGGAGTTTTGCATCAGGCTCAGGAGTTCCGAAAACCAACATATCAATTCTTCCGGACCGATCATTCCCAGCTGAAAATTCTTCATAGCATCGATCCGAGCTTGGAAATTCTTGGGTGTCGTCAAAAGCTTTACGGCCACCTCGGCACTCTCCCAGAACATATCCACATCAGGGTTCGAGTGGATCCCTTTGCCGGATGTGATATATCCGTTAGTAAAAACTATGTACCTGCCCACAGATCTATCTTTCGTCCTTAGCTGCACGATACAGTTCTGTTCTCTCGCCAGGGTCCTGAATCCAGGGTGTTTGTTTGCCGTGCGCTTCAGTATTCTATATATCCCGAATAAGAGTGCCTCCAGCAAAAAACCTGTTGTCTCCATCGATCCTACCTCACCCTCTTTTTTGGTTACGCCCTCCACCTCGAGCTTAGTATCCCATCAAGAACATCCCGCCATGCCGACAACGGCACGTTACTATGATCAAGAACCCGTCCAGGAGACTTCGCCCGGATTTTCAGCCTCTGCGTGCCTCGTTACCTTTGTCAAGATCCTACTTGCAGGATCGAGAGGCATATTCCCATACCCTGAACATTTCATCTTTTCTGTAAAGCTCCGTCGTTTCGTACATACCCCTCGCGGTCTTTAATTCACCACACTACCGCGTATTCATAACTCCTGCCCCCTCCGGTGCAGGAGTTCATTGTCTCCGCACTAGAGGGGGAATAGCAGAAGGAATTATTTCGCTTTCATTTTTGTGAATCCGTCTATACTCACTTCGCCTCTTTTCTGACGGACCGGCAATTGGTAGGGCTGCTGTATGCTGGAATGAACATCCACGAAATCCCTCATAAGTAACAGGCCGCCGGCCCACCCGAAGGCTCCCATTTCCGGGAAGAACCCGTAATTGTTGTCGTATGTCCGGTACAGCCGTCCTTTTCTATCATAATTCTCTACATGGTAGAAAAGGAACGTTTCTTTGTCGATGTAGAAAATCCTGCTACTGTATACGTAGTTCCTATCAAGCTGCGTCAATTTGACTACGTATATAGGGCGTCGCTCCATCCGGACGTTGCGGGCTTCCACGCCCTTCGAACTCCAGTATTCGGCGCCATCTATAGTTGGGGCAGGAACCAGATACTCCCGTTCCTCGACAACCTCATACTTGTAGGGATACCGTTTCGCTGACGCCTTTTGAAAGAAACCTTCAGCGTCATCATAGATCATATCCTGGCCCATAACAGGATCCTGCGTATCACTCGACGTCATCTTACGAACACGCCTCATGTGGGGGAGATAAATCATAAGATTGTCAGCCTCATCGGGATTCAAATAAAAAAGCGCCGTGAGAACCGTGCCTGCGATGTCCCTCGGGGCATGGAAAACCAACGCGTACGTCCATGATTCTCTTCTCGCTTTTGCTCTCTCGTCCAGGAATCCAGCCGGCTCGAATGTGCCCCTGCCGGCCAGATTTAACATATTCGTCTCAACTACTGACTCGAAATCGGCCTTGAGGTCTTTTGTAAAGCCACTGACCCGCGCTATCATATAACTTTCCTTGCCGAATCCAAGGTACCTTTTCTCTACGTTGTACATTATTTGCTGCGCCTTGAACGGTCCCGATGGCTTCGGGAATGGGTATCCCCCGGCCCAGCTGTCAGGCACCAGATAGCCCTTGGCGTCCAGTTTGACCTTGTCCGCCGCGTTCTTCTTTGTCATCTCGATAATGGGCATCGACCAGTAATACTGCCGTGTGGGTATAATCTCGAACTCAGGAATATTGCCTGCCATTGGAGGTGCTCCAGGTTTGATCCGCTTATACAGATCTGCCGACATCAGTTGCTTGAAACCAGGATACTTTTGCAGATCCTTGTAAGTGTATTTACCCGGCTTAATCTCGGGCGCGATCTTCCCGACTTCGTTCGGCGCCTTAAATCCGACGAGCTCTGACCATCCTTTCTTCATCTTCTCTACATCGAAAACCAGTTTTGAATAGACCTCCTTAGGAAGAACCTGCGCCGGACCAAAATCCTTGAGATACGGGCGCGGATCATCGAAAAACTTTTTGTGTTTTTCCACATTATTCAGTGAAGGGCGCACCCATTCCCCTCCAGAGACCAGCCCTACTGGGCCCGCAATAAAACCAATTGTAAGTATCAGCAGAAAGTACTTTCCAAAACGGCTCTTCATGGTTATAACCTCCTATCAAATCCCTATTTGTGTAGTCCAAAGTCATGGACCGTCCCTTAAAATCTATACGCCACCGTACCGTACACGTTATCCTTGTGCCTCAAGCACCAAAGACCATCGGTTTCTTTTTCCCCATGGACGACGACTGCTCCCACGGTATACTTCCACTGGCTATTATATTCGTAGCTCAGTTCCGGCTTGACAAACCATGCCCGGTTGCTCCAGTCATGCAACCAAAAAAATGAAGGTTGTATCTTGTTGTGAAAATATGACGTACTAATTAACAGCGTTGTCGTCCACGTATTCTCTCTTATATGAGGATCCGTTGAACTAAACAGATACCCGTCGTTCTTGTAATTCATGATCCGCCGGTTGTAAATCTGGGGAGAGACCATGAAATATGCCATATCATTCAGAGGGGGGATCTTCAACTTCCAATCAAGTCCAACGGCCCACCTGACTTCGTCATGTTTTTCAAAGTCTTGTGAGTCCGTGGCAGTAGTATACTTTCCAAAGGTGCTGTCGAAGGCATACATAGCTTCGACCCTCAGCACTGGTGACACGCCGCCAAGGAACTCCGACTTCAGGCCGCTGAGGTCCTTCGACATCGTCGCTCCCACAAATTTGAAAATGGGATAGTAGGCTTCCACCCGGGGGTGTATGATGATACGCCCATCCCACGGGGATACCTCTAGCCGAGGCGCGTCGGGTTTCACGGCGAATACCCAGTTGTTATCTCGACCGTAAAATCCGTTCATCGTGATCCTGAAGTCGTTAACACTCGTTGTTATTTTTCCTGCATATTTAAACCCATCGGGGCTGAAGTTCCCCGGTTCTTCGACACCGTCGTCAAAAGAACCTATATTACTCTCAGTAAGAGATCCCGCAGTGGTTTGCATGAACGGCGGAAGCGTAGAGACAACGCTCGCCGGAACCCACCCGACTGGACCGCCAGGCGTCATAGCACTTACATAACGAAAGTGCGGTCCGGGCATGTCGAGGTTCCAGATTCCATAGACATCGTTCCCATCAGGAAACATTCCCTCACTTCCACGATACTTCACGTTGGGGTTGAAGATGAACTGGTACGACAATTCTTGCAACCAGGAGGAAACCACGGGTTGCTGGTATTCCGCGCGCACAAGCCAAACGGGAATAATACTGTTCTCAAAGGACACGTCGCCCAGCCCCCGTCTTTGGTCGAGGGGGTTTATCTGGTCCATAAGGCGAAACCCGTCAGTCTGCCCCCACGCAACGATCTGTTTGCCCACCCTTAAGAAGACATCCCCTTTCGCGTAGGTCACATGAGCTTCATTTAGTACATCTTGCCAATCGTTGAGGACAAAAAGTCTATTGCGGGAATCATTGAACTGCTTATCTCTCCATTGGCTGTTATTGGAAAAGACTGGATACGCCCAATCGACATTCCCCTTGCCACTAAGAAAGAACTTTAGGTCAGATCTCGGTTGATACTGCAATTCTAACAAGGCCTGAGTCAGAAATGACTGAAAGCCCTCCTTGTTGTCGAATTGGTTTCCGTCGCCAACCCCGTAGGCTGCGCCCTGCTTAACGTAACCGCTTACCGTCACCGGGTCCCCTCCCAACATCGTATCAAAAGCAACCGCCGGGGACGCGAAACACATCAAAACCAAAACCGCAACCATCAGGTTAACTAACGGGTCACGCGGGTTCGCATGCCTTGTGCTGCTGACACATCGCTTCTTCATTTTACCCTCCCTTGGTTCAGCCAGTCGGTTCCTGGCAATTTGAACTTCCCTCTCCCTCCTTTCTCCCTTTAACTCGATTGAACAGATACTTGCCCATGCTCACGTGACATGACTAACGACAGAGGCAGCAGTCTCTCTTCCCGCTTCAGACGATTCACTCGGTACAGCATTCCGGGAAACGAACCTCGGTCTTATAATGAGAAGGAGCAGGGGGTGCAACGTCAGGGCCGCAATCATGTTGGTTGTCATGATCATGGCAAGAAAAAACCCCATCTCTGCCTGAAATTTGAGATCCGAGATAAAGTACCAGGCGATGACGGGCAAGATGATGGTAAGCCCGGTATAAACTACTGCCTCTCCTGTTGTCTTTGCGGACGTCATAATTGTCTCCCTGAAATCCCTCCGCTTCGGGTACTCCTCCACGCAACGGCTGTAGAGATAAATAGCGAAATCGACTCCGACTCCGACTCCGACGGCCGAGACAGGTAACGTGTTGACGGAAAGGCCAATATTCATCCAGGACATGTACCAGAAGGCAATGATATTAGCGACCATAAGGGGCAGCGCAAGCATAAGACCTGCCACCCAAGATCGAAACACAAGGACACACATAAGGAAAATAGCCGCCAACACGATGAAATCCATGCCCACGTGGGATCGCTTCATCTCCTCGTTCAAGCCGATTTCCATGCCGATACGCCCTCCTGCAAGCTTGAATTCTCCGTGCTTTGTTTTCATAGAATGAGTGCTAAAGAAGGCATACATCGCCTTCTTGATACGGGCTACGTTGTCAGAGGTATGGTCAGCGAAGAAGAGTGTGATTTGAGCGCGTTTCATTTCCCCATCCAGGAACCGTCTCAAATTTGTGGCTCCAATAGTATTGCGAATATACCCAAGAATTCCGGTCATCTGTTGTTCGTTTCGCGGCAACTCATACCACACTTCGTCACCGTCATGCAGCATCAGGTTAAGCGCTTTGCTCATATCAATGATGGAGTTCGACGTCTTGTAGATGTCCGGTAGTTCCTCCGCCATATAGCTGGAAAAAGCCTCAAAAGTCTCGAGGACAACGGGATCGTAGACAGAGTCCCTAGAACCCTCGTAGTAGAGGATGAGGGTTTCGGAAGAGGCGTTGAACTTCTCGTTTATCAGAGCCTGGTCTTTGTTATACGTGTCGTTGGGCCAGAGGATAGGGGAACCCGGCGTTGCATCGCCCACCTTTATGTTTGTCGTTTGCCAGAGGCCCACTACAATAATGACGGCTACCATGGCACCCACTAAGTATCGCCCCGAGCCCATAGAAAAGCGTGCCAGACCAGCAGTGCCTTTGGCAACGATGCCAGCGCCTTCACCACGAGACTTGAGTTTATCCATCCGCAAAGGTAAATAACTGCAAATTATGGGGACCAAGAGACCCTGAAGGGCAATTGTCGCCATCCAGAAACTCATGATGATGGCAAGTTGTTGCATGAGCACAATTTTGGCAAGAGCAAGGACGGCAAACCCACCCACATCAGTAGCCACCGCTGCCGCGTTGGGCATTATCATGGCACGCATCGTCGTGTAGGTCGCCATGTCCTTGTCCCCACCGCTTTGTCGAAACTCCTCGATATAGCGGTGAGTAATCTGCACCGCATTACTGATCATACGAGCACCTACAAGAAATGCCAGGACATACAAGAGAGGGCTGAAGTTGATCCCTGTCCATCCTATGAAACCTAAGCCCAGCAACGTGGACATGGCAGTCATAATCATAGGCACGGCTATACCGACAAGGTTCCGAAAAGAGAGGAAAAGGATAACAAGCATCATGGCTAAACTTATGGCAAACACGGTGTACATCTGGGCCTTATAGCTGTAGATCCATCCCATAAGCATGGGGAAACCCACAATGTGGATGGAAGTTTCATTATCAGAGTATTTGGAGACAGTTCCCTGTAGCTTCTGAAACATCTGCTCGTAAGGGATATTCTCTTTCATTTCAGTCAAGATAATGGCCGCGGTACCATCATTGGAGACAAGCATGCCCGCATAGGCCGGGTTCGAGAAAACGTTTCTCCTCAACTGTTCCATAGCCTCCTGGGTCTTGGGGACGTCGGGAAACATGAGTGGCTCTATACGGATCTCTCCCTTCGCCAGAGTGCTTACTACCTTTGTAGAGTAGCTTGCCAATGACAGGGTCAGCACCCGATAGACCTCGTCCCATAAGACGACGTCGTCGGTAATGTCTTTAATCTTCGTCAAAGTCTTCTTGTTGAAGATGTCCCCCTTCTTGGAATTGACCGCTATGACCACACCGGAGCCTCCCGATCCGAAAACCTCACTGAACTCGCTCATGAGTCGAAGGTATGGGTGATCCTGAGGGAAGAGGTGAGAGAGGATAACCTCGGTTTTGAGGCGTACGGCACCAACGGAAATAGCAAGCATTGAAATGAGTATAAATAGGGAAATCGAAAGCTTGTGCCTGACGACGAATGAAGCCAGTCTGTTGATTGCCCCTCCCCCGGCAAGGGCATCAATATTCTTTTTCATCTTCATGGAATGTTCTCCTATCTCTTTTTCGCCAGACGCCACTCTAGGGCCTTCTGGTCCGTCAGATATATCCACCCCGCCTTGCCCACTGCGACAAAACCCGCACCTTTACCTCTTGGGGCAATACCGTAAATGTACCCATAACTAATCTGGGGATCGGCTTTCGCGATATGGAAGGTGGACCCGGCGTCTGGACTCGTCAACAAAAGCGCCTTTCCGCCGACAACCAGGCTTCCTCCATTTTGCGAAACACCGAAGAGGTGCGTCCTTGGTATACCGTCTGTAATCTTCCTCCAGCTGAGACCGCCATCGGTTGTCTTTACAATGTGCCCGTCAATACCCACCGCCCACGCGGTCTTGGAATTAACCGCCACGACATCAAAGAGAAAATTCTCCCCAAACAACTCTCCAGTCTGCGCGGATATACCGAACTTCCCTGCTTGCTTAATCCAGGTGGTTCCCCCATCCGCAGTATGATAAATGAATCCGTACTCACCAACCGCCCAGCCGTTTTTAGCATCACAAAAGGTGACGCGCTTAAGGATGAAATCGGTGTCACGAAACTGAATCGTCCAGGTCTTGCCGCCATCGTCAGTGTGCAGGATATTGGTCTTCTCGCCTACGGCCCAGCCTTCATGACTATCAGCAAAGTGAACGCCCATGAGGAAGAGCGAAACGGGACTCTTCTGCGATTCCCACACTTTGCCCCCGTCTTTCGTGTGGAGGATCGTGCCTCCACCCCCAACGGCCCAGCCATGCTGTGTGTCGATGAAAGCAATGGAGGTGAGGGTAACATCCGTACCACTTTTTTGATTAGTCCAGGTCTCTCCGCCATCTGCGCTGTGAAGAATGGTGCCACTGCGTCCACATGCCCAGCCATCTTTGTCGGTCGGGAAGGAAACGGAGAACAAGTCGTGGCGCGCCCTATTCTCTGCGGTCGTCTCAACCTTCTTGCTCAGCTTTGTGCCTGAGCCAGAACACGTAGAGTTGATGAAGCAAGAAAGAGTTGCGATACAAAGCAAAATAAGAATGATGCCGACAGCTCGTGGCGCCACCGCAGCAAGGCGCTTTATAATCCAATACCCCTGTTTTCCGTCTCTGCTCCGGTAATTCATCGTCACCTCCCATAAACGTTCTTGCGAGCATCACCTACCCGCGAGAAGCACCGCCCCTTTGCGTGATGTTGCTTGCCACTTGAATCTGTTAATGGCGCATCGAAATGGGACTCCCTTAGCTTAAAATACGACCATGCAACATAGCTGACTGACTGGTCACTCGGAACAATATCATTCATATTAATCTTTGTCAAGCAAAACTTGAATTTCTCGGAGAGCGACATAAGGTTTTTAAATATCTTATGGTTATTGGGCCTTATTCCATTGTTTTGGTGGCTTTCCTAAGAGTAGTAGTGACTGTATGGTCAGTATTACCATGTTATGACGAGCCCATACTCCCGCGACAAAACTATCAGGGTTTCGATGCTAGCAGCCGATCTCAGCGGTAGACTTCGTCATCGGCGGATTGGTACGCCTCTCTGAACTTCCTGAGAAAACCGTTATTCCCTATCCTGTTTTGTCGGGAACCGACTGATCAAACTGATCCCTACGGTCTATGTTACGGAGATCGATCAAGTCCGTCTTCAGGAAAGCTCGTAACCGGATCGAACTCTGACGACACAATTTAAACGCACGTATTCCCCCCGGAGAGTGGACATCTTGGATGTGGGATTTTCGCGGTCGGCGATATGTGCGGTCGCCTCCATCGTATTGACCAGTCCTCGCGGAGTATCGACAGTGCTTCTATCTGAACATCTCCGGGAATGTTGCTCTCCCCGCGCTTCTTCGCTGTCTCGTCTAAAGGTCTCTTTCTTCGAATGTCTGCGGAGGCATGACTTTCAGCGGTAACATTTGTCAAAAATAGCTGCTTGAATTACGGTCGCCAGTTGTCCGTATCCTGTCGCCTGGTGCCCGCAAGAAAGTTATTTGCACCACACACGTCTGTACTGGCCTCACGGAGACAAGCTGTCATATGTGGAATAGATCGAGACGGTTTCGGTACAGGGATGAGAAACAGTAGTGCGGTTCAGGGTTATTCCCCTCGCAGCCACACTCTGCTTACGCCGCCCCACAGGAGCCCTCCGCCGCCACGAAGGAAGCTCGACACAAGCTACCTCGCCGTATTTTTGATTACGTTCTTTCCACAGGAATGTATAACTTCAGTCAAACCTGACCAAGCCCGTAAACATGCGGTTCATGCGGATACCAATCGAGCATCCAGATTGTTCTCCTTTGGTGCCCCTGTGGGGTTGAGAAAAGACTGGCGACAATCGACTGGAGAAAATCATCCGTGTTTAGATTACCAATCGTGTTACCAACTATCAAATTGTGCTCGTCGCCTATTTATCCCACGTTTCCCTGATCCGATTGAGGTCATGATCCGGGCTATTGCAATGGGCTCCGAATCCTTCCTGTGCTATATGGCCCTGGAAATCGTTGACTAGACGACGTTTCCAGGGACGAGTCAGGAGATGGTGCGTCATGCATCGGGTTGCGCGCGGCTGCTTCATGATCAAATCCGCGATCTCCCATGCCCGATCAACAAGTTTATCGCTCGCGACGACTTCGTTGACCAACCCCCATTCATAAGCGTTCCTGGCATCAATCTGGCTACCTGTATAGAGTGCATAGGCTGAACGCTTGACGCCCAGCAATTCCTGGAATGTGAGAAGCTGCCCGTCCCCAGGCACATATCCCACCATAAAATGGCCATCCTGAAAAACTGCATCATTCGTGCAGATAGTGATATCGCACAATAACGCAATTTCCGTATGAAACCCAGGACCATTTACAGCAGCGATGGTCGGAATGTCCACATCGAAGATTAAGTTCTCAAGCAGCTTTGTTGCATCGATGTAGTAGATATCATAATCAAATTGAAAACGTGCTTCAGGGTCACTGATGCCTATCCAGTAAGGGCCGGTGGAAGTCAGGATCATTACCTGGTTTTCCAGATCATTACCCACATCGTGAAATGCCTGAGGTAGCACATTATGCATAACTTCGTTCCATAGGACTGGCCCTCCTTTGTGGTGCATCTGCAAAAGGATGACACCATTTTTCCGCTCCATCCGTATGAAATCTTTATACTTTTCTTTATAATCCTCGAATCTGGGTCTGGATACAAAGGTTTTGGAATCCATATTCCCACTCCTTATATTGATCTGTCCTGGCTGCGGCGACTACTTTATTTTTCCCCGGGTGTGGGTCTCTTTCAACCCATCTTCTCTAAGCAAAAATTTCTGTACCTTATACGTCGCCGTCTTCGGGAGTTCCTTTCGTATCCGAAGATACTTGGGGACCATAAAATACGGCATTTTCTGCGCACAAAACTCGAAAAACTCCTCCGGTAAGAGTCTTTCCTCTTCCTTGAGCACCACATGAGCCACGATTTCGTTGTGGCCTAGCTCGCCTTTGGCACCGACAATGGCAGCCTCCAGGATCTTTGGATGGCTCGCTATGAGAGCCTCGAGCTGTACCGAAGGAACGTTTTCTCCTCCCACACGGACCGAGTCCTTCAGGCGGTCTACAAAGTGTAGCAGCTTGCTCTCATCCAAGTACCCCATATCCCCGGTATAAAGCCACCCGTCTCTGATGGTTTCAGCGGTTTCTTCTGGTGATTTGTAATAGCCCTGCATCATCAAGCCAGGGCCCAGTTTGCTTCTAAGAACAATCTCACCGGGACTACCCGGTGCCAATTCTGCACCGGTTTCCTGATCACAAATTTTCAAATCGGTAAACGGAGTGGCCGGACCTTGCGAGACCGCATCCTGCTCTGTCTCGTGGGTCGTTATCGTCGCAAGTGCGTATTCACTGAGCCCGTATCCTTCCACGAATTTTGCCTTGGGCCATCTCTTGTACACCACATCGGGTTGGTCTAACGGCCACGCCGACCAGATTCTTATGGAATCTCTTCCAGCCAATTCGTTTGCGGTGACGTCTTTTTTGAGCAATATGGGGATAACTGTACCCGTAGAATACACCATGGTCGCTTTGTAGTCTGCAACATGGTCCCAAAATTTGCTCGCGCTAAACCAGTCCAGATACACCAGTTTACATCCGGTCATTAGCGTCAGCGGGAGACCCCAGCAGAAGAAAGGAATGTGGTACATCGGGAGGATAAAGTATATTACATCCGAGGCGTCGACCTTAAAGTAATTGGCGCTGAAGCAGGCCCTCTGTAATAAGTATTCTTGGGTGGTAACTACCCCTTTTGGAGATCCGGTAGTGCCACTCGTCAGCCAGATGACAAAAGGATCCGATCCCTTGACATCCGATGGCGGTTTAAACTGCTCCGAGTATTTCTGCAAATCGGCAAACACGGCAGCCCTTTTCCTATTTGCCTCCACGGGAACATCTCCATCAAGAAATAATAGGCGCTTCACACTAACGAGAGAAGACAAAATGGGAGCTATTTTTTCCAAGAAGAGGTCCCTTGTGGTGACTACCAGTTCGATATCACAATGGTTCAGAACATAGCTCAGCGTCTCTCCCTTAAGAAATTGATTCAATGGAACAACCGTCGCGCCAAGTCTTCCCGAAGCCAGGTAAAAGTATGAATATTCTTCGCAGTTTGGCAGGTACACACCTAAATTCTTTCCTTTCTGCACTCCAAGATCCAGAAGCATATTGCATATCCTATTGAGGTTGCTCATGTAATCGGCAACGCGCAGCGAACCACCCCCTGCTTTTTGTAGCATCACTCGGTCCGGCCCTGCATTTTCGCAACCATATATGATCAATTCCTCCACCGTCTTAAAAACGGGGTATTGCATATTCGAATTCGTATCGTATTTTTCACTTTGCGATCCCATTTTTCTACCTCGCTGGATTGATCTCACCTTACATATTCTGTCGCTCTTCTAATGAGTGAAAACTAGGGGCTCTGTATCCATTTTCCGACAGTCGGGTGTGATATCGAGCCCCTAGTTTTCGTTACTTCGCATTGGCCTCACGATCTATCTACGCTCGACAGGCAATCTGCCTGAAACATTGCTCTTATCTCAGATATTTACCGGACGGCGTCATCGGCTTCGGCCAGTTTGCCATGTCATATCTTTCCTTGCCCTGTTCCGGATTGAGCATGCACCTCAGCTGGACAGCCTGGAAGATCCCATACTGAACTATGCATCCCAGATTGCAGCGAGTACACCGTTTGATGTCCTCTATCCTTCCTTCTTTCACCTTGTTGGGCCAGTCGGGATCGGCAAGAGACTGTCTGCCCAGCGATATGATGACGTTCTTGGTCTCGTTTGCTACCTGTGCAGCAAGGTCTGGATCATGGATAGAGGGAACTAGAATGGGAACGTTGAGCCGAGCATCAAAGTACTTGGCTTGCTCCACCTTGTACGGCATCAAGTCTGCCGATGGAAGGAAATAGTTCCAGCGCTCATAGCCTGCGCCATCCGAGAGGTCAACAAAGGAACTCCCCAGATCGATCAGCATCTCGTGAAATTTGATTGCATCGTCATAAGTGAACCCGTTGGGCGTATGCTCCGCCGCGCTTGTCCTGCAACCGGCAACGAACTTGTCCCCCGCTCCCTCGTCCTTAATTGCCTGCATGATACGCTTGAAGCTCTCCCTGAGAAATCTCGTTCTGTTCTCAAAACTCCCGCCGAATTCATCTGTCCTTTTGTTCTGATTGGGAGAGAGGAAATTATGGCCGAAGTAGCCGTGACAGGAATGTAGTTCGACACCATCCAATCCAGCCTTGATGGCCAGGCGCGTGGTGTTGTAGAACGCCTCGATGACTCCCCACACTTCTGAAGTGGTTACCTCCCTGGGCATCGGTCCTTTGAGGTGTGACATTAAAAACTTGTTTTTTTCGTAATTCTTCGCCAGCGTCGCAGGATCTATGTCAATCGGTATCGGGGAAGCTGCCGCAGGAGGAACAAGGCCTTTCGGATCAGCATGTTGCCGCCCGGCTCCGCCGCCGCAAATCTGTCCAATGATACGACCGCCGAAGGAATGAACGCCGTCAACGATATTTCTCCACCCCAGTACATGGTTCGGTTCATACATCCTTGAAATGTTGAAATAATTGTACTTATCGTGAAACGGGTCGTTCGACATTGCTTCAGAGATGATAAGGCCGAAGCCGCCCCGCGCCCGTCTCGTGTAATAGCACAAAGAATCAAACCCGACGAACCCGTTAGCATCCTGCAGCATGTTATTCATCGGTGCGACCGCAGTCCTGTTCGTCAATTCGATGTTTCCTATCTTTATAGGTCTAAACAGGTTTTCATACGTCTTTGCGTCCATTTTTACTTCCTCCTTTTTGTTCGTTGGTATTGTGCCTCTCGTCTAGGTCTTTCTCTTGGCTTACTCGCATTCCCTACCCCACCTCGCTTTGCCTGTCCCTTCCGTGCATTACTACCCGTATCGCTTCGTTTGGCCGTACGACTTCCTTTCCAAACCAGGTCCCCTCACCTATGTGGGGTTCCCTGCGCTGAGAAGGTTCTCTGCCTTCCTAGCTGTTCTGTGTGTAACTGACTGACCAGTCATCCTTATTACTACCAGACATAAGTATCATTGTCAAGAAAAATAAATGGGGAGAATTGCTCTTTTGGAGCAGACCGCGTTCAGCGGCCTATTTGCCTGCACAGATACTTCGCTTTGTCGTGAGTAATATCGGAGGATGCTCGAGGGCCGCAATTTACTTTAATAATTGCTTTATGGTGAAGCGCCTATTCTTAGCTTATGAGATAAGGATATTTCAGATATCTCCCCCAGCGAAACTTTATAATCGCCGAATGCAGTTTTTCCCGATACCATCAGTTGCCTGTCGACGTTCAAAATGATTTGTTCCCCGGTTTGGAGCGTTACATCGGCAACCCAAAGCCTTCTGCCCTTTTTAAATTGGATTTTCATAATATCTTCCAAAGCTACCCGCAGTTCTGCCTGACCAAATGTCCCGGGTAAACAAATGTCTTCGTCAAACCGGATGTCATTGAGTCGCAGATTTAAACCCCTCGAATCCACTACGCTACAAGGAAAGTTTCGCGCGCCTGGCCTTTCTGATTCAGGCAAAAGAAGCCCGTCTGTCATAATGCTCAGTAACACTTCTCTGCCCTCCTCGATAGTAAAGCGAGGATCCATCATGATCATGTACCCTAGATTTTCGGCCATGCCCAGCAATAAGACGCTGGTAATCTCCACATTGACCCCTCGGCATACCCCGTCCGCTATAGCTCGGGTCAGGTCCTTCATAAGAGGGCCCGCAAGAGTTTTCAGCGTCTTTTTCGCCTTCTTTGCCGCAGTCGCATCCTCGCTCAGAAATGACAGCCTGAGCAAATTAAGGATTCCACTGAAAGTCGGAAATGTCTTCAAAAATGCAGTGAGCTTAATTCGTTGCCTCTCGATGAAATCCCGTTCCTGGCGAACGTCATCCCAAATTTCCTTCGGCACAATGATCATCGTCAATCTATTGATACACTCGAGAAAGAGGTCTTTCTTGCTATTAAAATAAAGATAGAAGGTCCCTTTCCCCAAACCCAGCGCCTCAGTAATATCGCTGATCTTTGTGTTGGAGTAACCATTTTTTGAGAAAAGAGCCGTTGCCTTGTCCATTATCTGCTCTTCCCTGGATTTGGATGAAGGCGCTAATACCGCATCCTTCCTGCGCTTCTCTGCATTCAGCAGGGCTCTGATCTTTGCCAGGGTTAACCCCTCTTCCTCGCGGAGCCGGCGAATCCTCCGTAACACCCGCAAATGATGTTCACTAAACACCGGCTGGTTTAGTCCTTCCATCGTCGGCTTATCAAGCAGCCCTGACCGTAGGTATCTTTCAATAACCTGTCTGTTCGTCCCCGATTTCCGGCAAAGCTCCCGTATGTCCATGTCCTCACATCCATCCTTCATGCTGGCTCGTGCCTGACTGACTGGTCAGCTGTCTGGTAGCTTACTTGACCAGGCGCCGCTTGTCAAGTCATATTTGAATGAAGATATCAATAACCCGTTGATATTTTTCCTTATTCCAATAGCCTCTCTATTGACAATAGCCGGTAGGTCTGATAACATTCACTATTCATGACCTTATAGTCATAGTTGCCGCCATAAGGAAGGTAAAGGTGAAAACAAAGGAACAGTCATATACGATGGGAATCGATGAGCTTTCTCAAAAGTCGGGCTTCATTAAGGAGTCAATTTATCGTTTTACGCGGATGGGCTTGTTGCCGAGACCTTCCAAGATTGGATTTCAGAAATCACTTTACAACGAGGAGCATTTGAACAGGTTACGAAAGATTCGGGAGCTTCACGAAAAAGAGCAAATGTCTTTCTCCAAGATCAAGAAGATTTTGCCAACGATAGAGGATGTCGTAAACATTCAACAGCTTTACTCCTCGACAAAGAAAGAGCAAATAATGGATAAGGCTCTTGAAATGTTTTCAAGGAACGGTTTCACAAACACCAAGGTCAGCGAAATCACCGATGAGCTTGGAGTGGCAAAGGGAACCTTTTATCTCTACTTTAATAGCAAAAAAGATTTGTTCGTTGAATGCATCTCGCGCTTGACAAAAATCGTTTTGCCCGAAGAGGTCATTGCCCAGATTAAGAAAGAAGACGATTTTTTCAAGAGACAAAGGATAAAGCTGGATGCCTTTTTGAAGGTATTTCCCAGTTACAGTGGAGTGCTTAACCTTCTGAAGCTTTCCATCCAGAGCAACGATGCAACCGTGGCAAACAAAGCCAAAGAAACATACAAGCTGCTCGCAGAACCAGTTACAACGGACCTAAGGAAGGCTGTTCGCGCCGGCTTCGTGCGTAATGTAAATGCCGATATGGTGGGTCTGTTGCTTCTTGGGATGGCGGAAAGTGTAGGCTACATGGCTATGATCGATTCAACCTGGACCTCAAAGGAAGGAGCCGAAGTGTTGGCAGATGTTATGGCCAACGGACTGCTCAAAAGGGAGGCCGCGAACACCAAACCCAAAAAGTCTTGGCACGTCAAAGACCAAGCGGGTTCTACGATCGCGCTTGACAACCTTCGGTTCGACAATAACGATTTTTTGCCGGCGGCTCTCGGTGAAGGCCAACTCAATGTGACCCTCGAAAATGTGAAATCGGTTAGCGTTGAAGAAAATAATAAACTCTATCTTGCCACAATAACTCACAGCGATGGAGACAAACTAACGCTCTCTATCAACGGAGATTTGCTCGTATCCGGCAATTCCAAGCTAGGCACGTACCGTGCCCCGATAAGGAACATATCGGAAATAGTCGCTTCGTTTTAGTTGATTTTGTTGACGTTTGCAAAGACCTGCGCCCGCCGCTGGGATCTTGCAGCCACCGAGTTGCTCGACGTTCAAGGGTGGTATGGGTCCATTTTATACTGACCCCAGTTTGACCGAGACACTTGACCATCTCTCTGCTATGCCAAAGAGAAGAGCGTACCCGAAGATAGGCGCGGCGAGTTTGGCTATGGTGACCATCTCTGTTCAAGGCAATTCGCGCGCACACAAGTTGGTTTCTGGTGTCATAGTGATTTAATTTTTACTTTCGCAAAGTTATGAACGCTTGTGCTTGTTAAGCCACTCGTTTTACGCGATATCCTTTTCTCGGTTTAGCCTTTGGCGGGCTCTGTCGAGAGCCATTAAATCTCAATATATCCCCTGTTACAAGCAGGGAAGGAAGGATGGCCCACGAAGAATGTTGAACCTATCGGAAGCAAAAATCAAGCCTACAGCAAATCGAAGTCCTCAATTTTGAATGTCTACTCTTGCTTAATCGCTTCACAAAAGGTATCTTTCCTGTAGCGATATCACACGATAGGAGGATTTTCAGTGGCCGATCTGCCCGTGAAGCTTGACCAGAACGCTACACGAAATAATTTGACGAGAAATGCTGCCGCTCTTGCGATACCCGAAGGTGCTCCCGACGGACTGCGTGACTGGGTGGCATGGTACTTCCAGCATGCGGTGACAACGGCGGAGAGTTCGCAAGAAGTCCAGGCAAGGGACCTGGGCCTTTTCATCTCCTTCATGGAACAGGCCGAAAAGAGCGACCAGCGGTCCCGGTGGACTCCCAGGCTGTCTGCTGCGTTCAGAGATTTCATGACCGGGAAGCGAAAGGAGGATGGTTCGCGCAGCTGGAATGACCGAACCGTGAACAGGGTCATTGCCCATCTCAAGACTTTTGCGAAATGGATCCATGTACTGGCCCCCTTCCCTCTCGGCAATCCCATGATAAAGATCAAGACGATCTCTGTCACAAATTCCCTGGAGATAGAGCGGGCAATCGAACCGTCGGAGCGGCGGCGGATCCTCGATGCAGCCGACTACCTCCTGCAGACAGGCGGAAGGAGCAAATCGCGGCGGCGTTATGCGAAATCCGGGCAGACTGGTGAGAGGCCCTGCCGGAAAGGCTACCGCGCCTGGCGGAATCGGGCAATCGTTTACACCCTCATTGAAACGGGGATGCGACGTAAAGCGGTGACGATGATCGATCATGCCGACATCGATACGAAACGGGGCAAGATAACCGTCCAGGAGAAAGGCGGGGCACGCCATACATATGAGATCAGCCGCGAGGGAATGGAAGCGATCAAGGCGTATATAGAGAATGAGCGTCCTGTAGATGATGCAAAGTGGAAATCCCCTGCCCTGTTCCTTACGGCAATGACGAATGCTAACAGTAACGGAAGGCTGACCCCACGGGCAATTAATCAGATATGGGACGAGATATGCGCGGCCGCCCGGGTCGAAGGCAGATCACCGCACAGCGCCAGGCATGCAATGGGCGTACATATAATGAAAAAGTTCGGCAACGTGGCGGCGGTCCAGAGGCAGCTCGGGCACAAAAACGCGATCTACAGCATGCAGTATGCGAGGGTCACTGCGGAGGAATTGCAGGACGCATTAAACGACAGATAATAGAGGGGCAGCTTCATATAGAATTTCCAGTTAGGATCTACCACCTACGGCAGTCTCAAAGAAACTCCTGAGATAATAGACGACGACCTTCTTCCTGGAGTGTTCACACGGCAACCATCAATAAATGACGGTGTCAAGAATCGTTACTAAACCCTTGTTACTAAAGAAAAGAGCGGTAGCGCATGGTGGTTGACGGGACCCGCCATGCGCTTGGAGGGATATCCACTGTTTCATCCGATGATTTCAGAAAACTCCTCGAGGACAATGGAGTCCACATTACAGGGGGGTTGTTTGGGATTACGAATAACGTCCTGAAAGACGATAGCATCGGTGATCGCCAACAGACCGAGCATTGGTCTCTAGAGCCCTGGGTCGGTCTGTATTCTTGCGTTAACATTCTTGGCAGCAGCCTTAACTTTCACTGGCAATCCCCGCTATTCTCGCGCAAAGAGATAGCGTGGTTAGAACATTCGCCGAAACAACAGCCACATTTGACATAGCTTTCAGGTCTGAGCGCAATGGTCCTCCCGTAATTCTTGGCAGAGACATCATATCGGCACACCTTAACGGCTACTGTCCGGAGTATTCAGGCTTTTTATATCATGTTCTCCCTGCACCTATACGGCGTTCTGTTATTTCATCGGAGGGGGGACCATTCCACCGTCTGAAGAGATTATGTTCCACGTCCATGAGATCCAGAATCTTGCCCACAATGTGGTCAATCAGGTCCTGTATCGTCTCGGGCCCATGATAGAAGGCCGGAACAGGGGGCAGGATAACTGCCCCCAAATCCGCGGCCTGGGACATCAACTGAAGATGCCCCTTGTGCAGGGGGGTTTCCCGCGCCACGAGAATAAGACGGCGTTTCTCCTTCAGCACGACATCAGCCGCTCTTGTGATGAGGTTGTCATTATACGAGTTGGCAATGCCGGACAGGGTCTTGATGGTACAGGGGACAATCACCATCCCGTCGGTCTTGAAAGAACCGCTTGATATGGATGCAGCCAGGTTTTTTGGCTCGTAGAGCCGGTAAGCAAACTTTTCCACCTCGTCCACGCTAAAATCGGTCTCGATGACTATGTTTTGCTTTGCAGCCTCTGAAATCACCACATGGGATTCGATCTCTAAATCCCTCAGCACTTCGAGTAATCTGATTCCGTAAATTACGCCCGTTGCACCCGTAATGCCAACGATGATCTTCTTCATTGTGGTCTCTCCTCCCAGTTTGTGCAACAAAGATCCTAAGCCCTCTTCAATTCCAAGCCCTCTTCAATTAAGGCCTTCTTCTCCTTCTTTCTCTGAATGATCTCGAGTGTCACTACAGGAACTGCTATACAAAGACCGATAATATCAAATGTGAGCCCCGGGATCATCAACGTCACCCCGCCTGCAATCAAGGCCAGACGCCTCCAGGCGGACAGCGGCCGAAACAGGAAGGCCTCCACACCGACAGCAACAAGGCTTATTCCTGCCGTGGCGGTCAGGCAGGCTTCCAAAATATCCCAAAAACCTCCCTGCAAGAGCAATGCGGGTTTATAAGCAAATATGAATGGGACGATGTACGCAGCTATTCCCAGCTTCATTGACTGAAAAGCGGTCTTCATCATACTTGCGCCTGCTATTGATGCGGCAGCGTAGGCTGCGAGACAGACAGGCGGCGTGAGGAAGGAGAGAACCGCAAAGTAGAATACGAAAAAGTGCGCGAGGAGCGGTTGAATACCCATCTCAGTGAGCGCCGGGGCGGCAATGACCACGGTTAGCAGATAGGCAGCCGTCACCGTCATCCCCATACCAAGAATAGAGGATACAATCGCGGACAATACAAGAAGCAGAAATACGTTTCCGCTTGCAGCATCTATGAGGATGCCGGAAAACGAGAAGGCAAGGCCTGTCAGGGTCAGTGCGCCTATGATTATTCCTGCCCCCGCGCTTGCTATGCCCACTTCCAGCATACCCTTGCCGCAATCCCTGAATATGAGTATCAATTTGTTGAACGTCATGCCTGTCTTTCTAAAAACAATAAATCCGAGCACCACCGCCGAAAGAGTCGCATACAGCCCTGCTACCTCTTCTTGCATCCATGCAACGAACAGCGTGTAGATCAGTACCGCGAAGGGAATAGAGTAGAGCCAATACTCCCTCATGACATTCCGGAAAGAGGGAAGTTCAGAGCGCGGTATCCCGGAAAGGTTCTCCTTCGCCGCCCTCAAGTCGACCTGGATAAAGACTGCAATATAGTAGAGAACGGCCGGCACTATGGCCGCAATTACAACATGGGAATATGGAATGCCCAGAAAGGTTGCCATGATGAAAGCGGCGGCTCCCATGATGGGGGGCATGATCTGCCCTCCCGTGCCGGACACAGCTGATATCGCGCCTGCAAAGTGCGGCTGATACCCCGATTTCTTCATCAGCGGGATCGTGAAAACACCTACCGTGGCCACATTGGCAACGGCACTTCCTGAAATCATCCCGAAGAGGGAAGAGCCGACAATGGAAACCTTGGCCGGTCCGCCCCTGTACCCTCCCATAAGGGCAAACGAAACATCATTAAAGAGTTTGCTGACACCCACTACGCTGATCGTCTGCCCAAAGAGGATAAACACCAGAACGATGCCACAGGCAACCTGGAGGGGGATACCCATGATACCCTGAGGGTCAAGATAGAGGTAGGTTGCAAGATTTTGATAATCAATGCTCGGCGCGCCAAGGCCCCAGGGGAGATGCGATGAAAACAACGCATAACAGATAAAAACGACTACTATCGTAACAAAGGGCGTGCCCAGGACCCGTCTTGACGCCTCGACGGTTACGAGGACTGCGCCAGTACCCAGAATCACTCTTTCGATCTTGATTACGCCTATATCGACCGCTATCAATTTATAGTTCATCGCTATATATAGACCGCAGACCACAGCAATGACAGAAAGGGCCAAATCATACCAGGGAACCGCGGTTAACGATAATCTTTTTTTCGCGGGAACCGCAATTAGGCTTGATGCCACCATGAGACCAAACAATATTCCCGAGTACTGCTGTACGTAGAAAGAGAAGCCAAAGTATGAGGGCAGATTAAGAATACCTATGATTCCTATTACAGGGATCAGCGTTAGAAGGGTATCGAAGTATATCTTCGACGCGCCTTTTAACTGCCTGAAACGGCCCCCTTCTTCCTCTTCCACTCTTATATCCTTCTTTGTATCCTTTCCTGATGTCATCTAGACCCTCCTAGGTACCCATAAGGTACTCCGTGGTGGAAAGAGCACTTTCATTTTCCTTTCGGTTTTTCCTGTAGGAGTTTCTGCTGCACTTGATCCAGTTGTTTTGTCCACAGGCCCTTCTCTTTGTAAAACCTGACGGCGCCCGGATGATAAGGGATTGCCGGATCATCGGTAACAAAGGTATTCTGATTCCAGTCCTTAAGCAGATAATGGACCTTTTCAAATTCCTTGTAGTTCTCCCACAATGCTTTTGTAATCTGGTAAACAGCTTCTTCGGAGACCTTGTTCCCTGCAATGAGATATATGTCGTAGGCCCAGAGGTATTGCTCTTCCAAAATGCCGACATTAGAGGGGCTCGGTTTCACCTTGACAGGACGCCCCGGGTGGAATTTCCTTGTCCTTGCCATTGCTTCCTTTGATACATCAATCGGCAGAATGCGCGCGCCCTTTTTTGCATCCAGTTCCGCGATAGCGCCTGTTCCAAGCGCTATAGTCCCTGAGGCATCAGCCCTTCCGTCCATTACCACTTTTACTCCTTCGGTAACGGAATTCACCGGAATAGGTGTAACCTCTGACCACTTGACGTTCCCGTTTGCCAGATACGCATTTACCTGGGCTTGCAGCGATGGCGTCGGAAAATTTCCGCCAACTTTTTTTCCTTTCAGATCCGCATAGCTCTTAATGCCTGAATCTTTCGCCACTACCAACCCTCCCAAATTCTGGGTGGTAACGCATATGAGACCGACGGAAAAAGCCTTGCCTTTGGAAAGGTTCTTGTAAATTGATTCGCCAAGGTATGCCTTTTCCGCATCCCAGACGTTGAGTACGCCTAACCCTATATCTCCTCTTTCCATATAAGGCAACCAGGCTGTCGGACCCGCCATGGGCTTTGGAATCCCCTTCATCTTTGTGTGATCGGATATGATCTTTGCGGCAGCGGTTCCAACGGTATTAAAGTAAGCGCCTACCGGATGCGTACCAATACTTATATATCTCGGGAGCGTCTCCCCGGAAAATGCTCTATAAGGAGCAAAAAGAACGAACATGGATAAAACTGCGTACGACAAAAATAATCTTTTCATAATAAAACCCCCTTTTTCTTGAGACCCCAGGTAGCGAATACCCCCGTAAGGCAGACGTTCTGCAGCGCTCACGGCCGCCAGGGCTCAAGGCACCCTCTGGTGCGCACCTATGCTTTCTCCTCTCTTGCTCGCGCTCTCAACGATGACTCTTGCTGTTTCCAGACTGTTGAGTACGGCAAGCCCCGAAACCCTATCCATGGAAGTAGTGCAGACAATACCTTCTTCTCTCAATTTCAAGATCTCCCGTAGTGCCCAAGACAAACCTCTTTGATCTCTTTCCGGACCGCATTGTTCCCACATGATTTCTCGAAGGTTCCTCATTACGTTCGACGGATGTTTTCTACCGCGAAGAGAATCGAACAATTCGGCGACTGAATGTTTTGCCTTCGAGGCTCGTACCCTGCTGGACCGCCGGTCCAAGGAAAAAGCGGCGGCAGCGTTGCCTGCCCTTCGGCCAAAGACAAGCGTTTCCGTCAATGCGTTGCCTCCCATTCTATTTGCCCCGTGCAGGCCGCATGCTGCCTCGCCGGCTGCAAAAAGGCCTTTCCGGGAAGTCGCACAGTTCTCGTCTATCACAACTCCGCCTATGGTGAAATGAGCGCAAGGCATAACCGGCAAGAGGTCGGACCTGGACTGATAACGTTCTTCCAGAAAACGCAGTATATGACGATCGGCCGGGTCGAGCGACGCATCCGAGCTATTTAGCCCGCGCAGGTCAAGGTATATTTTCTTTCCTTCCTTCATCTCCCGATAAAGGCACACAGAAAGAATATCTCTTCCCCTGATGGCAATAGGTCGCACGCCGGACAATCCGTATTTTGTTACAATATTTTCGCCCGCATCATTGACTATTTCCCCCTTCTCAACAAGGGATGGCGGGGCAAGGATTTTGGGGCGCTGGGCCGAGTAAATGAGAAGCGGGTAAAACTGAATGAACTCCATGTCTTTCAGGTCCACACCGCACCTCGATGCCATACCGTAGCCCTCTCCTATATTTGTCACTGGATTATCATGAAACTTAAAAAGGGCCGATGCACCTCCCGTGCATAATACCACCGCATTTGCCTTCAGGATCACCGGTTGCCCCAGGGCGGTGACACCAACGCAACCGACTGCCTGCCCACCACTTACGATCAGGTCAACCGCGGTGACCCAGTTCACCATCCTTACGTTCACTTCTCTTGCCCACGCTACAAGGCGCTGAATGATCTGTCTGCCCAGGACGGGAAACCTGCCTGCCGCTACAACCCCGTGCGATGTTTCTCTGAGTTCGAGCCCTTTGTGCCTCAATTCCCATATACACGCCGGTGCTTCGTCGCAGAGCATTTTTACGAGACGGTGATCGTTCTTGTGGTATCCGGTCTCCATTGTTTTTCTGATATGTTCCTCAATGCTTTGTCCGAAACCGCCAGAGGCCAAAGCGCCGTAGCTGAGGATCGTAGCGGTGCCGAGGCCTGCGGTACCCTTTGCTAGGAGTACCACCCCGGCACCGCTCTCGCTCGCCGCGATTGAGGCCCTTAACCCCGCCGCTCCTGAACCTATTACAATGACGTCTGTTCTGTATTCGTCCATCACATGTCCCAGGAACCTTTTCCCGAAATCAACCTCCGAAACCTTCGGGCCGAATTATTTCACATCCCTCATGTCGATGAATTTCTTTGACTTATACTCAGAACGCTCTATGGCTCCCCTTGGAACACGCTCCACGGCAACCCGTATCTCCACGGAGTCGAGCAAGTCCTTCTGGATCGTGCCCAGAACATCGTCCGGCCTGTCCTCGAGAAGCTCACACATGACCTTCAGCTCCCCCATCGACTTTGAAGTGTAGGCAACTATCTGGAACTCCTCACCCATTATCAGGTGCTTCCCTACAACCGCTTCTACCTGTGATGGGAAGATATTCATTCCCCTGAGGCAGATCATACCGTCCACCCTGCCTATGATCCCCCCGTCCAGCGAAACGAAAGCTCTTCCGCATGAACAACGATCTCTTTTCGCGTTTACCATATCCCCGGTCCGGAACCTTATGGAAGGCGATGAGGTCCGGCCAAGGTTCGTTAGCACCATTTCACCAGTGCCCTCGCCCTTGATGGGGTTACCGGTGTCGGGATCTATCAATTCAAAAATAAATTCGGCTTCATTCACATGGATTGACGTATCCTGAGCCATGCAATGGATTCCGTAGTTACCGACCTCTGTCATTCCCGGGTAATCAAAAGCCTTGGCCCCCCAGCTATCGAATATTTTGTCCCTTACGGAAGGGATGAGTGCCCCCGGCTCCCCTGCGTGGAATGTCATCCTGACGGAACTCTCTCTCAGGTCAATTCCATTTTCCTTGGCCACTTCAGCCATCCTTATGGCATAGGTGGGGGTACAGGCAACAACGGTGACGTTGTTTTCAAATATGCTTCTAATCCGTTGCAGTGTGTCCCAGCCGCCACCCGCGATGGCCATGGCGCCAATCTCCCAAGCACCCTGCCATATGCCCCAGTACGCAACGTGAGGGCCAAAGGCAAAGGGGAAAAAGATAATATCCTTTGCCGTTATCCCGGAGCCGCTCATGGACATCGCTGCACATCTGCCCCGCCAGTTCCAGGTTTCCTTCGTATCAAGCCAACGGACCGGGGTACCCGTTGTACCGGTTGTTTGATGGTATCTCACGAAGTTCTCGAGACCACCCGTCAGATTAGTGCCAAAAGGCGGATTGACCCGCTGATCGTCCTGGATCTCTTTTTTGTAAAGGTACGGCAGTTTCACTATGTCTTCCATGGACCTTATGTCTGCAGGTGAAACGCCGTGATCGGTAAATTTCTTTTTGTAGAAGGGGTTGTTCTTGTAGGCAGTATCGAGCATTCGCTTGAGCCTCTTAAACTGAGCCTCTTCGATCGTCTCCCGGGACGAAGTCTCAATCCTCTTGTCGAAATATGTGTGTATCACTTTAGCCCTCTCTGCTTTTCGTTTTTCTCCGTCGCTTCGAGTGTGTCCTCCCATGGCTTTCCGGGCACCCACTCTTCCTCGAGTATTTGTTCGATAGAAATATACCAAGGTTGCTTTGACTTTTCACCGGATTCTCCACAAAGCCAGATAACCTCAGCGTCTTTCAGACCATCCTTCACCCTGGCAACGGTTGCGATAACGTGTTTCGTATCATATTTGGCCTTGCCAGGTGTTAAGTCTTTTATGAAGAGTTCCCTCCTGCCTTCCCGCATATCTGAAAACCTTCTCAAAAAAGTTTGCCATTCTTTCATACTGTTATCCTCCCAGTTTGATTTATTTCGTTGCTTATTTCTTATAACTTGATGCCATAACTGTCCCAGTTGTTGTTCACCTTGTCGATCATCTCTTTGCCGAAAATGGTCTTAAACGATGCTTTTATGGGGACGACCTCTTTTTCCCATTCGGGAGGCCATGTACTGTCGAATGCAACCGAACAGCCCTTGAGCTTCTTCCTTTCTTCAATGTTGTAGAAAGGGGTCAAGGAATTGGATCTTCCCTCGTACCATTCGTAGTGGATGCCTCTTCCCGGATGGCACCGTGTGGCAAAGCAATGTAACACTTCTGCCATATTGAACACATCCACGTCAGCATCGACAACGATATGTTTGTTTGTCATGATCCTTCTCAAGGTAAAATAGTCCAGGACCTTTTTCGCGGTCTCTGTGCCGCCTTTTGTTACGCCGATCACGATCAAATGAGTAACTCCTTCGGGAGGAACGTATACATCCGTTACGGGAACTCCATGCCTCAGGAGGCCTTTTTTCATGGCAACGGCGGCCGTCAGGGAGGCCGCTATGGAACTGTCATCCGGCGGTGTGCCGAGAGCTATCATGGTGACAATGGGCTTACTCCGGTAGGTGACCGCTTTTACCTTTACGGCGACGCCGGCACACATGGTACCGCTTCTGTAGCCCGGATATTCGCCGAATGGTCCGTCGGGCGCAATCTGATCAGGCATTACTTCGCCCTCAATCACGATCTCCGCGTGAGCCGGAACCATGAGGTCTGAGGTTTCGCACTGAACAAGCTCCACTGCCTGGCCCCGCAATCCTCCCACATATTCCGCCTCGTTCTCGTAAGGTTTGATCCCTGCGGTTGCGATGATGTGTGACAACGGGTCCGCCCCAAGAACGATCGCTACAGGCATCGGTTTATTGTAGGGCAGGTAGCTCTTCTTCATTATAAAAGCAAACTGACTCGTCGTCTGCGGCCAGCCGGTCAGCCAGTTTTTCGTATGAGCCATAAACCTGTACATGCCCCAGTTCTGCCAGTTTGTCTCGGGATCCTTGTTGATCACCACATCCCATGTGCCCACATACCGCCCCCCGTCTCCTTCGTGAATCATGGGCATCGGAAACTGGTAAAGGTCAACTTCATCGCCGAGCATTATGTTCTCTTTGCACGGAGCGTCACCCTTTTTCAGGATCTTCGGGGGAATGCTGACGCTCACACGTTTCTCGTACTCTGCATAAATATTCCTCACCGGAGTATTCCTGGACATCTCCATTGATAACGCCACACGCCCCCAAGTCCCTGTTGTTCCGTTGGAGATTCTGTATCCCTCCGGATAGTCCTTGATCTTTTCAAACAGGATCGCGGGACCCGAGCTTTCATAGGTTTTTCTTCCAATTGCCCCTGCTTCTCCGTCCCAGTCTACCTCCTTCTTCACTCGCGCGAGTTCACCTTCTTTTTCGAGGACCTCGAAAAAATCTCTGTGACTGTTGAACGCCATGGTCTACCTCCTGAAATTTTTGTTTTGCCCGTATATAAAGCAAGTGGTGTGCCAAAAAAAGAACAGCGTGTCAAACAAGCATCTGAAGATCTCACTCCACAATATGCTTGTAATATAGATAAGTTGTCGATGGGAAGGCACAGGTGAAGCTTGCTTGCCCTCATCAAAATAATTTTACAGGAGTGTCCAGATTATGGTATACGTGTCCAGATTATGGTTTATATGTGCCCAGATTATGGACACGGTTGTGCGGACCCCACAGGGAGGCAGCGATGGATAAACAAGGACAGGCAAGTGATGCTCTGATAGCAGGATTAGCAGGTAAATATGGGTTGTCGGATCTGGTCATGCATGCATTAAGACACTTCCTGAACAATCCCTACGAGAGTTGTGTCATCGTCGACAATGAGGCGAGAGTCCAATTTATGGACAGGGCTTCGGAAAAATTCTTCGGTCTTGATCATGGAAAGGCAAAGGGCATCGATATCAGGGAACTCATCCCTGAATCGGGTCTGCCTATGGCAATACAAACAGGTGTCCCCGCGATCGGGAGGGTATTCAAGGTTAAGGGCAAGAACCGGATCGGTTCTGTCCATCCCCTTAACCGCGATGGAGAGATTATTGGCGCGGTCGGCAAATTAGTATTTCACTCTTTTGAGGAAGTCGAAAAGATTAACAGCGAAATTGCAAGACTGAGGAAGGAAATCCGTTATTTCGAGGAAAAGGAGCAGTACGAATACGGCCCGCGGTATGCCTTCAGCAATATACTTGGAAAGAGCGTTGCCCTTCGGGAAACGGTCGATTTTGCGAGAAAGATATCCACGCTTGATACAGACGTTCTCATCGTGGGAGAAAGCGGTACGGGCAAAGAGTTATTCGCTCACAGCATCCATAGCGTGACAGGTCAGAAGAGACCTTTTGTCAAGGTGAACTGCCCGACAATTCCTTTTGACCTTGCTGAATCAGAATTATTCGGTTATTCAAAGGGGGCTTTCTCGGGCGCTCTTTCCTCGGGAAAACCCGGAAAATTTGAAATGGCTAACAACGGAACGATATTTTTGGACGAGATCACTTCTTTGCCGCTTTCGGTCCAGGCAAAACTCCTCAGGGTAGTCCAGGAGAGGGAGATAGAAAGACTGGGGAGCACCAAAACCCAGAAACTCAATTTCAAGCTTGTTTTGGCCACTAATGTAGACCTAAAGATACTCGTAAACCAGGGTAAGTTCCGTGAAGACCTTTACTACAGAATATCCAAGGCTATCGTGCGTATTCCCCCACTTAGAGAACGGAAAGAGGACCTGCCTGTATACATTGCTCATTTTGTCCATAAGATCAGCGAGTCTTTTAAAATAACAGCTCCTGCTCCATCCCCTGAGGCCGTTGAGGTCCTTTTAGATTATTCCTGGCCGGGCAACGTTCGGGAATTGATAAACGTTTTGGAACAGGCTATCCTCAAGGCCTGGAATGCGAAGGATATTCTTCTGGAGCATTTGCCGGCCGAACTTCTCTCCCATAGCAGAACTTCTGTAACAGGCCACACGAAAAAGAGCGGTGGCGATTTGGAACCGATTGGCTTCAGCCAGGAGATTAAGGAAAAAGAAAGACAGTTGATTATTTCCGCGATAGGCAAAACAAAAGGCAACAAAAAAATGGCGGCAAAACTGCTTGGAATGCCCCGTTCGACTTTTTATGAAAAAATGAAACGGTATTGTATAGAAGAGAAAGACCGCTAATCGGAACAAACGATCACAGGTATCTTAATACGTTCGGCAATCCTTGTTTAAACCACGGGGTGTAATAGCAGCCATGTATTCTTACGTCTTCCACCAATTCATCTATGGGCACAAACTTGTGCTCTTGAATTTCATCGTCATTTTGTTTTACTTCACCGTCATATACTCCGAGGAAAACATGATCGACTTCATGTTCTCCGTATTTCTCGTCATAATCTGCCTTATAATAGAATTTAAAAAGTGGTGTTATATTACAGACGACTCCCAGTTCCTCCTGCAGGCGCCTTTTCGTTGCCTGTTTTAAATCCTCATCCTTTCTGGGATGAGAACAGCAGGCATTTGTCCAGAAGCCGGGCCACGTCTTCTTCGTAACCTGCCTTTTGTGGATAAGCATCTGGCGCTTCGTATTGACAACAAAGATTGAGAAGGCCCGGTGGAGGATTGTCGGGCGCAGGTGGCAGAATTCCTTCTCCTTGTAATCGATCTCCTTGTCATCCTTATCGACCAATATTAACATTTCCATGGGGTCCTCCATTTCTGTCGGGTAGAGTATTTGGTAATAGCTGCGGCAACCTCATGCCATAGTGCCGGATATAGTCAAAATTATTTTTCATATCAGCAATTCCGCACTGTACAATCGACTAATACAGTCAAAAATTGAAACTTGCAAATCGCATGCCTATCAGATGAGCTCATGCCCGAGTTATCTGCGCTTGACATACGCTAAGAAGATAAGCCAGGGTTTCCCCCGGAACGCCTTTCTTTCATTGAGCTCAACCGGAAAGGTATGGTACTTTATCGCTACAGCACGATCATGAATGTTGTCACCATATCGGAGAAAACCGACAGATTCCAGATAACCGCCATGGTATATTTGATGGGCAGTGATCTTCTGGTCCTGCTCTTCGGCGGGTTGGAGCACATCGGGGCCATAGGGGTAGCCCACCCAAGGCCAAGCCTGAAAGACGCAAGCAAGATCAGCTCAACTGGTTCTGTTTTCACATTCCTGGGCCATAAAGAAGATGGCCTGGCAAAATCAATGTCCGAGGATCTCGCCAGAAAACTAAATCGTAAAACAGTTGCTGTTGCCGGCATACACTGGGATCAGTTAACTGAAGACGAGATAGAAGTAATCGGCGGACTTTGCAAAAAAATAATCGAAAGTATCGTTTCGGCAATCCCGAAGTCCGAATAGAGCCGGTTATCCTCCGCCCAAAGCCGGGGCCATCTATTTCCCATTGTTTCCTAATCGCGGGTGTGTCTGGATCAGGCATCACCATGACCGCATTACTGGCCGTCGCTCTGGGCGCCGCCGTCTCCGAGGCAGTCAACCGTGCGTTTCGGAAAGTCTTCGATGGTTAAGAGAAGCCATGAACAACGTCACGGATCGGTGGCCGGACGCATACACAAGGACAAACAAGCCCACTGTTCAGACCTGCAGACTCAAAGGCGGAAAGATCACAGTTACCTTTGGGAAAAGTGGTGGGAAGGGACAAGGAAAGCCTGAAGGTCGTACGGTGGAAAGACCACGGTAGGCTGAATAACTCGGTAATCCTTAGTTCTTCATAATATGCTGAATGCCGGGCTTGTGGTGAAACTGAAATGACCTGATAGAAAAAGGGGGGCCAACTGGCCCCCCTTGTGTGATCTATGGCTTCTTTTTCCCCTTCTTCTTCGACTTTTCCTCCGGTTTCTCCCATCCCATCGACTTCCATACAGCGGCGTCAATGGGAAGCGGCCGCACCTTTAACGAATCAAGGTTCACGAAGGCACCGTGGACCGTTAGATATCCCTTCCGGAACATCTTCCAGAGGATCTCCAGGGCGCACGCGGCTATCCATTGGTTTATGAAGAGGTCCTGCTTGCGGATGGCGTCCTCAACGGAGCATGACGGCCCTTGATATGCCTTTTTGTCTTCCCCTTCGATGTCCCTGTAAAGGTCGATGACATGGGGAAGATATTCGGCGCAGGCCTTCGGTTGCTTGAACGGCGCCGTGGTTCCCAGGATGACCTGGCCAGTCGATTGCGTGTTGCCGGTGTCTAGCCAGTAGACACCACCCCAACCTTTCCTGCCGGTCATGGCCTTGAATATTGCCACCCTTGTTTGCGCGGAGTCCACCGCTGAAACCACGATGCGCGGCTGGGATGACCCGGTGTCAGTATTCTCGTTGATGTTGTGTGGAACAACGCTCCAGGCCGTCCCGAAAAACATGTTTACGCGGCTTACCAGCACTGTAGCCTTGTTCCTGCCTATATCGGCCTCGGAGAAAAGCTGCCGTCCGACGTTAGAGGCGCTTACCGTGTCCCCATCGCACACCACAAGGTGCAGGCCGGGGTGACCGAGGCTGACCAGTGTATGGTTCATCCGCGCAAGGCCGGTGATGATCTGGCTGCCGGTTCCACCCGCCCCTATAAGAAGGATGCCGAGAGGGCGGTCGCTTCCATGCTGGAGCCTTACATAATGCTTCTGGGCGGTCATAGCGTCACCACCATGTTTATGTCGGGATCGAATAGCGGGAAGAAGAAGCCTTCGACTGCTATGCGCCCTTCAACTGTGAATCCGTCCCTCTCCGTGTAGCCACCAAGCACCACGGAGATCTTCACGCCCCCGGCGTCGTCCCTGTCATCGGTAGCCGAGAAAAAGGGCTTAACTCGCCCGTGGCTATGGACGTCTATTACGAGGCAACTGCCGGCGGGAAGCGTCGGCCTGTTCTTGATGACCACACTGCCGAATGTCGCCTCTATCTCGAGGGGAAGGTACCGATAGCTCTCCCCCGCGCTCCATATTATCCAGCCCGCCCATTCCATGCTCCCTTCGGCGTATTCTTTCGCGGCTGGCCTGATATCGTTGTTGAAGATCCTGTTCACCTCTTCGCTGCCCATGATGCCGACGAAGTCGTTTATCGCCGTCACATCTCCGTATGGCAGGTCTCTGCAGAGGCCCGCACGGTGCCCCCTGAATCTTCCGAATGGCTGGTTCGTTTCGACATGGACACCGTCCCTTGCCATGAGAAGCCTGGTCTGATGCAGCGGGCACGGCTCGAGGTCCCCATACCTGGGAACCATGATGGTGGGAAAGCGGTTATGGATCAGCTTGTCCTTTATATTGTTGTGTTCCATGATCACCTCTGCGATGAAATGGTTTTTATGATTGTCGACAGCGTGGCGTAGGGGCGCAGATACTGCACGGGGAAACGTTTCTTCCCCTTGATCTTCTTCCAAAAGTCCTCCGGTTCGATCCCGGAGAGTTTCGGAGGAAGATGGCTTGTCAGGGTCCCGTTAAAGAAGGCGCTCTCCCACTGCGCGATACTGTCGGGTGATAATCTGTCCGGAACCCTGATATTGCCCATGCAACAGGCCCCGGTCTCGTAGACGTTGTAGAAGGGGCTGTGGAAAACCGCGCTCGATGGGTCGGGCCTCCGGTTCTCACCCAGGGCCCAGGTGTGAAGCTTTCCCTTGAGAACAAGGAACAGCTTCGGTGGCACCGGGTATTTTCCCGAGGTGACACCTTTTATTCCCGAGATAAAAAGCCGGCGTACTGCTGCCGGCGTCCACCACAGGAGGGCACGCTCCGGGCTGTAGATCAGCACGTTATCAGGAATGTAGTCCACCGACCAGAGGGTCGGCATCACCAACGAGCAGATCTCAAGAAGCATTTCCCGCGTCAGCGGGCTGCCTTCCAGGAGCTCTCCGGTCTTACCTATCCTGTGCTGGGTTATGTAAGCGTCGATGATGCCCTCTTCGTCCTGATCATAACTTCTGGGTTTATCGTATTCATATATGACAAGGGCTCGCGTTGCGACGAGCTTTGCTTCCTCAGCTGGAGCTTCCATTCTTATTCTCCTCATTCCCTGTTGAAATAAGGTCGCAAAAGTTGAACCAGACTTTCTGAAAGAGGGCGAACGTCCGGAGGGTGAGGCAGATGTGCCGCACGTCTGTGCTGTCCGTTACCGGCAGCAGCATGGTCGCCGCCCCGTATTCCCCCCATTGATCGTTCATGTACTGCATAAAGAACTCTGACAGTCCCTCGTCTTCGTCCCAGAGTATCGCGAAAGAGTTGTAGATGTGATTGAACTCGTATGAGTAATTGTCGTCTGGCTCAACCGTCCTCAGCTGAAATTCTATGGAGCAGAGGCAGGCGAGCCTGAGAAGATTCCTGAGCACTGCGACCGTTTCAACCGGCACCGTTTTCGAGATTCTCTTGATGCGTCTTTGGGCAGACCTCAGGGCCTTGGAACGACCTTCCCGTGATGTCTTCTTGCCGAACAGGTAGCGATCATACTTCTTTTGGACCGCCCGAAGGCTGCTATGCATGGCCTCCATGGATTCGGCATCCTCAAAATTCCCCTCCTCTTCGGCGTATTCGTCCATCGCGAGCCATTCGATGATCTCAGGCACTCCCATTCCCGGACAACGGCCCGAGCTCATCACGATGCCCAGAAGTTCCCGCACGACCTCGTACAACGGCCGGTTTGTTGTCTTCAGGGTCTCCAGAGGCTCCAGGTAGAGAACATAAAAGTAGCCCATCTCCACTTTGACCACCATCTCCCATCCGCCCGGGCTGTAATGGTGTTTTCCAACCACATCGATGTTGACATCCGGCGAACCGGGATGTGGCAATACGCTCAGGATCTTCTTCATGATGAGTTTGTTTATCTTCTTCTCCAGAACTCCGATGAGCCTGTCGGCTGGAATCCCGGATACCTGCGACGGAGCTCCGGAAAGGTTCTTGACCAATCCGAGCATCGCAGGAAGGACCATGCTGGTGATGTACCCGATCCGGACAAGCGCCGCCGTAACCGGCATAGCGAGTTGTTTGACCCTGAATCTCGGGGCCAGCATTACACCGGCTCCAGGCTCGACGACGGGGGAAGGACCGCCCTTGCTCCCGGTTCTGTCCGGGCAACGATCCTTGCGAGGGCCTTCATGATCTTCAGCCTGTCGGCCACATCATCGGCCTCCTTTTTGGAGACGGCCTTACCCTGGCCTTTCGTGCCCACAGCTTTCCTGAAGGCGTACTGGACACAGTCATCCTTGTATTCGGGGCCCTCGATAACCGCCTGGGTCAACTCCGGATAAACATCGCTCCAGAACTCCTTGACCTCTTCGGGTTTCATGTCGGGATCGGGGTCATCGAGCTGCATCGCGTTGTAAACGAAGGCCCTCTTGAGGATGCTTACCTTGAGATCGCTCATTCGGCACCTCCCTCTTCCACCTCTTCCCCGGTTCCTTCTTCGTCTACGGTCACTTCCTCCACCGAAGGTTCAGGGGGCGGATTGACGGTCAACATCGCGGGGGGCGGGGTTTCATCCTTGGGCCTTAAACTGGCGAAGAGATCGACCATCTGGGGTTTCTTCGGTTCTTCCTTTGCCGGCTCCTTTTTCGGTTCGTCTTTCTTTCCGGCCGGGGTTGTCGCCTTTTCAGTCTTCTTGATGGCCTCGGAAATCTGTTTCTTCTTGGCGTCGACCCTGCTGGCTGCGGGACGCACCTTGAGTTCGGCAAGCCTGGTCTGACCCTGGCCGATCTCTGTGGCCATGGATTCAAAACTCAGGTTTAGCTCTTCGACCGTGCCGCTGATGATGATAGGGGCAAAGTCGTTGTCATTTTCCTTGCCCTTGAACTGCTGGGCGAAGACGACGTTCATCTCTTTGATCTGTTCCTTTTCTGTCTCGTCTTCTGCCTTTCCGGCCTTCTTGGTGAAGGTGAGGATCAGTCTCCCGTCTTTAGGGATAAGCTGGCTAATGGTTGAAAAATTGATCAACATAGATACTTCCTCCTTTGAGGGATGGTGTTAGGTATCGATTGGTTGTGATAGTTTTGCCCGTGAGGGGCAAAAGGGGCTTTTCGAGCGTCTAATGAAGATACTTATCTACGATAATATTACCTTTGAGGGGTAGTAGGACTTTCGTCGTTTGAACCTATTTCTTCAAGCCACTTCGTGGCAAGTTCTGTTTCTTTGGAGTAGAGACTGGGGTCTGCTGTTCTTAGGAACTCCTGAAAGTCTTTCTGCGCCTGAATCTCGTCTCCCTTTGCTTTCCAGTTGAAGAATCCGAGGCTATAGTGTAATTGATATTGGCCCGGTTCACATTGGATAACCCAAGTGATGAAATCTTCTATCATCGCGAGGACTTCTGGTTCCACCTCAAACGAGACAGCCTTTCGATAGTGTCTGACTGCGGTCTTTAGATCTCCTTTGTAAGAATGAAGGAACCCAAGATTGTAATGACAAACCCCATTGTTGTCATTATCGGCAGTTTTTTTGAGTAGCGATATCGCCTCATCTACGTTCCGTTCTTTCAAGAACAGGCATATGGCTCTCAGGTCTACAATGCTGGGCATCCCTTTCCGTGCCTCACAGATTCTCTGAAGATAACTGCCCATCCTGTCAATATATCTGAGATCATGGCTTTCTACCCAGTCCTTTAGAGCGGCGTGTGCCCTAGCCTCGTATAGTTCTGATATTCGTATTGGTATCCGTTCTTTTAATTTGGAGTATACCGGGAAAATTGGGTCTTGTTGGCTCACTCTATCTAACGCATCGCCGTATAAGGTTTCAGCATAATCCAAATCGCCCGAATGGGCCGCAGCAATCCCTATTATATATTTTGCCACAATATCAGCCCATTCAGACGTGAATTGAAATGATAGTAGATCGTTCTCGGTCTCAATTTGCACTTTTCTAGGAAGCAATTCTGTAAACTCTTCAGTTATAGCGACGCTTATCTGTTGCGGAATGGGTGTATGGGCTACTATACCTTCTAGATCGATTATGTGGAATTCTTTGTCTCCTATCTTCCTAAGACGTACGCGGCCATAAAGCATGAAATGAGCCCGACAACGAAGCCGTATCAGTAACGCATCATCCGGTTCAATAACGTTTTTTGCCAATCGCTGCGGTAGTTCCATGAAATGAAACACTTTGCCCGCTTTTCCTGTTTTAACCAGCCGTCGAAGGGGAATAATGAAATCTTCGGAAAGTTTTTCGTTCTCCCGATTATCCGCGCAATAAATGCTAACCAGGAACCCCACTTTCTCTTTCGCCGTTCTCGGGGGCCGACGGGACATAAACCACACAATAACTACGAGCAAGTCGCTCAAGAACAAAGTTGCTAGGATCAACCACCCGTTGGTTTTGGAGTTAGCCAAAAATGTTATTTCGATGACGGTTAGTACAATAAGGACTGTAAGCAGGCCAATCTTTTCACACCAGTACTTCTCGATGAAAGCGACGATATCTAAAGGTTTTGCACTGATCATATCGGCCATGACATTTCTTGTTTACCACGCTCTATGCCCAGGGGCGCCTTATCAGCACCGAACCACGGTGGTTCGCCTATTGTCACTAATCTCTGCGCATTGCCGGTTTCCTTCCATTCTCCTGCAATTCAGTGTATTTTGCAAGGCAGAATTCAAAAGGTTCACCGGTGCTTCGATTTAACCTCCGAGGACAATGCCGGGCTTTTCTCCGGCCACCAGGGCAGATTTGGTCCTCTTCTAAATCAAATCCCATAATGGAGTTTAGATTTCACCTACCTAAATAGCTTTACCAATACGATATTCGAAGAATTACGGATCGAAATGAAGCATAAGACTTGGGTCAGCCGCCGCTGTAAACGGTCGGCGGCAATCGGTAGTTATGCCTTTATCGCATAGAACAAAACGACATCCTTTGCCAGCTTTGGCCCGCGGCCCACCTTCACGGAGCCCTTTGGTGCTCCAATCGCCTCCTCGAACTCCATTCTTTTTGATTCTTGCCATGGTTTGCCGTTCCTGTTAGTTTGATGTTGGTAGAGGACAAGAACATCGCCTATCTTGAGGCTTTTCCAGAACTCATCGGCTTCTTTCTTCAGCACATGCTTAAGGTTCGGGTTTGTTGGTTCCAGTCCGGTGTCTGGGTCAAGAAACAAAATACAGCGACCTTCTGCGGCATACCGGGAGATGAATTCCTTAGCTTCGAGGAGATACCGCCTTCGATCCCCAATCACCTTGTTAAATACTCTTACTTTGATGGCCGACGAAAAGTTTTCGATGTTTCTTATGTCTCTCAAGTGCTTCTGCACTTCTTCGGGTATGACCTTTTCTTCTGTGTCCAACTCCACTTTGGCAAAGCTACACTCCTGAAAATACGCGATCTGTAATATGTAGGAGGCTGAATTCATAATTGCCAGGTGCATAAGGACCGACCATTTTACGAGATCACGGTTATCAGCGTACCAACAGTTCCTCATTCGCTACTCCTTAGGCATAGCACGAAGGTCAGCCAGAGACCCGCTTTATGGCCGATTGGCTGCACTCCCTCGTTGTGCGGTTTTCTTCTTCCACCACTCGTTAAAATGCTCGGTAAGGTTCTCAAGGTACTTGGCAGTAAGTGGTTTTAGTCTCCTATAGTGCAACGATAGGTTTCCCAAATCTTCACCTTTTTTCTTCCGCCAAGAGGCGAACTTAGAAAGTTCTCCTGTAACCCGCCGCGTATGTTTGATTGCGTTATTCAAGCACCTCAATTCGTTTACGGATCCCGCGTAGCTTAGAGTGTCTTCTGCAATCCCGAGGTTAGCGAGGTGTTCAATGAATTTCTTGTTTTTGAAAGCTATCCCTGCACCTTTCTCGTCCAATGTTGCCAGTATTGCTCTTCCACGATATAGTTCCACAGAGCGCCACAAACCAATAATGGCGAATTCCGAGGCTATCATGGCAAAGTCATCAAGTTGTGCCAAGTCATCGGCGAGCCTATCTTCCAGACCGTCGGTCTTTTCGGACTCTAAGAGCTTTCTGAGATTATCCAGTCGAGAGTCGTGGGTTTCCTCCACCGATGTCAAGTAGTGATCTACCTCGTCAATATCGTATTTTGCTAGTCTCAGGATAAGGAGAAATGGTGGTCTCGATTTATATATGAATTTCATTGCTGTTCCTCTCTCGGTTAATGACAAAGCTCGCCGGCGCGCAATATTGTTCCAGAATTAATATATTGATTGTATTGAAAAGGCTGATCCTTTGTCAATCTCCGCATAGATGCTTTCTGCTGCATATTATAGAGCTCGTTGGTTCTGAGAACTCTATGAAGAAAGAGAGCGATGGATTGAACTCCAATTGTCGAGAGACTAGGAACTTTCTGACAGCGGTCTTGGTGTCAACACCAATCTTCTTTGTCTCCTTTTTGCCGGAATAAAATGTCCCTTTTTCATCGGAATAAAGCGGATGCCGGGGCTGATACAACTGTGTCAAGCCGGGATGGTGCAGATCCACGATCAGGCGGACCATCTCTTTGTCCCTGTCTTTGTATGTACCGTTTGTCCCCCCCCCAAGCAGCGAGGCCAATCCCTGCCCCACTTGCGGTTTCAACAAAGCGCTTGGTCATTCATGGGGCCTACAGGATCATCGACCTTGCGCAACACCCACGGGCCTGGCAATAGGCAAACATGTTGGTCATCACGAGTCCGCCATAGCCCCCCCGGGTGTGTGCGAAATTGACGCGGCGGTTCAGGGTGGGATCGATCTTGATGGTAGCAGCGGAAAGATTGAGGCCTATGAACAATGCATAAGGCTTCGCTCGTTCCAGATGCGATGAAGGATATAGCGATAAAGATTACGGGGTGAGAACAGCACTTTTAATACCATCCCTCGTGATAGTGATTTTAACTTAGTTACTAAGTAAGTACGTTAGTCTATCAGCCCCTCCGTGGATCCGCCTCCTGCGATTCTTTCCACCTAGTATCAACGTGGGTATAGGAGAAGCTGCCCTGTAGGTTGTAACTGGGCTTGGCGAGGCTGGCTTTCCTGTAAAAGATCGATGGGCGTTGCCTTCGTTCGGGACAGTTTAAGGTGATCCATGGAGAATGAAAGATATTAATGCTTCTCTGATCTTATCTTGCATTTCTTCGTCGGAAGTGCGTTCCTCTATGAGCTGATCGAGAATCTTATCCCGTTCTTTGACGAATTTAAGGTATTTATCCCTGACTCTCGTACACTCGTCCTCAAGATGCGGAACGCGAATAAGGCCGTGAAGTCCTGATCTAACTATCGCTGCTATAAGCTCGGCCTGGGCCGAGTTGATAACCCGAACCATGCCTAATTGTTTCTTGCCTTTGATAAAATCGACCACATTGCCATCAATTAAATCAGACCGGGCGGCCGGAGCGCCGTCATTAGGTATTTCATAAGTGTCGAATGGGAGGGATTTGTTGAGAAAATCAGTATCATATTGCTTCTTGATATAGCTGTATTTATCCTGAATCTCGCTGAATATCTGATAGGCAATGTCTCTTGGATTTGTAATGACCCTTCTACTAGCCTTCTTCTTATTCTGAATCGCTTTTTCCTCTTTTTGTCTTATCCTTTCAAACATTTCTCGCAGATATTCATGTAGATCGTTTGCGATTTTTTGCCTTTCTTCTCTAGATCCAATTCCTATCAGTTCCAGGATTGCATCGTCCAGTTCTTGTCTATCTGGCAAATCCAATTCAGTTATCTGAGGTAGTTTCTCTAATTGGGATATCTTGCCTTGGCTCCGATATGCCATTTCCCGGAGTCTTCTCTCTGAAAGGAATTGGATCGCCTTTCGTTGCTTCATGTTGTTAAATGCTTTTTCAATACGTTCGGCGGCTTTCCCCTTGCATTTAGACGGATCCGGCACCAACATCATTTTAACATCAACAACCTCGGTCTTTAAGTTCCCTTCCACGCCCACAGGCCTGCCATACTGATGCTTGGCAAGAACAACCAAGCTGGAATTAAGAATTCCACCAAGAAGTTCGGTACTCCCCTCTCTTGGAGTAATATCAAAAAGATTATGGTTACAAACGAGGTCACGACTATTGGCAGGAACTACATGTTTGTATTGTTGCGCCATGGCCCAGAACAGAGCGCCATTCTTGTGCCCTGTCAGATCATACCACTCTCTCGTATCCGTGACCCGGGAAGCGCAAGTTGAACCTTTGTGGTAATTGTTTTTCTCTCCCCATTTGATGTAGTCAAGCACATATGAGCCCTTTAGGGCCGTCTTTGCCTTGTCCGCAAGCAAGATACAGTGCTTGCAATCCTCTGGCTCAACAACAAACCCATCTATCTCCATTAGAGTATGAACTTCAGGCGCGAGGTACTCAGCCTCTATCGGTTTTATCTCGCTATAGCTTTGTCCGCAGGATACAAGCCGTATCTTTCCGGATTCAACGGATTTACGGGACACATGATACGCCATCTCAAAATCCATAGGATTCGGTCGCTTCTCAAGGCAATCGGTGCTGATATCCTTAGGAAAAAAGAATATGTCTTTGCCACTCTTGACACCAAAACGAACTTCCGCAATGTCTCCTAAGGGACTAAACGACTCACCGTATTTATCTATGATATCAAACCATAGGTCGGGTGCTCTTAAATATACACCCCACTTTCCGCCGTAGTATTCCGCCTGAACAGGCAAATCTTTCTTCCCTTCTTTCTTCACTGCCGCGGGATTTTCGTTATTCTTCTTCGACAAGCTCTTCCTCGGGTTCTTCATCTTCGGGCTCGGCATGTGTCTTTTTCATTATTGATCCTAACTCAACTCCAGCCTCAAAGAGGTCTCCTTGTCTAATCAAGCGTGCTCGGTAGCGGTCATTTACAGTATTCATAGACAGGGATAGAATTTCGTCCCTGAATGCATCGGCAGCTACAACCGCTCCAGCCGCTGTTCCATCGTGCTGTATGATATCGCCGAGAGGTCTCCTCAGTTGGACGAAGTGGACAACATTGTTTAATCTTTCGGCCTCTTCTTTTTGCTTCTTTAGAATCGTTACTGTGGTTGCGACCCGGGCACCGACAAACCAGGGTTCGTCCATGCTTTCAAAGACGGCTATAATCTGGAAATTGTCGAGGATCCAGCTTTGCAGTTTGAAGCCGTATTCGACATCGAGCCATTGGCTTGAAGTAAGGAAACAAAGGTATCCATCGTCTTTAAGGAATGTAGAGGCATGAGGCCAGAAATAGCAATGGAGATCACTGCGGCCGGAAAGCCTAGCTCTACTTTCCTCCTTTACAAGCCGCAACAAGTATTCCTTGGTTCCACGCTTGATGATGGTGTCCTTTCCCTTCTTCTTGGATTTAGGAATGTCTTCTTGTCTAACATATGGAGGATTGCCGATAACTGCATCGAGTGCAGCTATCTCAACATCTCGGTGCTGATCCTTTCCCAGACCCACCTTTTTCGGCAGTTTAAGAAAGGACTTATGGACGCTGATATCAAAAAAATCGCTTCGCGCAATCTGCGGATAATTCTCGTCATCAATCAAATCACGGGTAGCCAGGTTAATGGTGGTCAGATGGGCAGCGAAAACCGAAATGTCCATCCCAAACAGGTCGCTTAAGAGCTCATGATGTTTTCGAGAGGGATCAAGTTCCCGTTTCCTGGCGTATGCGCGGACAAGAAAAGTACCTCCTCCGCAAGCCGGGTCCATCACTTTTTCATCTCCATTGTTTATGCAAAAACTGTTGATCAGATCAACAACCTCTGCTCGCGTATAGAACTGGCCAAACTTATGCCGCTCTTCCGGAGATATGAGCCTTTCAAAGATGTTTCCAATGATTTCATAATCCAGCTTTGAAAAATCGAATTCGTGTATCTGGTTAATGAGTGAACGCCAGTGAGGAACCGTCTTATCAGAACAAAAGGGGATTCTGTTCCCAATTAGTTTATGGTCTTCCCCAAAGACGGTCTCGTAATCCTTGGTTGTCTTCTTGGCATCCGCAAAATAACCTTCCAGATGTAGCCGTAGGCTGTCTCCCGCATTAATATGATCGGGTACCGCGATTTTGGCCATCTTGCCCGGATATCGTTTGAGGAGGGCTTCGTAAAATACGAGCTTGTTGATTAGGGCATAACAGGAAAATTTGGCAGCCCTTTCCAAGTTATCTCGAATTCCATCCGGGTCACTGTAAATAACCCACCCTTGGTCATCCCTCATCCATTTATCTAGATCCGTCTTGAATTTGCTTGTCTTGTACATGAGTTCCAATTCGGCGACGTTCT
>Ga0310040_1000378_pt1 | contig 42998 bp, 40 predicted proteins | sample EPASupsiteHSE623_FD_200237 | JGI IMG/M metagenome (GOLD analysis project Ga0310040, IMG submission 200237) | Bioremediated contaminated groundwater from EPA Superfund site, New Mexico - Sample HSE6-23 (v2) (version 2) | ecosystem: Environmental > Aquatic > Deep subsurface > Groundwater >... | reverse complement strand
ATGGTGTAGCTGCAATCGTAGATGCCTTTTATCACTTGAAGAATAAGTATTCTGAAGGGGGTGGATAAAACCCCTTATCATTTGATCGCAAAGAGTTTTTCATGGGAAAGGGAGCGGGTCTTCTGCCTGCTTACCTATAAAAATAGGAGCTCAGTCATACCCTGTAGCAGACTTATAAAGCGCCCTGACATTTTCTGCCACGTCATCTGAGACTTTGTATGCTAGAACATCTATGAAGATCCTGGCATACTCCGGGGATATGCAAAGCAGGCACTCAGACTCATCCAGGATGCGCCCTGCCAGATATGCCAGCTCATCAGGCGAGAGCCTTTCCAGCCGGTCTTTGAAGTCCTCTTCATCCTGGGCAAAGTGCATGGATACAGGAGGCAGGATTGAGCGGTACTCAAGCTTTCTTCCTGATTTCATCTTCTCCTCTATCTCTGGGGCGAGCTTCCTCAGTATCTCAATGTCCTTTTCATTAAGCTTTCTCATTGCATTCGACCTCAAAGGGCTCAAAGGCCGCCGATCTATACTGGGATCGATGAGGCCCTGCTAATAATCCACCTCGACACGATATATCTTTTGTGCCAGTCCTGTAGCATAGTTCAGTGAAGTCTTTTTTGAGCCCCAAGCACAGATGTGATCGGCTCAGCATAATTTCACATAGCATTCCTGGCTGTACCACATCTTTATTGCATTGTAAGAGCTATTAGAAGATGCTAATGTCCAGGGCGGGCCGCCATTATCCAGCACTCCGCAAATTTCCTCCCGTGCCCCGCATAGACTACCTCGCAGGGGCGGACCGCCTTGCCGCCCTTTTTCTATCTTCAGTATGTATACAATGATCACTGAAGATCAATTATATATATAAGTTGAGGATAGCCTACTCATCTATAAAGATAGCAAGGGAATGATCTCTTAAAGCATCTGGAAGAGGCCCTTGGAGGGAGGATATGAGACCAAGTTTGGCGATCTTGAGTTCTATGATTCTGTTGATCCTGCTGGCAGCGCCTGGACAGGCTGCCATTCTGACTGTCGCACCTGATGGCTCAACCAACTATACAAGCATTCAGTCAGCCATAGATGCGGCCAAGTCCGGCGATATCATAGAGGTTCTAAGCGGCACCTATCAAGAGCATGTCTTCTTGAGCAAGAAGGTCGAGCTCAGGGGCAAGGATACGGGAGATGGTCTGCCTTTGGTCGATGCCAATGGCACAGGGAGTGCTATAACCATATATGCAGACGGAGCTGTACTGGAGGGCTTCAATGTCACCAACTCGGGCCACTGCGGATGCGGAAACGCCGGCATAAGAATCATGTCTGACAACAATACAGTCTTTGGAAATGTGGCCTACAAGGACAACTATGGGATCTATTCAGGGCCTACAAAGGGCAACAGGATCTATCAAAATGATCTCATAGACAATTACATAAGCGCCTTTGATGAAGGAAACAACTGGTGGGGTTCAGTCCCTGATGCCAAAGAACTTCTCACCGGATCCGGGGTTGCAGGAAACCATTATAGCGATTTCGATAAGCCTGCAGCAGGCTGCAATGATACCAGCAGCGATGGAATATGCGACATGCCCTACAAGATAAAAGGGGGCTCTAACGCGGATTTGCATCCTATGGTCTCCTGGACCAGGCCAGAGCTGGGATGAGAGAGGACCTGCCAGACGGGCTCGTTGCATGACTGCCGTGATAGCGAGGATTCTAAGAATTGCCGCCATCCGGCAGGATCTGGACTCACTGCTATCCAGATCAGGTTAGGACCAGCTTGAGGATGCTTCCTACAACCAGGGCTATGACCAGCCTGAGCCCGACTGACTTGAATGCACCCGACAAGCCCAGCTCCTTCATCATGACCATAAACGTGGCCACACAGGGGAAGTACATGGCCAGGAATACCGAGGCAATGACCAGCTGCTGCGGTGTCATCTCGAGGGGGGCGAACATCCCTATCCCCACATCTTTTCTTAAAAACCCGATTATCAGGGCAGTTGCAGCATCGCTTGGCAGTCCAAGCATGCCTGATACCACAGGCCTGAGTGCCAGGCCTATCATGTGCATCAGCCCTGAGAGATAGAATATGTTCATGACCAGCATCCCCAGGATTATATAGGGCACAGCCTCCTTTAGAAAAGACCTGAGCCTTATGAATGTCTTCTTCAAAAGAGACCGCGCGTCTGGGACGCGATAGGGCGGGATCTCCAGAAAGATCTCAGGGGACTCGCCGCCAACGAACCTGTGCAGCAGAAATCCAGTAGCAACGAAGGTCAGGAAGAGCGTGGCATATACAATGGCTATATATCGAATCCCATAGGGCGCCAGCATTCCAAATATCATGGCGTTCTGGGATGCGCAGGGTATGGCCATGGTCATGAGCGTTGCTGCCAGGTACCTCTGCTTTGGCGATTCAAGAACTCTTACCGCCAGTACAGCGGGTACGCTGCATCCAAGTCCAAGGACACAGGGCATTATGGCCGCACCGTGAAGTCCTATCCTGTGCATAAGCGCATCAAGGAGCACGCTCAGCCTTGGAAGGTATCCGAGGTCCTCCAGAAATCCCAGGATGAGGTAGAAGGGTATCAGGAATGGCAGCACCACACCAAGCGGGATGTATGGGCCAGTGGTCAGCATTCCAAATGATTTCAAGAGCTCTGGTGATTCGCCAACCAGGACGTCTCTGACAATTCCAGAGGCATGGGCATCAACGAATGCGGTTATTAGGTTGGAGTAGGCCAGGAAGATTGGGTCTGTTACGTGCCTGGACAGAAACTCGCCGACATCAATGACCAGGCTGAATGAGGCGTAGAGGACAAGGATTGCCACAGGTATGCCGGTCATGGGCCTGATGGTGATCTCCTCTAGCTTTTCCAGGAAAGAGGGATGCCTGTGCTCGACCTTCTGCACCCTTTCTGCAATCTCACCTATGCGGGCCCAGCGCTCATCTGAAGATTCAAAGTGGACCGGCTCTGGTGGAGGAGATTCTGATGCCAGGGCTACAGCATTTACCAGATCTCTTATGCCCTGGCCGCTCACGGCCACTGTTGGAACCACCAAAACTCCAAGCTCTCTTTCCAGCGCCTCGAGATCTATGGTGATTCCCTTATGGGTAGCCACGTCCCAGAGGTTGAGAGCCACAACCATTGGCAGTCCTCTCTCCAGGAGCTGCAGTGTAAGGTTGAGGTTCCTCTCAAGGTTGGTTGCGTCTACGACATCGACTACGACATCAGCACCTTTATCGAAGATCTCCCTGGCCACCTCCTCGGCCTTAGATGTGGGGTCCAGGGAGTAGACGCCCGGGGGATCGATCACAACAGCAGGGCTGCCGTCCAGTTTCATCCTGCCCTCGGTATACTCGACAGTTGTGCCCGGATAGTTGGCAGAGATGACCTCAATGCCTGTTAGCCGGGAGAAGATCACGCTCTTGCCTACATTGGGGTTGCCCATCAGGATGATCTTCAAAACCAGGCGCTCCTTTCAAGTATCAACTGGTATTTTTAGGATACCGGCAGGGATAGATATCTCTTTTGCTGACTCAAACATCAAACCTGAAAAATTATTAATAGTAATCAGTCGCATATTGTCATATGCGCTCCCAAAACCAGAGGGAGAAATGAGGTCGGGCAGATCTGTCCTGCCCACTGCGATCGTAAGTTTTTAAGATTGACGGGAGATATAAAATGCAAATCGACTTAGCCAGATCTATGAGATATCTGATTGTAATCACAGCTGCCCTGGTTGGCATATCCTGCTGTGCCATGGGGGTTGTGATTGATTTTGAGAATATAACCACTACAGGGTTTGGGCAGACAGGGCAGGCAGTCCTCACAAACCAGTACGCAGCACAGGGCGTCTCCTTCAACGGCCCTGTGGTCATAGACTTCTCTCACGGAACGCCCATACCAAACTTCGCATCGTCTGGCGTTCAGGCCATAGAGCAGTGCTATTACAGGCCTGACTGCTATACACCCATTGCCATGAACTTCACTGCAGCCCAGCAGAGGATGAGGGTCTGGTTTGGGTTCAGCGGGCCGCTAAACGAGGACCGCACCGTAGCTCTGCTGGCCTTTGATGCAAATGGAGATGAGGTAGGCAGGGCGACCAGTGTGATCAGCTCAAGCAGCACCTCTCAGAGGATCAGCATGCCTCTGGAGATACGCTCAGACCGACCAAATATCATGAGTGCTGAGGTCCTCTTCTTGCCGGCTCAGGGTGCGGGCAATCTGTCTATGAGCGGCCTTGCCGTTGATGATGTGGAGTTCGAGGGAATATCTCCAGCTGTAGCCTGCACCAGCACCAGAGCACCTGTAGTCATCATAAGCTCGCCTGTGAGCGAATCGACAATATCTTCCAATCAGCTTGTCATAAATGGGTCCATAGATGCTCAATCCGCGCTCGTAGCTGCAGTCCTGCAGACCACTGCCTCCAATGGCAGCATCAAGACCTATGATCTCCTGAGCAATCGCGTAGTCACCCCCGAAGGGGGGCCGTTCTCGACTTCTATTGGAAACTTCCTGTTTGGCGGAGCCAACAATGTGACAGTGATGGCCAGAGATTGCTATGGCCTTGGTTCGTCCAGCGTAGAAGTGAATTCAGCCGCCGCAGCCGAGAATGCTCCAAGCACGCCATTTGCTGGCCTGCCACTGATATATCTGTCTATACTGTGTGCCTGGGTATGGATAAACCGCAAAAACTCCAAGTAGTGCGGCCTTGAGGCCGCAGATCTCTTTTTTGCCGAGCGTCCTTGTAGGAGGGGTGAGGATATTCAAATCTGAATCGATTTATTTGCCTGGCCTGGCATGATCAAATTGTAGAGAGGTTTGAATTTGATAGATGGGTTTTGCCTGTACAGAACATTTTATAAGTTCGAAACACACTGCATAGAGAGCTCATTGATATCGACGCGGGATGCGATCATGGACAAAGAGAACTGGGAGAAGATACTGTCCTATATGGAGAAGCTCTGCAGCCTTCATGAGGATGCTATCTGCAACTATGAAAAGTGCAGGGAGTTTGCCAGCCGCATGGCCGATTTCATAACCGGGCTTGAGGATATCAGGTGCTACCAGATATCGGATATGGCTATGGATGCACTCGGCTACTGCAACCCCAAGGTAGCTTCACACTGCGAGACCGCTCACAGCGAGAAAGACCGGCTGGAGTTTATAAGGCAGAGGATAATGAGCAACTTAAAACAACTTTGATTACATAGCCCAGTGAGCAGGCAATGGCTTAATCTCCCTGGCCAGATCATAATAATCCCGATGTCCAAGAGCATAATCGCCATCAAAGGCGATATAACCCTGCTGAAGGTGGATGCCATTGTGAACGCCGCCAATAACTCCCTTTTGGGAGGAGGCGGTGTAGACGGCGCCATACATGCTGCAGCCGGGCCAGGGCTCCTGGAGGAGTGCAGAGGTCTCAAGGGCTGCCCAACCGGAGAGGCCAGGATAACCAGGGGCTACAACCTGCCGGCGCGTTTCGTCATCCATACGGTAGGGCCCATATGGCGTGGCGGAGGTAGTGGCGAAGATGAGATGCTCTCTCTTTGCTATAGGTCATGCCTTGAGCTGGCAGAGAAACACGGCATCAAAGAGATAGCATTTCCATCAGTAAGCACCGGAGCCTATGGTTTTCCAGTAGAGAGGGCTTCTAAAATCGCGGTCGAGTCCATGAGATCGGCTCTGGAGATTAGAGGATCGGTTGAGAAGGTAATTGCTGTATGCTTCAATGATCAGGTATATGATTGCTACTGGAGGGCTTTGAAGGAGATCTAAGCATGCAATGACTCCTGAATTCGGGCCGTTTTGCTTAAAACAGATCCTTCATCCTCCAGACTCTATGCTCCAGATCCTATGGCCAGATCTCGCCTCAGGATTCCTTCTTAGAGGAGGGCTTGCAAAAACGAGAATTATCTTTATTCTTTGATGATCTGGCCTTCATAGACCGGATATACTCCAGAAGCTCTATTAGGTACGACTCTGGAAAATCTTCTATCTCCTTAACTATCAGCTCTCTGGTCTTCATCTATGCTCCCTAATAGATCTTTTTGGTATTAGTCTGGATTCTATTAGTACTTCTCTATATTGGAGCAGGCAGAGTTTAATATCATTGCAGAGTTTGATATAATGGGAGTAAATCCGATGAATAAATATGCAATAGAGATAATATACAGTGAGAAGGCAGGAGGATATATTGCAGTTGCACCTGAGCTGCCCGGCTGCTCAGCCCTTGGAGATACAGAAGAAGAAGCCTTAAAGGAGATCAAGAACGCCATAACCATCTGGCTCAGCTATGCAGAGGTGGAGAAGAGAGCCATTCCAAAGCCTATGGGAGACAAGATTCTGGAAGAGGTCTATAAGAAGATTCTTGACTCCAAAGCCAGCAAAAAGTAAACAGCATCTCCTGAAGGATGCCTGATCTGGCTGATAGATGCCATTAAAAGGAGAGATTATTCAGAGCTGTTCAGGGCGCAAGTTAGATATATCATAGTCCCAGGGTTAGTTCTATAATAATCACTGCCGTTCCTCAGGGATGGCAGCCAATCATAACCCGGGTGGGAACTCTTTTGGACAACCGTGCCGCAGTATTCATAGATGGTGCATATTTAACAAAGGTATTGGATGTAGATTTTGGCAAGCCCAAGATAGATCTGGCCAAGTTCTCAGATATCATGTGCGGGGATAGCGAGAGGCTCAGGACCTATTACTACAACTGCATGCCCTATCAAAGCAATCCTCCCACTGATGAGGAGCGCAGAAGGTTCTCTGCCATGGACAAGTTCCTCTATACAATCAAGAGGCTGCCCAGGTTCGAGGTGCGCCTCGGAAGGCTTTGCAGCCTTGGCGGAGAGTACGTCCAAAAGAGGGTGGACATATCCCTGGCAGTGGATCTGGTAAGACTCAGCTGGGGCAAGATGATTGGAAAGGCGGTACTGGTTGCTGGCGACAGCGACTTCGTCCCGGCCATTGAGGCCGCCAAAGACGTGGGTGTGCTCGTGCAGCTCTATTACTCTCCACGCTCCATACATGATGAGCTGCTCTCATCAGTGGATGAGAGCTTCGTGATAGATGAGGAGCTCATCAGAGAAGTTACCAGATCAAATTGCTGATCCAGAGATCTTTGGCCATGAGTTTGGCCAAACTCTGGATTATTCATATATCTCTGGTCTCTTGAGCAATCTTAATGCATGCCTTCTCAATTATAGCCGGCAATTTTAAACTCAGCGATAATTAGAAGCGATTTTACTGAGCAGTTCTTCTATATCTGCTGGAAAAGGATTTGATATGCATTAAGCAGGAATTGCTGTTGACTTATGCCTTGACTCTAAAGGGCGAGGAGACTATTAAGGATATAAAAACAATAAGAGCACGCATAAATGATGCCGATTGAATCTTATCGTTTTGTCTTTTGGGCCTCATAGTACTGATACTGTATTGCAGCCCTCAAATCCTCCATCTTCACAGGTTTTGTGAGATACTCATCCATCCCTGCCTCCAGGCATCTCTCGCGATCTCCCTCCAGGGCATAGGCGGTGACGGCAATGATTTTAGGACTAAGCGGCCAGATCTTGCGGATCTCCATAGTGGCAGTGATGCCATCCATCTCTGGCATCTGTATATCCATCAGGATCAGGTCATATTCCCGTCTCTCCAACGCCTTGAGTACTTCGATGCCGTTTTCAGCCACATCAGCAGAGTACCCCATCTTCCCCAGCATCTTCAATAGGACCTTTCTATTGATGGCATCGTCCTCTGCCATGAGGATGTGTATATCTGCATCTGTATGGGCACTGTTCTGGATCTGAGTCAGGGCTTCTTTTGGCATTGAGAGACGCACCTGTGATCACCCCATATGCTTGAAGATCTCAGCGAAAAGCCGCATTTATTATGGGATATAATATGCCAGCAACCTTAGTTGAGGCCTTTTCAGCATAGCTCCTAATTTAAGCTTGATATCACTCTTGATGCTTCAATCATTTGACGAAATTCAATGGGGATACTTAATTAATTACTTTTTGGAGCGTTCTTCCTGATTATTCGTTCTTTCTAATCATCAAGTCTCAGAATCGAACTGGATGCTGGCGGTCGTCCAGTCCCTGAATTCCTCAGCTACTGTAACTGCGTCGATCCTCCGCGACTCCAATCGCAGCTCTTATCTGTTATCCTGGGGTCTGATACCGACAGGCCCCAAAAATTAATCAAAGATGGGAAATTCATCAGGATTGTATATCATAAATATGCCATAAACCCTGCTCGGACCCGCGCAAAAGAGGGTTATGCAAAAAGGTTATACGTCTGGAGCAGGATCGCCTGATTGGATCCGTTGTATAAGAATGCACAGGGATGTCCTTGACCGCGGTCAATGACGCAGAATATATAACTCCGCCATCCCCTGGTGGGGTCTGTTCCTGGAATATGGGAGGATAGAATTGAAACAGCTGATGTCTGGCAATGAGGCCATTGCTCGTGGAGCATATGAGGCAGGGGTGACGGTCGCCACTGGCTATCCCGGAACTCCATCCACTGAGATCCTGGAGAACTTATCCAAAGAAAAATCAGAGGTATACTGCGAGTGGTCTCCCAATGAGAAGGTGGCCTTCGAGGTATCAGCGGCCGCTTCTCTTGCAGGTGTGCGCTCCATAGTGACCATGAAGCACGTGGGATTGAATGTTGCTGCAGATCCATTGATGACCCTCAGCTACCTGGGAGTGGTCGGCGGTTTTGTCGCCTGCGTGGCAGATGACCCTGGAATGCACTCCTCCCAGAATGAGCAGGATACCAGGCAGTACGCCAGGTTCGCCAAGGTCCCAATCTTTGAGCCCTCAGACAGCCAGGAGGCCAGGGATTTTATGCTCATGGCCATGGAGGTATCAGAGAAGTACAACACTCCAGTCATCCTCCGTTCCACTACCAGAGTCAGCCACTCAAGGAGCCTTGTGGAGATTGGAGAGAGGATCTCTACCAGAAGAGAGATCGGCCTTGAGAAGAATCCTCCCAGGTTCGTGCCAATACCAGTCTGGGGCAGGGTCATGAGGAACAAGGTGGAAGACCGCCTCAAGCTTCTTACAGGTGCCTCTGAGGCCTCGTCTGCCAACAGGATAGAGTGGCGGTCCAGATCTCTTGGAATAGTGACTGCATCAATTGCATACCAGTATGTAAGAGAGGTCTGGCCTGAGGCATCAGTCCTGAAGCTTGGCTTCTCTTATCCCTTCCCCGACGCCCTGATCAGGGAGTTTGCATTGGGTGCACAGCATGTGTTGGTAGTGGAGGAGCTCGATGACATCCTTGAGCAGCACATAAAGGCACTGGGCATAAGCTGCCAGGGTCGGGATTATGTGCCTGGGATTGGCGAGCTCTCTATTGACAGGCTCCTGGCGTCCCGTGCCATGATGGATGGACGGGTGCCCAAGGTACAAAAGCCTGCAGAGTTCGCCCTGCCGGACCGGCCGCCGGTGCTCTGTCCGGGATGCCCTCACCGCGGCATCTTCTCAGCTCTTGGCAGGCACGATGTGGTGGTGGCAGGCGACATTGGGTGCTACAGCCTGGGTGCGTTTAAGCCCCTGGACAGGATGGACACAGTGCTTTGCATGGGCGCAGGAGTATCCATGGCCCATGGGTTCGACAAAGCAGGAGATCCAAAGAAGATCGTTGGAATCGTCGGGGATTCCACCTTCTTCCATTCAGGAATTACGGGACTCTTAGACATTGCCTACAACAAAGGGAGATCAACAATAATAGTGCTTGACAACCGCACCACGGCCATGACAGGGCACCAGGATAACCCTGGAACTGGACGCACCCTGATGGGTGATGCTACGCCGGTCGTATCCATAGAGGCCATAGGAAGGGCCTGTGGCATCAGGCGCGTCGAGACCATCAATCCATATGACCTGGAGGAGACACAGAGGGTCATCTCAAGGGAGCTTGAGGCGGGTGAGCCCTCTCTCATAATCTCCCGTGCACCCTGTCCGCTGCGTGAGAGGAGCCGGGTGGGAGAGATGAGAAAGGTAGAGGCTGAGAAGTGCAAGAGCTGTAAGATTTGCTTGAAGCTTGCCTGTCCGGCCCTGGAAGGAGGGGCAGAGGTGCCAAAGATCAGCGAGTACCTCTGCATAGGATGCGGGCTGTGCCAGCAGGTCTGTCCAGCGGGTGCCATCACTGCCAAGGGGAGGGCTGGAAATGGATAATGAGGCGGAAACCAAAAGCGTGGTCCTGGCAGGCGTTGGCGGCCAGGGCATACTTCTTGCAAGCGGGATCGTGGCCAGGGCTGCCATGCAGGCAGGCTATGACGTCAAGACCAATGAGGTCCACGGAATGGCCCAGAGGGGCGGGTCGGTCGTTGCCCAGATACGGTTTGGCACAAAGGTCTACAGCCCGCTTGTGCCCATGGGCACCGCCCGAGTCCTTGGAGCTTTGGAGCAGACAGAGGCCCTGAGATATTCCGGTTATCTGGCAAAAGACGGACTGGCAGTGGTCAATGCCCAGACCATAGTACCTGTGACGGTATCAATGGGTGCCGCCAGATATCCAGAGAACATAGAGGCCCTGCTGAGGAACGCCTTTCCAAGGATGATCTACCTGGATGCAGCTTCAAAGGCTGTGGAGCTGGGGGAGATCAGGACTGCAAATATTGTACTGCTTGGAGCTCTGTCAAGAGGCCTGGACCTGCAAGAGGCGGCCTGGAGGGAGGCCATAGCTTCAAGCGTCAAAGAGAAGTTCAGGGATCTGAACCTCAAGGCTTTTGATATAGGGAGGAATTTCAAATGAAAATTGCCAATTTTCACAATCAGAAGATGGAGACTCTGCCACGCCAGGAGCTTGCCTCTCTTCAGGCTAGGAGGCTTAAGGATGTGGTCAGTCATGTGTACCAGTCAAACCGGATCTACAGAAAGCTCTTTGATGATCACGGAGTCAGGCCTGAGGATATCAGGACTGTAGAAGATATAACCAAGCTTCCAATGACCAACAAGGAGCTTTTAAGGGATAGCTATCCCCTCCAGCTCTCATGTGTCTCCAGGGATAAGATTGTGGAGATGCACATGTCCAGCGGCTCCACCGGAACGCCTGTGGTCATGCCCTATACCAGGGCGGATCTGGATCAGTGGGCTGAGTGCATGGCCCGGTGCTACAGGATGGGAGGGGCGAGGCCTGGCGACGCCACCCAGATCACGCCTTTGTTTGGGCTCTTTAATGGCGGGTTTGGCATGTACCACGGTGCCAGGGCCGCAGGGCTCTTCGTAATTCCTGCGGGCCCAGGCAACACCCAGCGCCAGGTACGGCTGGCAAAGGATTTTGGGACAAGGATCATCACGGGAGTCGTCAGTTACGGGATAAGGCTGATGGAGGTCATGGAAGATGAGGGAATAGAGCTTCCAGACCTGGAGATTGGAATCTTTGGAGCTGAGGCATTCTCTGATTCCATGAAGAAGAAGATCTCTTCAGGCCTGAATATAGAGGCCTTTGATATCTATGGCATGACTGAGTCCGGAGGTGTTGGCACGCTTGGGATGGACTGCACTGCCCATGACGGAATTCACGTCTGGGAGGACCATTATATTGTGGAGATAATCGACCCCAAGACCGGAGAGCAGGTTGAGGACGGCGAGCAAGGCGAGCTGGTATTCACTGCACTGACCAGAGAGGCACTGCCCATGATCCGGTTTAAGACTGCTGACCTGACCCGCATAGTATCCAGGGATGTCTGCGACTGCGGCAGGACACATCTAAAGATTGCGCCCATAACCGGAAGGATAGATGACATGCTCATCATCAAGGGCGTGAACTTCTGGCCAAAGCAGATAGAGCAGACGCTGATGCAGATCCCGGGCGTGGGTTCCAACTACCAGATCATCATTGAGGAGATCGATGGAGTAAATGACGTCAGGGTGAATGTTGAGGCAGAGAAGGGAGTCACCGGGTTCATGGTGGAGAAGGCTCTCAAGGAGGCCTTAGGCTTCAGCCCCAAGGGAGATGTTTATCCTATAGGCCATCTCCCACGCCAGGAGGGTAAGGCCCAGAGGGTATTTCATAAAAAGATAGGATCAGATAAGCCCAGAGCTGTCTGATCTATTCTTTAGTAATCTCATTGTTGCAAGCCCCTGATAAGTGAGCAATTCGTCCCCGGATGTTGGGGGTTATTTTTATAATAAATAGGTCTATGGCTGGCACCCTGTATTCTATACAATAGAGATTATAGCAAGTGTCTATTAATAATATAGTACACTTGTATGGGTTGGAGAGTTTATGAGACTTAGAGTAGTCAGTTCAAAGAGCGAGATATCCAATATCAACATCAATGAGAGGATGGTTCATCTCGGTTTCATGGCATCAAGTGTAGATTTCCTCAACATCGTGCAGAGGTGCCCGAGTCTTAGAATGATCCAGGTTCCATCCGCCTATAAGAAGACCACGCCCTATGCCATACATGTATTCCTTGACATGCAGGGCATTGAGCTCCTGGAAGGAGATGTCTGCGGCCACAGGAGGGATCTCGATGAGTACTTCACAGTGGACGATGCCACCATTGAAGAGATCAGATCCCTTGCAGAATCAGGAACAAATATTGAAGATGTAGCATCACAAATCCAGAAGAAGGCAAGGCTGGGACAGGATCTAATCGAGTACATAGCTAAGACTAAAGCCACCGCTTGAACAGACTTAAACAGATCAGCTTAGATTATATAGAGAGAACATGCAAGCTTTAAGTAAGTCAACAGAAAACGGATCCCAGCAGCCCGAACAGCCAAGACCTCAGTTGCCATTCCCATATCCATCAGGTCCTTATCTTGGCTATCAACGCCTGGATATAAGGCAGTCTCCAAAAGGTTCAACCTTGGATACAAGGAGTCTTTGCCTGGCGATCTCAAGATACTGGGCTTCGTAATCCAATCGCCGCACTACCCAATAGCCCCAAATAGATGGCTCTAGTGCTACTTTGCTTTATGTTTGCATGCCATCCCCGCAGCAAGCTGTGGTGTGCGCCGCCGCTCGTTTGGCACCTGCGTGGATTGATGCTATCAGGCCCCGAGCAGCATATATTGCCAGATATCCCCCATGAATTATGAGATAATCCCAGCGATTTTCCAGGATGGGGCCTTGGGATCGGCTTGAAAATCCGCAGACCTGCCCGGAACCATTATTTTATATGGTATCAGCACAATTTAGCAGTGGGGATTCAAATGAGAAGACTGCTGGTACTCTTGCTAGGCTTGATACTTCTAGCAGCCGCTTCGACCAATGCTGCAGACCAGAATAATGGCACACTCAGAGTTGTGGGTGCAGCCACAGTCACAGTCCCTGCAGATACGGTCATAATAGATGTGGCCGCTCAAAGCAGCAACAACAACACCACAATAGCTGCAGCACAGGCCGAAGACAGGCTAAACATTGTAGAAGATGCTCTTATGGCATCTGGTGTACAGAAAGACGAGATAATACCGGGACGATCAAAAGGCATCGCCAGCTACGTCAGCAGAACCTGCACAGAGGTGAACAACACCACCATCTGCCGCGATGCAGTCACAAAGATTGCCACTGAGCAGATGGAGATCCGTCTGAAGACTCGCAATCAGGCAAGGATCGATAAAGTGCTGAATGTTTCAAAGGCAAGCGATGTGAACGCTGAGATTGCAGGCTATGCACTCAGTGACTCCTCAGCAGCTCTGTCTGAGGCCAGGAAGAAGGCCGTGGACGATGCCAGGTCCAATGCAGAGGATTATTCATCTGCGCTTGGCTTGAAACTTGGAAAGGTGATCCAGATATCAGAGCCCTCCCGCCCTGAGATTGGTATGGCCATGCCCTTTGGGATGGACCGTCCATTCTGGATGGCACCCCGGATGAGGGCAGGATGGCCGCTTTGGTTGGATGACCCCTGGAAGATGGGATCTGGACCCGGATCTTTCCAGTCTGGAATGATGGATGTGACAGGTTACGTTGTTGTGACCTATGAGATCTACTACTGATCACAATTGCAGCCTCATTCAGCTGAGAAGTTGAGAATTAGAATTCCTAAACCGGGCATGAGCCGGCCCAAAAGGCGGCTTTGCCCCAAGCTCTTTTTTATATATTATTCAATATCATCCAAAAATCCCGGCTGCATCCGTGCGGTCGATGCTCCGGCCTTCAAAATATTCCTGGCCGCAGCATGGAAGCCAGTCCTGGTATGCCAGTAAGTGCCCGTAGGGCATGGACATGGTCATGTTCTTCTCTATATGGTAGGTCCCTACGTAATCTTCATCTATCTCAAGTGTGGGGTCCTTTATCGCAGTAGCCGTTGGTGGAATCACACTATCCCAGATATCCTGGGGTGGTCCCTGAATGGCGCCGATATGCACTTTGCCATCAGTGACGTCTTCATTGACCTTCATTTGCATGCTGCTTATGCCGCTGTGTCCATAATAGTCCCAGCTGTTTGAGTCCTCTGCACTTACCACCATCTCACCGCTTAGGGAATGAGCACCGCTGACCTCATTGATCATGGCGGCTCCGCTGCGCTGGTTCTTGATCCAGGTATCCCTGCCAAATAGTGATCCCAGATTCACAGGAGATCTGGATCTCTGACCATAAGTGCCGGCGCCGGCAGAGGCATTGAATGTGGTGTCATTCAGGCTCTGGTCGGAGTAGTTCTCTGAAGAATGGAACTCTATGGCGGATCCCTTTCCACTAGCCTCCAGGTCCTGCTGTCCGCTTGACGTGGCTGGCAGGATGAGGACTATGACAAATGCTAATATTAGCATCAACTTCTTCAGATCCATCCCTCCATTGGCGAATATGATCCAATCATTTGTGGATATATCAAGTTCTGCCAAGGTATTTCAACCTGGTGTGTTCAAGGAATGTTCAAAGGAATGGATGCAAACATGGGATAGTGATCTGATATCTGGACTGTATGATCCACGCTGTTATCCTGAAGATCCCGCTCGGCGATCAAGGGATCGAGGGATATGAACTTAGGGCCTGCAAAGACGTAATCGACTGTGAGGGTGGCCTGGTTTCCTGCGCCCTTGGCCTTGGTCCCTGCACCCTTGCTTGGTATTGCGTCAATGAAGTTCATCCTCTGCATGAGCTGGTACTCCTGAGACTGAGGCGTGAAGTTGAAGTCTCCTGCCAAAACCCAGACTGGAGGGTGCCTATCGCAGGCCTCTCCATCTCTTTTGGGACCGTGGCCTGGATAGCCCTGCTGTCTCCACAGGTTGTATCTGGATACTATGCCCTGCAGCAATACCTCGACCTGGCCCAGTCGGATCCTGGCCGCATCTGCATCTATTGATGGGATTCCTTCTCGCTCCATGAGCAGGGTTGTGAGGTGAACATTTACAGCAAAGACATCCAGAGGCCTCTCCCCGGGGTTGAATATGAAATGAGAGACCAAAGCTGCTCTTGGCTCAGTATTGCGGTCTCCGAAATAGAGGCCTGAATCGAGGTTGACCTGCTCTATGAAATGTCTATTCCCATCATCTTCACATCGGCTGCCTGAAAGATCCCATAGGGGAAAGCTTCTCACATCTCTTCTGATAAGAAAGGCATTGCCCTGAGAGAAGAAGGTATCTCTGCCCCATCCACCCATGGCCTTCACTTTATTCCATTTGCTCTTGAAAGAGAACCTGTCGCTATCAATCAATGGAAAATAGTGGTGCTGGTAGCCTGGAACTCCGGCCTCGTCTATCATCTGGTCCTGAAGGGATCTGCCGTATTGAACCGCCTCTTGCAGAGTCACCACATGGGGGCGATGCCTGTCCAGAAGATAGGCCAGTTCTTTATTGAAACGGCCTTTGATCTCACTGCGCTCTGGCTCAGACCTGATGAGGAACTTAGAACCTCCAATATTCCAGTTGAGGATCTTGAAATCGAGGGTCATATTGCCGGCTTCCTATCAATACCTTGAAGAGGGGTATATATATCGGTTCTGATTAAGGGATGCCCATAAAGCAATAAGCTGGTTATTAGGAGCTTCATACATACTTCATACATAATTAATCTATCATGTCCTATTGCCATCAGGCCTTACGTATCTTAAGTACATTCCATCTTCTAATCATTATTTATTCTGACAGGATGTATACAATATATGATTCAAGCTCTTGGTCAGTGGACTCGGGTCCAGCGTGATTCGCCCAAGTGCTGGAAATTTGGGATTTAAATGGAGGAGATAACAATGGGATATGTTAAGCTGATAGCCTCATTGATAGCGGCATGCATCATGATTATGCCTGCCTTGTCTATGTTGGGCGATAAAGCTTCTGAATGCAGTTCAGGATACGATACGGGATCAGGGTATTCAACAGATGGACAACACCAGACTGGACAGTTCAAGATGATACATGTCAAGTCTGGACAAGATCAGATGGCTAAAGATCAAACCGGAAAAGCCAGGATGATACATGTCGATACCAAAAAAGGCCAGACAACAAAAGGTTGGACTGGACAGAGCCAGACAGGCCAGGAGATGATGGGACAAGGCAAAATGGATCAGGGGATGATGGGACAAGATCAGATGCATCAATGCATGATGGAATGCATGATGGGACAAGGCCAGCCTTGGGAAGATCAAGCATCACAAGATGGGTATACGCAAGATCAAGCATGCCAATGTCAGGTTGAACAATGCAAGCTGTGCCAGAGCTTAATGGGACAAGACTTATCCAGGCATGATTTATCCGGAGAAGATCAATCATACCAGGGTCAGGCTATGCAGCGCCAGACATGCCAATGTGGACAGCACCAGATGGGACAATCTCAGGCAAAACAAGGTCAGATGTGCCAGGGCCAAGATAAGATGACACAAAGCAAGGATGATCAAGGTCAGATGTATCAAGGCCAGATGGGACAGTGCCAGATATGCCAAGATATGACCGGACAATACCAATCATATAGAGATCAGTCTGCACAGGATCAATCATATGGAGACCAGTCCTCTAAAGGCCAGTCCTATGAGGATCAGGCCGTGAAGAACCAATCCTATTAGGATTCCTCAGGGACTGGTATCATTAAGCCAGGCTTGATAGGGTCCGGGTCAAATGAGAACTCACTGGCGTGATCAGAAGGCTTGATTCTTCTGATCATTTACTTTTATGATTTTGCACTAGGGGATTTTCTGAGGTATATTGCTTGTTGATGAGAATCTATAGTGTTTTACCAAACGATTTACGCTTGGCAGATGGACCAAACATGAGTTGAGCCATCTTTTTACATTAGCTCTATGCCTGCGATTCTGGGGCAGTTGCCCCCCTGACCCCCTCTGGGGGGAACCCCTACGCACATATGCCAGAGGTACTGCAAGAAATCGTTTGGCAAAACGCTATAAGTCCTCCCTCTGTGAAGGGATCTGGTATGAGCCTGAAAGATGATCTCCAAGGAATCATCCCTGAGGAAAAGCTGGCCCTGATGCCGGGCCACTTCAGCATCGTGGGAGAGATAGCCATAGCATCCCTTCCACCAGATCTGGATGATTACAAGGATGATGTTGCAAGGGCCATAATCTCAAGACACAAGTACCTCAAGACCGTGCTCAATAAAGCATCCAAGGTGCAGGGGTGCGGCAGAGTAGCCAGATTTGAGGTACTGGCCGGTGACAGCACGGTTACCACTCATACAGAGTTTGGGCATATTTATCGTTTGGATCTGGCACAGGTTTTCTTCAACAGCCGGCTCAGCTTTGAGAGGAGAAGAGTTGCCCTGAAATCAAAGCCTGGTGAGGTTGTATTGATCCCATTTTGCGGAGTGGGTCCCTTTGCAGTGCCGATTGCAGCAGCGGGGGCCACAGTCGTTGCTATTGAAAAGAACTCTGAGGCCTGCCTGTGGCTGGCAGAGAACGCCAGGCTAAACGGGGTGGAAGATAGGATTTTTATAATAAACGGCGACGCCCTTCATGTGACCGGGATGATCAAGCAGCAGTTCGACAGGATCATAATCCCCGCGCCCTATGGCATGGATCATGTCCTGGAGGCGATGACTCCTTTGGCGAAAGCAGGAGGCATGCTGCACTTCTATACATTCAAGAAGAGGAATCAGATTGAAGGGCTCATTGAAAAATACGGGAACATGGGACTGAAGGTTGAGTTCTATCGACCGTGTGGAAATGTGGCACCTGGTGTGAATAGGTGGGCGTTTGATCTATCAAAGTGTTGAGAGTTTTTATGGGATAGGTTCAATGGTCTCAATAAAAATTCAGATATGTTCTGTTTTATTTTATGGAATGCCCCGTAACTTGCTGCGTGGATGGCATGCAAACATAAAACGAAGTAACTAACGATGCAGGCAGCCATTCATCACCGATTTGAAACGATGTGCCTGTAAGCCAGGCAAATCAGCTTATAGCGACTAACTACATATTGTAGATTCAGGCTTATCAGCGGCAGCGCCGCAGCAGTTTGACTCTCCATCGTCAGCTGCGGGGAATCCGGCAATTAATGCCAGACACTCTGCTCTCAGCTCCTCTGCCTCGCCGAGCGCTTCTTCTTCGCCGCATTCCCGCCAAAAAGCTTGGACGCCTCAGCCACAGCTATGCATCCCTTGGAGCATCTCCCGCAGCGGTTGCACCTCTTCTCATCAACGGTGATGGTATCCTTAACAGTTATGGCCCTCTGCCTGCAGCTCTTCTCGCATATCCTGCACCGGGTGCATGTCTGGACCCGCAGCATGGTCTCCACAACCTTCCTCAGCTCTTCGTCCGCCTTATCCTTGGGCGCAATCACGAAGAGGTGTCCGCTGGCAAACGCCGTGCATTTCCCGCTGGCAGTCTTGAGGTTTGCAGCGCCCAGGCTCTCTGAGTACTTGACCTCCCCAAGCATGCTCAATGCATTGGCCACCATTGGGAATGGATAGTTCTGGGGCATGGTCAGGTTGGCGTCTATTGAGTACTCAAGGCCGCAGGGAGACACGCCTTTGACCATTTCTAGCCTGACCTCCTTCTTTCCAGACGGCCTGGCCCACAGGTCTATCTTCTGGGCCCCGGCAATCTCCTGGATCTTTGGAGGATGCCTGCGCCACCGCCAGAACCCCAGGTCGACGTATCTTGGATCAAGCTTATTCTCCTCTGCCCATCTTTGCAGGTAAGAGTTCCATTTTTCGTAGAGCTGAGGATGAGACCCCTTCATGCGTGCGAACTCAGACTGGAGAGATGCCGGGCAGAGCCAGCAGCCTATCCTCTCGTAATCGCATTCATAAAGAGGATTTGGAGTCAGATTGTTCCAGTAGATGTAGAGCATGACTTCAATGGCCCTCCAGTCTCTGATGGGGCTTATGGTCAGCTGGTTTGGCACGTAGGGATTCTTCTCTACAGCTCCGATCCTGGAACGGCTGAATGACTCGTATATTCTCCGGCCTTCGATGGTCAGGCATCCTTTGGGGTACTGCTTCTGTATGAAGGAGGTCAGCGGCCCGAGCTTATTGGTCTTGCAGCACCATCTGAAGTCCTTGGCTGGAGGTCCGAACTTCTTTATCTGGTCAAAGAACTGATCATCCCCATGGATCTCGTGAAGCTTCAGGCCGCGCTCCTGGCAGAAGCTGTGCACATAATCAACAGTCTCAGGGAACTCCAGGCCGGTGTTGATGAAGAGGACCTCTGCACTGGGCCTGACCTTGAGCCCGAGGCAGAGCGAGGCCAGGCTGTCTTTTCCACCGCTGAAGGAGACGTTCACTGGCAGCTTGGACCTATCTATGTGCGATCTCAGCTCTCTTAAGGCAGTCTTTTCCAGCTTCTTTAGGTGCGACTCGTTTGCCTTTAGGACCTGCGACATTGTAGGGATGCAGTCGCTGAGCTCAATTTGCCTTTGGGTTACCTCTTTCACTCTAATGGACAATGAGCCGTCGCCTCTCCTCCTGACCGTGCCCACTCCTGAGAACTTTCCTATCTTTAAGATGACATGATCGCCCTCGACCAGGTCGCCAGGCTGGCTTTCGATGTGCTCCTTGTCGATCCACTTGCCCTTGATGTGGCCCCTCATGAGCGAGTCTTTGCAGACCACCACCTTCTCTTCTGCCTTGCCGGCCAGAAGCACAGCTCCTGCCAGCTCCAGGTCCAGCTTGTAGGTCCCTGTGGTTATATCGAACCAGAGTGTGGCTATGTGGTAGCCGTCGAGGATGACCTGGTCCCTGCGGTCCAGGCCTGCTATCTTGTTTAGCAGTATTATTCGACCTTCAAGAAGATCTGCATAGCCAAAGCTTGCTTTGAAGAGCTCTCTTAGAAGCTCCCGGCCTGCGATAGAACATAGCCGGACATCTGCAGGAGGCGAAAGGTCAATTCGCTGTCCAGGATTTGCGCAGATAGAACACTTCTCAGAGAGCAATGGGACGTTGCATGCCTGGCACCAGAAGATCTCGCTCTGTCCAGGCGCAAATGTTCTTGCAGTTTCCCCCATGTGTTATCAGATATGGATGATGATGCGGGTATTTAACTTTTAGCAGCTGGTGAGGAGGCATTGGTCCTCGGTCAGGGAATAAGCCCCAATATTCAACATAGCTTGATCAAAAAAACAGCATGCTGTGGCCTGTTACTCTTAAAACTAGATCCACGAGGCCGCTATTTTGGCTATCATTTGGCCTTTTGGATAATTATCAGTATTATCAGTATTTCCTGATTTATCAGAAAAGCTTAAATCCTCGCAAAATACAGTAGTGTCCATGGTGATGAGATGGCCGATGAAGATGGGAAGCAGCCCTGCTGCGGCCCTGCAGTGATGAGCTGCTGCAAAGTGGAGTCCATAGTGAGCGTGGATGAGAGAGGTCAGATGGTGCTCCCCAAGGACCTCCGAGAGAAGGCAAAGATCAGGCCTGGAGACAAGCTCGCAGTAGTGAGCATGGAGAAGGGAGGCAAGATCTGCTGCCTATCCCTGATCAAGGTTGAGGAGCTCGAGAGCATGGTGAAATCTATGCTTGGGCCCGTCATGGATGAAGTCTTCAAGAGATGAATACAATATGGAAAATACTATGAAATCTGAGACTGCAAAAGAACAGGAAGTCAAGAATGCTGTAAGAGATAGCTACGCCCGGGTAGCCAAGCAGGGCGGCTCCTGCTGCTCAGTTAGCTGCTGTGGAGGGGATAAGGGAGACAAAAACCGGATTCTCTCTGAGTACACTTCCAGGCCTGAGGAGGCAAGCCTGAAGGCAGGCTATTCAGAAGAGGAGATGCAGTCGGTGCCATCAGGATCCAACCTGGGACTTGGCTGCGGAAATCCCACGGCTCTTGCATCTATCATGGAAGGAGAGACAGTCCTGGATCTTGGCTCGGGCGCTGGCTTTGACTGCTTCCTGGCCTCCAGGAAGGCGGGGCCAAGCGGCAAGGTCATAGGTGTGGATATGACCCCTGAGATGGTGGAGAAGGCCAAGGCCAATGCAGCAAAGGCTGGATACAGGAACGTAGAGTTCAGGCTGGGGGAGATCGAGAAGCTGCCGGTCGATGATGGCACCATCGATGTAATCATCTCCAACTGTGTCATCAACCTGGTTCCAGATAAGAGACGGGCTTTTGAAGAGGCCTTCAGGGTTCTCAGGCCAGGGGGCAGGCTGATGGTCTCGGATATCGTCCTTTTAAAGGAGCTGCCAAAATCAATTAAGGAATCTGTCGAGGCCTATGTGGGCTGCATCTCTGGAGCTGTGATGAAGAGCAGTTATCTGGAAGCCCTGAGATCTGCCGGGTTCAAGGATGTAAGAGTGGTCGATGAATCAATCATCACCCTGGACTATATCGCCAGCGACCCGATAGGACAGGCAGTCCTTGAGAAGGTAAAGGCATCCGGCACGCAGCTGGAGGAGGCTGAGGGCCTGATATCCAGCATAAAAGTCAGCGGCATAAAGCCGAGCTAGATGTAAGCCACCTGCCCCTAAATGGAGCGGGCTTTCAGTAGCCCTGATGCAGCCTGAAACATAGGCAACATCGGACCTCTAGGCTGGCCTACATGCAGCCCAATCAAAGCAATCATATTTGCCCCATTGAAATCAGCATCTCCTGACCAACCACAATGTGGGCAGCTAAACTTTTTGCCCTTCCTGATACCATGCCTGCCACACTTGTGGCAAGTCTGGCTGGTATATGCCGGATCTACAAGCACGAGAGGAACGCCGACAGCAAGAGCCTTGTAAGTCAAGAACTCTCTTAGCTGATAGAAAGCCCAACCATTGATCTTCCTTCGCTGGTCTTTTCCGGCTTTCTTGTTGACTCCAACTCTTATGCCCGTCAGATCTTCCAGGGCTACCATTGCCGGCATCTTCTGTGCTCTGGCAACTATTGCTTTGCTGATTTCGTGGTTGATTTGCTTTTGGTATCTGCTCTCTTTCCCTGATAGCCGGTTCAAGAGCTGCCTTCCTCGTCGTCTACAGCTCCGTGTGCCTTTTGAGACTGCTTGTTGAACAGATTGCCTTACAGAAGCGTAATGGTTTTTGATATCTTTGATGGCTTCTCCTGCAAAGCTCTGACCTTCCGAGGTCATGGCAATATCAGTTATGCCAAGATCAACACCTAGAACCTTATTTGTGTGAATGGGCTCAGGAGCCTCTGATTTGATCTGGATGTTGATATAGTATTCCCGGCCTTTCTTGCATAGAGTAGCACTGGTCGGCCTCGAACCTTTCAGCCGATCTTTTTGATAGTCGCTCAGGACGAGTTTGATCCTTTGTCTTGATCTCAGAAGGGTCAGGCTGACCATCTCATCTAGCTCTCTGAACGCGAATATCCTGGCATCGTAACTGACGCTGGTTGGTTTGAACTCAACAACATCAGAACCATTCAAGTGCGCCGTCTTTCTATTTCCGGCAACTCTGGTTATCGCATTGACGGCTAAGTTGGCAGATAGACCAAACTTAGCTCGAACATCCTTATACGCGAAATGGTGAATTATTACCCGGTTACGTATCCTGGCATCTACATTGGAATTGATCCAAATACAAGCATCAGTGAACGCTTTTAGAGTGTCTTCTATCTCAGACATCTGTTCCTGAGTTGGTGCCATTTTGCAATTGACAGTGCGGATGCATTCAGCCATTTCAGGCTGGTATTATATTATATACGATATTTCATGATATCGGTATATTGGAGCAGGTACGGCATTCCTACCCTCACCTAAAGGAGCGGGATCTCCTGCCTGCTTACCTATGAGCGCCTAGGCCTGATTGATAGCCTGATTAATATGATGTGCAAATAGCCTGAAATGTCACTCAAATACGGCTTCCATAGGAAGTTCGGCTGGGCAGCCCCTCAGGATGCCCCTCATTTTTAGGACGAAATCATAGCAAACCCCCTCCAATTATTGAATTCCAGATGGTAAGAGGGGACGGGGAACCTTCAGCATAGAAGGGAACTCATGAGAATAGGCGGCTGAAGATCCCGTTTAATAAAGCAATTTTATGCTATTTAAAATTAATTTAATCAGCGACTTGAAATTCCTGAATAATTATTTTTGAGCATGCTCCAGGAATGATCCAAGGCTCACGTATATCCATGAGGTACCCCCTGTATCAGATACCACATCTTGCTTGCATTCTTGATTGGCCTTGCTGCCACACCTGTCTTAAATGCAGATCCATTGCCGCGCAGGCCGCTGCCGATCTGGAAAGCGATCCCATTGGAAGATTCTGACTGAGACACGCGAATCTCAGACGCGGCATTGATCCCTATATCATTCGCCAGACCGATCCTTTCATTAGCGGATGTATTTGTTACTATATTATTCAGAGAAGAATTCAGAGCAGAACGGTTCATGGTCGTATTGCCCTGGGTCATATTCAAAGAGATGCTGTCAGATGATGCACTGCTATTGCTATTCTCATTGGCCGCATCTGCTATCAAAGAGGCAGCAATAATAAGTGCTAAAAAACCCATGAAATATCCAATTGAATTATTCATATGCTCCTCGATATCAAATATTTATGTAAATTGAGATCTATCATCTATGTCTGTGCCTGCAACGCAATTGCCTAGCGGCTGCATCACGAACTCCTGCCTTTGCAGGCCTGGAGATGAGCTTAGAAGCATGTCAAGAGTTCAAGCTGGAAGTGCATCTAGTGGGCTTGTAGACTCATCCCCATAAACTATGCACTCCTGATATTTTATAACTTCTCCTGAAGGAAAATATATTCTCCCCTTGCTCTTCTTTGGGCATTGCCCACAGGAACATATAGAATAAAAAAAATAGGCGAAGGCAGGTCTGACTAAGGTTTGGCGCCCAGCAGTCTGAGCATCATCTCCTTATCCGTTGTTGGGCGGTCGCAGGCAAAGCCGGTACATACATATGCTGTAGCCTTTCCATCCAATGGAACCATGCCTCCTGCAAAGCCGGCAATCTCCAAAATATCCGCATTCCCAGGCGGGACCAGCATCACCACCTTGTTTGGGATGAACTTAGACCTCAGGGCCTCCAGCATCTCTGCCATGTCCCGGCCTTCAGGCTCTCCTGCCAGTGCCACCTCATAGGAGGGGCCTATGGCGAAGTCCAGGGCTGCCATCAGCATTGTATAGCCGGAGCGGCGCTTTCTGACAGTCGATGAGAACGCCATGCCAATCTCTTCGGCACTCTTCTCCAGATCAGGGTCTTCAGTCAGCCTTGAGAGCCTGATCAGGTTGAAGATGGCTATAGAATTCCCTGAGGGCATGGCTCCGTCATAGATCTCCTTTTGGCGGATGAGCAGCTTCTCTCCATAGTCAGGTGTGAAGTAGAGACCGCCACTGGTCTCATCCCAGAAATGCTTAATCATTTGCCCGTTTAGCTCCCTTGCCGCTCGCAGGTATCTGGCATCGAATGTGGCCTCATACAGCTCTATAAGCCCCCATGTGAGGAAGGCATAATCATCCAGATTGGCCTGAGCCGAGGGACCTTTCCTGTACATATGTGCCAGATGGCCGTCAGAGCGCATCTTCTCCAGGATAAAGTCTGCCGCGGCCCCGGCTTTGCGGGCAAAATCCGGCTCGCCCAGAATCACTGCCGCCTTGGACACGGCTGCGATCATCAGCCCGTTCCAGTCAGCCAGGATTTTGTCGTCCTTGTGAGGGTGAACTCTCTTCTCCCTGGCCAGGAACAGCTTCTCCCTGGCGGCCTTCAGCCTATCCCTGAACTGGACATGGGATATTCCAATCAGTGTGGCTATATCTTCTGGCGAGGACCTCATCCTCAGTATGTTGCTTCTGGTCTTCATTCCCTCTGGAAAGTTGCCCTCCTCTCTGATATCGAAGGCTCTGATCATGAGGTCGTACTCTTCCTTATCCAGCAGGCCCCTCAGCTCATCCCTGGTCCAGAGGTAGAACTTGCCTTCCACGCCCTCGCTATCAGCATCCTCTGCAGAGTAGAAGCCTCCCTCTGGCGAGGTCATGTCTCTGATCACATAAGTCAGGATCTCTCGTGCCGTTAACGCATACTCATTTTTGCCTGTGGCCTGGTAGGCCTCGGCATAGGCCATGATAAGGAGCGCCTGGTCATAGAGCATCTTCTCGAAGTGTGGCACGAACCACTCTGAGTCGGTTGAGTACCTGTGAAATCCAAACCCTATGTGATCATAAACTCCTCCAAGCCTCATGGCCTGGAGTGTGGTCTCGACCATGCCAAGGGCGCTCTCTTCTCCTGTGCGCTTCCAGTACCTGAGCAGAAATAGCAGGTTATGGGGTGTGAGGAACTTGGGTGCCAGCCCAAAGCCTCCATTCCTGAAGTCGAAGGTTGAGAGAAGCTCCTCATAGGCCCTCTCCAGGTCGTGCTTGTTTAGGGGCTCTCCCTTCCCTGCAGATGTGGGAGAGAGCTGAGAGGCTATGCTCTCTGATGATTTGATTACCTCAGCTCTTTGGTTCTTCCAGATCTCCTGTATCCTTGGCATAAGCTCCATCATTCCCACCATCCCAAACCTGCCCTCCTTGGGGATGTAGGTGGCAGCAAAGAAGGGCTTCTTGTCAGGAGTCATGATGATTGTCAGGGGCCAGCCTCCCCTGCCAGTCATCTTCAGGCAGGCGGCCATGTAGATCTGATCAATATCCGGGCGTTCTTCCCTGTCCACCTTGATTGATATGAAGGCCTGGTTCATCAGGCCTGCCACCTGGGGGTCCTCGAATGATTCATGGGCCATTACATGGCACCAGTGGCAGGTGGAGTAGCCTATGGAGAGGAAGATTGGCCTCTCCTCTCTCTTGGCTGCCTCAAATGCCTCTTCAGACCAGGGATACCAGTCAACCGGGTTGTGGGCGTGCTGAAGCAGGTAGGGGCTCTTCTCCCCGGCCAGCCGGTTTGAAGGCTCCTCAACCTCAGGTTCATTGATTATCTTTGATCCTGATTCTAGGTTTTTGGATTTATTATCTGGTAATTTTGGCATGATGCTCTATAATATGAGGGCAACTATAACATTTAACCTTACCCATATTTTTCATGCGCTGGGTTTTAAAAAGGGTCGGCAGAGATCTGCCTGACTGAGCCTGGCAGATCTCGACCTTGGCGATGGCTTATCTCTTCACTGGCCAGATAGGTGCCACAACCCTTCCATTGACCTCGTTGAGGACCTGGGCCAGGGCCGTGTATATGGCAGATGCGCCGCAGATGATTCCCTCGTAGCCGGTCAGGGTGGCTATGGTGGCACTGCCGGTGTAATCCCTTATAGCCAGCATGAAGAAGAGGATCGTCAGGGAGCCAAAGACGAACTGGAGTGCCCTGTTCAGCTTCAGGGTGCCTATGAACATGAAGAAGGTGAAGAGGCCCCACATGATGAAGTAGGCGATCATAGCATTCTCCGAGGACTTAGTTCCCAGGCCTAGGCCCGGCATGAGGATAAGGCCCACTAAGGAGAGCCAGAAGAGGCCGTAGGATGTGAAGGCTGTAGTTCCAAAGGTATTGTTCTTCTTCCACTCCATGATTCCTGCTATTATCTGGGCCATTCCTCCATAGAATATGCCCATAGCCAAGATCATTGTGTTCAGCTCGAAATATCCGGCATTATGGAGATTGAGCAGCACTGTGGTCATGCCAAAGCCCATAAGGCCTAATGGGGCGGGGTTGGCAGTAGTGTCCTTGATGCTCAGTGTATCAATCAATTGCGTTTTCACGTCTTGGATAGCCATAGGTTTTTCCCCTCCTGGGTGATAGGCCAAGGTAGTTTTAAATATTTATTTGTTACCCTTAAAATATAAACCATAAATAATGTTAATTGTTGATGAGTTGGATTATCTATTGCACTTTTTGAAATATTAGCTGAATAAGAAATGCAAAATGTTGGTAATGCCCTTCATTGGTGGATTCAGCCTACCTTGAAGGGAACCGGCCGCGGCTTGAATATGGTGCGCGCATGCCTTCTTGCCTCCAGGCAGAGGGATTGCCTTAATATATATCCTAAGAAGTGCCACCTGGCTGCATCTATGAAGAGGCAATTACACTGAGTTTTGGGAGAAACTCTTGAAAAAATTGGCTGATATAAGATGATTCAGTCGATCTTCAGGGTAGTGCCCTTCCCTACGGGCTTGTGGTAGGGGACATTTACTGTGAGAAGGCCGTTATCGTATTCGGCTATAGCCTTGTCCTCATCTACATGCGCTGGGAGGGCAAAGGCACCCTTATAGGTTCCCTCATCAGACTTGGCTATGATATAGAATCCGTCCTCAAGAAAATTAAACTGTACATCCTTCTTATCAACTCCGGGTAGATCTATCTGAATATTTAACGTCTCGCAATTTTCGTCATTGAACATACATACAGTTGGAGTTATGACTCTCTCTGCCATGGTGACCTCTATGATATATGGGAATCCATCATTTAAAACTTTTTCTGAATATGCGTGGTTGTGCCTGCGCTGATATGCAGTAGGATAAAAACTGCTTGATGGCCTTTTTGCTTCTCTGGCTTCCTCCCCGATCCTTTCGCGGATTTAGCCCTAAAATACAGGGGATATGCTATTTCTGCCCGCTTTAACCCTGCCCTATAATAGGCAGAGTTTGTGAGATTATTTAGACAGTATTCGAGTATGGTTGAGCCAATATATATTTCTTGGTATGTCGATGAGCGTCGAGATCGTTAAGCATAAATTCAAGATGTAAACAAACTAAGCCCATTTTGGTTGGAGAAGAGCGCACCATTTTTCCCAAGTCTTGGCATCTTATTATGAGAGAATTTTTCTATGAATTCTGTTTCATAATTCTACTTTAATACTTGAATTCTTTAATAGCTTGCCGCTAACTTCTGCAGGAAATTCATACTGACATATAGAGTAAAATTTATATATGATAGGGGATAAGATATGCTCTGGATCCGGGGTTATTCTTATGACTTTTGAAGTCATCCATCCCCTCAAGATGAATATAGCCCGGATCCTCCCCTCGAATCAGGCCTGTTTTTAGCCGGTTTGCATCCTCAGATATATTCCGCTTTGTTTAAATCTTTCCATTCCATTCTCTTGCTGATGAACCTCTCAATTGAGATCGATACCACCAGGTCGGCTGAGGTAATAGACATCACATCTCGCATAGCTGAGGCTCTGCATGAGGCTAAAATATTTCAGGGCATCTGCCTGATCCATGCACTTCACACCACCACAGGCCTGATCATCAACGAGGCCGAGCCCGGACTTATGCAGGATATGCTAAGGGCTTTAGAAAAGATTGTGCCTGCGAGGGCAGGCTATCTCCACGATAGGATCGATGACAATGCTCATGCCCATCTCCAGGCCATGCTCCTTGGAAACTGCGTCATGGTTCCAATAGATGATGGCAGACTGGTCCTGGGCACCTGGCAGAGGATACTCCTGGTGGAGCTGGATGGACCCAGGAGAAGGAGGGTCCATCTCCAGGTCTTATCTTAAATTGGAGTTCCTGTAGTCTGGGTCATCTCTTTATATGCTGCTATCAGGTCGAGTGTGATGGGTCCAGGGCGGCCAGTGCCTATTACCCTGCCGTCCACCATGGCCACTGGCCCAACCTCTGCGGCTGTGCCTGTCACGAAGACCTCATCTGCCGTGTAGAGGTCAAAGAGCCCCATATCGCGCTCCTGGACGGAGTAGCCCTTCTGGACGCCTATCTCCATCACAACCTGCCTGGTTATGCCTTTCAGGTTGTTGATGGTGAATGGGGTATAGATCTTACCATCTTTGACTATGAAGATATTATCGCCGCTTCCTTCAGAGATCCTGCCCTCGGCATCCAGTATTATGGCCTCGTTCCCGCCTTTTACATTGGCCTCTATCTTGGCCATGATGTTGTTTAAGTAGTTCAGGGACTTGGTGTTCGGAGGCAGAGCTGCGGGCGAGTTCCTGCGTACGGTTACTGTTATGGCCGTAAGGCCTGTCTCGTACAGGTCGCCGTACATGGCTCCCCAGGGCTGGGTTATAATCAGGACAGTCTGGCCCCCGCATTTGTTTGGGTCAAGGCCCAGGTCGCCCACGCCTCTTGTGACTATAGGCCTTATGTATGCGTCCTTGAGGTTGTTCTTGCGCAGGGTCTCTAATATGGCCTGGCACATCTCCTCCTGGGTCATGGGTATACACAGCAATATGGCCTTGGCGGAATCAAAGAGCCTCTTTACGTGGTCTTCCAGGCGGAAAACCCTGCCGTTGTATGCTCTTATGCCTTCAAAGACGCCGTCACCGTAGAGAAATCCGTGATCATAGACTGAGACCGAAGCCTCTTCCTTGGGCACGAACTTACCATTTATATATATAACACTCATAGGGCATCCTCTTCAGGCATTATTGCCTAGAATAAATGCATTTTGATCAGAGTACTGAATCGATGCATTTATTACCGAGGGGAGGAACCATAAGGCCTACTTTCTCAGTGGGTGTTGGATCTATGGCAAGACTTGGTTTCGTGGTAGCTGAGTTCAACAGAGATATTACTTATCAGATGGAGCTTCTGGGCAGGGAGCATGCCCAGTTCCTCGGTGCAGAGGTGGTCTCCACAATTTATGTGCCAGGCGTGTTTGATATGCCACTGGCCATAAGAAAGCTCCTGCGTCGCGACGATATAGACGCTGTGGTGACAATGGGTGCAGTAATACAAGGCGATACTGCGCACGACGAGGTCGTCGCCCAGCACGCAGCCAGGAAGATCATGGATCTGGCGCTGGAGTTCGATAAGCCAGTAACGCTTGGCATATCCGGCCCGAAGATGTCCAGGCCTGATGCCCATAGGCGCGTTGATTATGGCAAGCGCGCTGTTGAGGCTGCAGTAAAGCTGCTCCAGAGGCTGGACTGAGGTGATTTTCAATGGTATCCTTTAGAATGGCTTCCATTCAGGAATCCACTACTCTCAAGATCTCCGCCGAGGCCAAGAGGCTCAATGCATCGGGCCTGGATGTCATAGATCTGGGCGTGGGCGAACCCGACTTCGATACGCCTGCCCACATCTGCAATGCAGCCTGCAGATCCATAAACATGGGCGACACCCGTTACGCGCCCACAAACGGCATACCCGAACTGCGAAAGGCCCTGGCTGAGAAGCTTCGCTCTGAGAATAAGCTCAAGGTGATGCAGGATGATATCATAGTCACCCCTGGCGCTAAGATGGCAGTCTTTGCAGCCTTTCAGGCGCTCATGGAGGAGGGGGATGAATGTGTTTTAATAGGTCCCTCGTGGGTGAGCTATGAGCCTTGCATAGCCTTTGCAGGCGGAAAGGTGGTCTGGGGCGAGGTAGACGAGGAGTTCATGCCACTGGACCTGGCCGCAGCCATTACAAAAAAGACGAAGCTTATCCTTGTCAACTCTCCTGGCAATCCCACAGGGGCAGTCTTTGACAGGAACATGCTTGAAGAGATAAGCGATCTGGCTGTGGATCATGACCTTCGGGTCATCTCTGATGAGATCTATGAGAAGATAATCTATGATAACGAGCACGTGAGCATAGGCTCCATGCCTGGAATGGAAGACAGGACCATAACCATAAACGGCTTCTCCAAGGCCTATGCAATGACCGGCTGGCGCATGGGATACATGACAGGTCCAAAGGACACCATGCGCTGGGTAAGCAGGCTCCTCTCTCATTCAGTCTCATCTACTACGACCTTTGTCCAGATGGCGGGTGTTGAGGCCCTGCAAGGTCCGCAGGACGCCGTGGCGTCCATGGTCTCAGAGTTCCGGGCCAGAAGGGATCTCTTCGTCAAGGGCCTGCGCGACCTAGGGCTTAAATGCGCAATGCCTGGTGGAGCATTCTACGTCTTCCCGGATGCATCTGAGTTTGGAGGCGGAGATAAGTTTACAGACCGGCTTCTCAAAGAGGCGCTCATTGCAGCCACTCCAGGATCGGCCTTCGGACCTGGCGGGATCAATTATGTCAGGCTGTCTTATGCTGCATCCCAGGAGAGGCTAAAGAATGCGCTCCAAAGGATAGAGAAGATGCTTGGGTAGATTTCAGCCCAGCATCAATCTTCAATTTTTCTCTCTCTTTCTCTCAATCGGTGCCTCCTTCAAAAGAAGTTGCCTTCCTGTATGATGTATCCCTGTACATGATCCACCTGTTCAGGTACATGAAGGGCACATCTATCATCCCCACCAGCCACTTGGTTACCAGCTGGCCAATGATTAGGGGAACTACGGGCATCGTCCCATAGAAGGCAATGGTGATGAAGAGCACTGAGTCAAGGGACATGGATGGCAGTGAGCTGAAGGCGTTTCTCATCCAGAGGTGACGGCCGCCTGTTAGGCGCTTGAACCATGCATACAGGCTGGCATCTATGTTCTCGCTTGCCAGGAATGCAACCCATGATGCAAGGACTATCCTTGGCACCTGGCCCAGGAGAGACTCAAGGGCTGCCTGGCCTGTGTAGAATGGCGCTGAAGGAAGGGTGATGACCAGCCAGGAGAAGAAGGCTATGATGATCTGGGAGAAGAAGGTGATGAGGATCATCCTCCGGGTCTCGGCAAGGCCGAACTTCTCATTGACTATGTCTGATATAAGGAAGGTCACTGCATATATCAGGACCACTGCCGGAGCATAGACCTGGGCGAAGCCCAGGTCGAATGATACCGTCTTTGTGGCTGCTATGTTGCTGAATATGCCAAAGGCCACATAAAGGCCTATGAGAGCGTCGGAGCGCTCATACTTCCGGGCATACCAGGAGCCTATGAAGGTGAAGGCGCTGATGATCACTATCCAGAGGAAGATCTCTATCATTAAATCCTGGCATGAGGCAATAGCCCTATAAAGGTTATGTATTTTCTCTAGGTATATGATTTACTTAATCGCTAAATTTAATACCTTTGGATAAACTACCTCTATTCGTGGAAGGTATCTGCTATTTATGCCTCAACAAAGATCAACTTCAACATAGCCATATAATTCCAAATATAGGTAGCTGCAAATATGCTATTCCTGATAAGATTCTTGAATATCTCAATGAGCGTTCTAATATGGCTGGGCAAGTTCTAGCAAGTATATCACCAAACCAGGCTAGTAAGATAAGCGATATGCTTTGGGATAAATTAGATGAATTGCCAAATTCAGAAGTATTTCGTGCAATGCAATGCGATGTTGCCTTTAGCGGTAAGAAAGCTTTTGAAATAACTCAACCTAAGAAAGGAAATAGCGAGAAAGGATCATTTGCCAAATAGTTACAGCGAGCAGCCTCTCGGCCGCCCGTTGTATCCCTTCTTGGCACATCCCCATAGCTTACATGCCTAAGGAAGCTTGTATCCATTTTACGCCCTTGCAAGCCTGTTAGGTCCTATATCTGCTAAAATCCCTGTGCTTTCAAATTCAACATCATCTACAGCCAATCCATTACTAAAGGCGTTTGGGTCTGAGTAGCTTACAGTTGCACGGGCGATATTTGACCGGGTTAGAGCCCTTTGTCTGGGATTTGAGCTTGATACTTGAAGCGAAGTTCGAATATTGGCAGGCCCTCCTGTGGCATCTATAGTTTTCGTATCCTGGCCGATCTGCTGGCCTGCCGAATTGAAGGCACGCAGCGTCACTTCAACCTTCTCGTTTAATCTGGAATCGATTCCAACCCAGACCTTGACGCGCGACTGGGGCTGGCTAAACCTCATCTCTATTGGGGTTGAACAAAACTCAGCGGAGTAACACTGCTCTATGGCGATAGTGCCGGAATGCGCAAAGCCAGGGATTGCAATTCCTTTAGAAAAATCGATGGCTCTGGGGCTATTGAAAGTAACGCCCTGGGCTGAGTACTGATTGTCCACGGTGATAGGACCTCCTGTTCCCCACCCTCCTGTGACTAAATCCTCAAAGTTAATCACTGTCGGTCCAGCTTGAATTGCTGTTCCGGCTTGACTTACTCTTCCGGGTTGATCTGCTGCTTCGGATTGATCTGAGATACCTTGTTGTTCTAGAGGTTGAATTTCATCTATTGGTTCGCCAGATACTTCACCCCTATATCTAAGTTGGGCATCAACAAGACTTCCCAGAAGTAGACAGATTAATAGAGCTACCACTACGAGTTTTATTCTCATATAGTCACCTTATTAAATATTTAGTACTGATATGCATTAAATCTTTTGATCTCAATGCTGTCTATAATGAGTAATATACAACTGCAAAGAGGCCCATCAACGCAAATATAGATTCGAATCCTGGCTAAGCTTTCTAATCGCCATTAAGTATTAACAATTTTATTGGATTATTTACTATGAGGTATGAACTGCAGTAGGATAGCGATTACATCTTCTATCGCTTTTTCTCAAATGGAAAGCAGCAGGGAGGGATTGTCAGAGAAAAATATTTTTCCATAATTTTATCTTTAGTTATTTGCCATCTTTTATCTTATCCAATGCCCTCAGGCTCTCATGCACCGCTTCTTCAGTCTTGTTCTCAAGAACTGCGCTTGCTTTCCCTGAGGCCAGCTTCTCCAGGATCGGTCCGAAATCTATAGACCCCCTGCCAAGAGAAAGATGATCGTCCCTCTCCCCGGCGTTGTCGTGAAGGTGCATGTGCACCACCTCCTCGCAGCATAGAAATTCTCCAAGCGAGCCGCATGTGTTGGCATGGCCTACGTCCAGCACTGTTGGCAGCCCTTTTAGGTCAAGCCCCCCGGGCCTGGAATAGAATAGCCAGTCGCTCTTTGGCATGTTCTCCACAGCCAGCTTTATCCCGTATTCATCCTGCATCGGCTTCATCTCCTCCAGGGACCTGTCCAGAGCACGAAGGGCCGCCTCACGGTAATACGGGTAGCTTGCATAGCCTGGATGGACCACATATACGTCGGCTCCGATCTCGGCGCTGGCCCCAATTGCCTGGCGGTGAAGCTCGACTGAGGCCGATCTTATGGCCTCGTGGATGCTTGCAATGTTCACATCTGTGATCAGTCCATGCACTGAGTAGTCCAGGTCAAAGGACCGGGCCGTCTCCAGGTTCTCTCTATCCAGGAGGCTGTGGCCGGTCTCGCATAGGATCTCGGCGCGTTTTGTCAGGCAGGCGATCTTCTCTAAAGCCTCAGCCAGGGAGAGGTCCTGATAGGCCCAGGTGGATATTCCAATCTCGATCTCGTTCATCATTTTAAGCTGACATAACTCTTAGAGATATTTGGCTCTTGCCAGGCCCGCCAAAATTGTCCTCTTCACGGCTAAATAAATAAGGCATAAGAATTACCTTGGTTACAATGTCATTCGATATTGAGAAGATCCACGCCCGTGAGATACTCGACTCGCGCGGCAATCCGACCGTAGAGGTAGATGTCTACACTTGCTGCGGCTTTGGAAGGGCAGCAGTCCCAAGCGGCGCCTCCACAGGAACCCACGAGGCGCTTGAGCTTCGCGACGGCGGGGACAGGTACGGCGGCAAAGGCGTCCTCCAGGCGGTGGAAAATGTAAATGAGGTCATAGCCCCCGAGCTCCTGGGAATGAATGCCACAGCCCAGAGGGAGATAGACGACATGATGATAGAGATGGACGGCACCCCCAACAAGGGCAACCTTGGGGCTAACGCCATCCTCGGCGTGTCGCTTGGTGTGGCCAAGGCCGCAGCCTGCTCCATGGGTCTGCCTCTTTACAAGTACCTGGGCGGAGTGAACACCAGCCGCCTGCCTATCCCATCTTTCAATGTCTTAAACGGCGGCCAGCACGCCGGAAATGAGCTCTCCATCCAGGAGTTCATGATAGAGCCCACTGGTGCGAAATCATTCAGCGAGGGCCTGAGGATGGCAGTTGAGACCTACCATGCCCTTGGAAAGATCCTCAAGGGACGCTATGGCGTAGGCGCAACCAACGTAGGCTACGAGGGTGGATACGCCCCGCCGCTCTCCAGAACCAGGGATGCACTGGATGCCATAATGAGCGCCCTTGATGTATCTGGCTATGGCTCTGAGATAAAGATAGGCATGGACGCTGCAGCATCGAGCTTCTACATGGACGGCGGATACAATATAGATGGTGATAGGCTTTCTCCTGGTGAGCTGATTGATTACTATGCTGATCTGGTGGCTACATATCCAATAATACTGCTGGAAGATCCCTTTGAAGAAGAGGCATTTGAGGACTTCGCCAAGCTGACCGCCAGATTGCCTGGTACCATCATAGTCGGAGATGACCTGTATGTCACCAATATCAAGCGCCTGGCCAAGGGCATAGAGATGTGCGCCACAAATGCATTGCTGCTCAAGCTTAACCAGATAGGCTCAGTCTCTGAGGCATTCGATGCTGCCACGATGGCCTTCAGATCCGGGTTCAAGGTCATGGCCAGCCACAGGTCAGCCGAGACCGAAGACTCTGCCCTGGCCGACGTGGCTGTGGCTCTTGGTGCTGAACTCTTGAAGACAGGGGCGCCTGCCAGGTCTGAGCGCACTGCCAAGTACAACCAGCTCCTGCGCATACAAGAAGAGCTGGGAGATGCCGCATCCTATGCCAGGATTTGAAGCAGAGCGATCTCTCCGGGGCGCGAAAGATCTATAGTGGATCAGCGTTTTGAGGTGGCCATGGAGTATTCATTGAAGAGGGGCTTTAAGCCCGATATTGCAAGGATCAAAACGGCCCTGGAGGAAGAGTTTCCCTCTGAGGTGAGAGAGGAAAACAGCCATCTCTTCACCAGCTATGGGGCCTTAAAGAGCTTAGATGCCTGGATAGAGGGAAAGAAGTTATCTGTGGTAACTGAGGCCGTCCCAGACGCGGGCGACGTGGAGATCCTGGACACCAATAAGCGCTTCAGGAACTTCCTGGAGAAGGCCACAGGCTACACAGCCAAGCAGAGGCTCCAGATGGCCAAGAAGGAGGCCACGAAGGGATAAGCTGTCAGTATACTGTCAGCTTCCCTTCCACAAACTTCTCGACCAGGCTCTCAATATCATCCAGCCAGTAATCTATAATCGAGCCTATCCGAAACTCAGTGGGCCGGCCCAGGTGGGTGTCTCCGTATATATTCACTCCTTTGATCAACGGCTGGTCCAGAGGTGCTCCAATCTTTGAGACCAGGGTCACATAGGCCTCATCCACCCCATCAAGCGTGGCTATATCTGCGGCTGCCCTCTGAGCCAGGACATTGTAGATCTTGCCCACATGGCTTACAGGGTTCTTTCCGGCTATCGCCTCCATGGTCATGGGCCTCATTGGAGTTATCAGCCCATTGCCGCGGTTGCCCCTGCCAGTGGCTCCGTCATCGCCCATCTCTATGGAGGTGCCGGCCACAGTCATGAAGATGTTATCATCATGGTCTGCGGCGTTCACTATCACATCTGCCTCCCCGCCCACAAACCTCTCCACCGCCTCTTTTACCTTGAGCTTTGCCTCCTGGTACTCATCCATTGATCCGAGGTACCTGGATACCATGGCAGAGGCCACCACTATCTGAAGATCCTGGCCGTTTCTAATAGCCATTATCTTTGTATCCTCTCCCGCGCCTTTCACCTCGCGGATCTTTGGCTCTATCTCCAGGACCAGCTTTTCAACCTGGTCTAAAGGTGCAAAACCAACTCCAATTGAGGTGTCATTTGCCCCGCGGCCTATGAGGCTTTGCAGCTCTGGGGCGCCCTCTCCAACCCTTGGCTCGACCCTGAACTCAGAAAGGTTCTTGACTGTGCTCTTGAACAGGGATGCCACTGCATTTTCTATAACATCATCTATCGACCTCTCCCTGGGAGTAGTCGCCCTTCCTCCCACAACCACCGATGGCGGCTTCAAGATGGTGCCGCCACCAAATTTGGGAGCGCTCTTTCCGGCGATTATCAGGACCTTATCCACATTGTAGTGCATTATCTGGCCGAACTCATCCAGGTAAAGACTGCAGAGATCTCTGGATATGGACTCGGAGATGCCGTCGGCCAGGGTATCTGGATGGCCCAGACCCTTCCTCTCCACAACCTCAAATGGGGCGGGAATATGCTTTTGAACATATATCATGATCAATCCCTTGAATAGACTCCTGCAAGAGATTAATAGATTGCGAGATTTGCGCATGGATATATCCTGTCATAATGGAGCCAGGCCGATGATTAGCGATAATGGGGAACGCGCTGCCTTCGCTACCATCTCTCAAGGCGTGAAGTGAGAAAACGGAGAGCTATGGTGGATCTCGTTGGATGAGAGGCGGGGCCAGATCCAGGCCACCTGTAGATCCGCCAGTAGAACCGCCTATTATAGCTAATCCCTGGGAGGACCCATCCGTCCGCCAACTTATAGATGAGTGGCTCCTGCAGCAAGATAAATGCGCAAAGAGAGTCTATCCTGAGGCATATGTAGATAAGTGGGGCAGAATTTGTGGGAATACTGGGACTGCGACCCACCCAGGTGTACTACCCCCGGATCATCCTGCTGGTTGGGATAACTACCGCTACCTGTGGTACGAAAATCAATGCCTCAATTACTATCCATACAGAGTGAAAGACTACGTTGAGCTGAGGCAAAGCGGTTCAAGCTTTGAGGATCTGGCGGAATGCAAAGGGTGGGACGATAAGTGCTATTGATGTGGTAGATGAGAGAATCTTTGCCAGTAATTTATTCTAAGCCGAAAGATGCATGGGATTAGATAAAAATAACTATCGACCTCAGATGGGCAGACCGCTAGTGAAAGGTTGCCTGCCATATCTTCCGTGAGAAGGTATGGCAAGCCAAATGCATCAGGATTACAGCTTGGGCTGCTCGCAAGCGCCGCTTATCACGTCCTTTGCCCGCCCATTGCCGGGTCTCCTGGAATCGCTGCCATGATCCTGCAGGAGCTCGTGCCATCTCTTGAATGCCTCTATGAAGACCACGGCCATGAGTGCCATAAGCACTGCAGAGAGGGCCGATAGCAGGTACAGCCCCTTGGGCAGATAATTGGTGGTGATGTTCAGGTAGCCGGCGGAAAATGTTATTGGCATCATCAGGACTCCGGGCACGGCTGTGATCAGCGCATACCTTCCCTTGCCCATGGCAAGTATCACGGTCGTGCCAAGAATGAGCCCGCAGGCTGCCAGGAGCTGGTTGGACATGCCAAATATGGGCCAGATGGTGGTGATGTCACCAGTATACAGCAGATAGCCCCAGGCAAAGGTGAAGACCAGGCTTGTGATGACTATCCCCGGCATCCATCTCCTCTCCCCAAATCTGGGACTGATCTTACCAAGCATCTCCTGGAGCATGTACCTGCCGGCCCTCGTACCTGTATCCACTGCGGTCAATATGAACAGGGCCTCAAACATTATGGCGAAGTGATACCAGTATCCCATCAACCCATTCATAAAAGGTATGGATGAGAAGATGTAAGCCATGCCCACGGCCAGTGAGACTGCTCCCCCGGTCCTGCCCTGGAGGTTCTCCCCGACTGCGTCTGCAAGATCTGGAAGGTGGACAGGGGTCATGCCAAGAGTGCTGTATATTGCAGCCGAAGAGTTTATGGCGAAATAATCCTGGGGCAGAAGGACGCAGGCCGCAATCAATGCCATTATGGCCACGAATCCCTCTGTAAGCATGGCACCGTAGCCAATGAATGGAATGTCCTTCTCGCTTTCTATCATCTTTGGAGTCGTGCCCGTGGCGATTGTTGAATGGAAGCCGGATAGGGCGCCGCAGGCGATGGTTATGAAGAGGAAGGGGAAGACGGCTCCTGGAACTATAGGGCCTCCGCCGCTCACATAGGTCGTCACGGCTGGCATGTTCATCTCTGGATGGACCAGGAATATTCCAAGAGCCAGCATGGCTATGGTTCCAAGCTTCAGGTAGGTAGACAGGTAGTCTCTGGGACAGAGCAAAAGCCAGACCGGCAGTACAGAGGCCACAAACCCGTAAGCAGGTATGGCCACGGACAGAGCATCCTTGGAGTAGGTAAACATTGGCGCCAGAACCGGGCTGGCTGCGACATATGGACCTGCATAAATGGCCAGGGCCAGGAGAAGGACGCCAAGGGCACTTCCACCAATAACGTCGCCAGGCCTGAGTATATAGATGTAGACTCCCATGAGCAGGGCGATAGGTATTGTGCAGAGGATTGTGAATGTGCCCCAAGGGCTCTGGAAGAGGGCATTGACCACTGATATGGAGAGCCCGGCCAGGGTGAGTATCAGTATGAAGAGCGCCGCAAATGATGCCACAGTGCCTGCCCTCTCTCCAATCTCACTTGCTGCTATGAGCGGCAGGCTCTTTCCCTGGTGCCTCACAGAGGCGAAGAGGACCACCATGTCGTGGACCCCACCAGCCACAACCGCTCCTATGAGTATCCACAACGCTCCCGGCAGGTACCCGAACTGGGCTGCCAGCACCGGGCCTATGAGCGGGCCTGCTGCTGCAATGGCTGCAAAGTGATGGCCAAAGAGCACATTCCTGTTGGTCTTGTGATAATCCTGATAATCTTCCAGGGCCACTGCAGGCGTCGGCCTGTTTGGATCAATCTCCAATACCCTTCTTGCAATGAACAGGCCGTAGTACCTGTATGCAAGTGCAAATACGCATAGCGCTATTACCACTAGGACTAAAGCATTCAAATTTCCCATCTTCTATCTATGATTGAACGCTGGCAGGATCTGCAGTTACCTATTTATAGATATTGAACTTCTTTTATATGAAAATAATCTTTATAATCAGATATTTTTAACCTCCACATGCATGCTCATTTTATATGTAAAAACTATATTGTTGCAGTAAGGTGTATCAGAAGATGACCCTAGAGGAGGAGATCCGGGAGCTGGAAAGGGAGATTACAGGCACACAGAAGAACAAGTCCACTGAGCACCACCTTGGTCGTATTAAGGCCAAGATCGCCAGGCTCCGCGAGGAGCAGGAGAAGCAGGCCAGGAAGGCGAGGAAGACGGCCGGGGTCAAGAAGGCTGGCGATGCTACAGTGGTTCTTGTGGGTCCCACCGGCTCTGGCAGGTCGACCATGCTCGCCAGGCTCACCGGGGCCAGGCCAAGCGATGATCCCCTGGCCACCACTCCCGGCATAATCGCTTACAAGGGAGCCAAGATCCAGGTGCTGGACATACCTGACCTGCTGCTCACAAGAGATGCTCTAAACACAATCAAGTCCTCTGATCTGGCGCTGCTGGTGATCGATCCCGGCCAGCCAGACCCAGCACCCTATCTGGATATCCTCTACAGCCATGGGATCAGAATCAACCAGAGCCCTCCAGATGTGCTGATAAAAAAGACTGCCAGGGGCGGGATCACCATAAACAGCACTGTGGACCCGGGGATTGAGAGAAGCTCCATAGAGTCCATACTCCATGAGTACAAGATACACAGCGCCGATGTCCTGATCCGTGAGACCCTTACTCAGGACAGGTTCATAGATGCCCTGGAGGAGAGGAAGTACCTCTGTGCAATGACCGTCATGAACAAGGCCGACCTTCTTGAAGATGCATCTTCAGGAAAGCTTCCAGGCTCAGGAATCCTGCTGGTATCGGCACTGACAGGATCTGGCATAGACCTGCTAAAAGATGAAATATTTGGCAGCCTGGACTTGATCAGGATATACAACAAGCCTCAGGGGGGCCAGCCTGATATGGATGAGCCCATGATCCTCCGGTCCGGGTCCACAGTGGGCGATCTGTGCGACAGGATTCATAAAGATTTCAGAAAGAGGTTTCGATACGCATCCATCTGGGGAGCCTCTGCGAAGTACGCCGGGCAGCGAGAGGGCTTGGATCACCTGCTAGCAGATGGGGACATTATTACAATTGTGATAGAGAAGTAGTTCAAACCTGACTGATTAGCACATCTTGCCCTATAGTATTAGGCATGCCTTTATATAATGGAAGATCTTGCCTTATGCATATGAGTGAATCAACGACCGTGTCAGATCAGGAAACCATTCAAGAGTCGGTCTCAAAGAGGATCTCTGCTCTTGAACTCGAAAACAAGTCTCTGGCTGAAGAGCTGGAAACAATAAAGGTCGAGAGAGAAGAGGCAAGAGCTAAGCTTTTCGAATCACTGATATCCAACAAGAAGTATGTGAGAGAGATTGAGAGGCTTAAGAATGAGAATTCTATACTCAGGAGAATGCCTCTCTTCCTGGCCACGGTTATGGAAGTCGGGGATGAGTACGTGCTTCTAAGACAGCACGGAAACAACCAGGAGTTCATAACCACTGCTCCCCCAGAGCTCATGTCTCAGCTTGAGCCCAACTCCCGCGTGGCCATAAACAACAGCCTGACCATAGTCAGGATCCTGGACAGGTCTGTAGACGTCCGCGCAAAGACCATGGAGCTCATAGAGACACCAGAGGTGTCTTATGACAGCGTTGGAGGCCTTGAGTCCCAGATTCAGGAGATCAGGGAGACTGTAGAGCTGCCGCTCACAAAGCCCGAGATCTTCAAGGATGTAGGTATCGAGCCGCCCAGAGGAGTGCTCCTTTACGGATTGCCCGGCACTGGAAAGACGATGCTGGCCAAGGCAGTGGCTCACGAGTCCATGGCTACATTCATACACATGTCAGGCTCTGAGCTGGTTCACAAGTTCATTGGCGAAGGCGCCCAGCTGGTACGTGACATATTCCAGATGGCCCGCGAGAAGGCTCCCTCAATCATATTCATAGATGAGATCGATGCCGTGGGAAGCATCAGGACCCATGACGGCACCACCGGAAGCGCTGAGGTCAACAGGACCATGATGCAGCTTCTGGCAGAGATGGACGGCTTTAGGACCAGGGGCGACATAAAAATTATTGCAGCCACAAACAGGATAGACATCCTGGACCCGGCACTTCTGCGTCCCGGAAGGTTTGACAGGATAATCGAGATACCGATGCCAAGCGCTGAGGGCAGGTTAAAGATCCTTCAGATCCACTCCAGGAACATGAAGATGGCTGATGACGTAGATCTCCAGGCTCTGGTCAAGGAGACCGAAGGAGCCAGCGGTGCAGACCTCAAGTCAGTGGTGGTCGAGGCAGGAATGAATGCCATCAGAAACGGCCAGACCACTGTTGGCGTGGACGACTTCGCCAAGGCCATCAAGAAGGTCATGGGCGATGAAGAGAATGGCAATATAGAAGCCCTCAGGATGTTCTCTTAAGGTCGATTGGGCAACGGTCAACTGGGCAGCAAATAGATAGGCTGCCCATAAATGCTTTTTTGTTCTAATGCTTTTTGGATTCTACAGTGTTTTGCCAAACGACTTACATTTGGCGAGATATAAAATCAATCAAGGAATTGAGTTCTCAGTACATTCAGGCTGAAATAAGGCTACGATTAATTTATCTTTAACTGGCATTCTATTACTAATTTATCTTTAATTAGCATTCTATTACTGGGCTACAGCTCAAAGCACTATCCTAAAGGCATGTCTGGGTTAGGGTACTCTATCAAACTATAGGTCCAGCGCGCCAATCATAGATGAACTGCAATATTCCTTTTGGGTTAGCTCTATGCCCTGCGCTTTTGGGACGACTGCCCCCCTGACCCCCTCTTGGGAGAAGGGATCTCGTCCCCCAAACTAGCCTCGATCTTTCGAATAGGCACAATCCTGTATCGAGACGGCATAAGAGCTGGGTTATGGAGAACCACTGTGAACAAGTAGCAGTAGAGTCTACAGGCAACTTCTGGCTTAACGGCATGATAGAGCCTTCAAGGATCTTTCCTAAGGAGGATAGAGAACTGAGAAGGTTGACCAGAGCCCGAGAAGGCTACGTCAACGATATGACAAGAGAGAAGAACCGGATTCATCATGCCCTCGAGGGTTGTGGTATTAAACTGTCTTCAG
>Ga0310040_1000374_pt1 | contig 43256 bp, 65 predicted proteins | sample EPASupsiteHSE623_FD_200237 | JGI IMG/M metagenome (GOLD analysis project Ga0310040, IMG submission 200237) | Bioremediated contaminated groundwater from EPA Superfund site, New Mexico - Sample HSE6-23 (v2) (version 2) | ecosystem: Environmental > Aquatic > Deep subsurface > Groundwater >... | reverse complement strand
CCCAGCCGATGAAAGCGACCATAAAAGTGTTCTCGCTCCAATCCACTTCTCCGAGATAGGCAAGGAAAGCGATTGCCCCCGATCCGGTCCCGGCAATGAGCGCCCCTTTTAAAATCTTGCTCTTGGTAATACTGTCAAAACTGAATGCGATTTGTTTTCTAAATTCCATAGTTATAAATTATCTTTTTAATACGTTCCTCGCCGCATTTACGCAAGCTATGATTCGTTGCCTTTCGTCCGATTGCCCGACCGCTTTTCTCACTTCGTCTTCCGGCTTGCCTAGATGGTTTTTTGCTCCTGGATCGTCGGCAGCAGAACCTATCAATAATTCTTGGTAGATTTGTTCCAATTTAGCCTCGTCCACAATCATATTTTCTTCTTTAGTGATTAAGTCTCTTATTACCCAAATGTTCTTCAAATATCCAAAGTATTCTTCTGGCATATATTGCACTCCGTTTTCCCCGACCTTCGTGCCGCCAGAATTAAGGACTAAGATATATTTCTTGCCGTTTATCATCTTCGCCCCCTTGATATATACGCAATGGGAAAAAGTAGGCTTCTTGGGAGGTGTCATGAATTTAGCCGACCAGTTGTAGTTATCCCCCTCGTAAGATGTAACCAATCCGTGATTATCCCTAATCATCATCGCCAGGTAGTCTATATCGTTATGGGTAGTCGTGAGATAGGATTTAGCGCGGAAACGCAATGCCCGATCTTCATTCCTTGCCACTTTATCGGCCATATACGCCTCTGTGGGAGGTTTTCCCCTGTCATACGAGGGAATATTGCTTTCTTCCTCTACGCCGTGATTTACAAGCCACTTCACCCCCTCAGAAATCAAAGCACATCCTTGAGGCAGTCTGATATTCGAGTAGATGTCTTTTGCGGAAAAGTCCCTCAAAATCCCTTCATCGAAGAAGTTAAGCACTTCGGCATATTTGGCTATTCCCTGTCCTACGCATGATAGCGATCCGTTCTGGCTTTCTCTCTTTAGGCTTGCCCCCATTTCTTCCTCAACGTCGTAGCCCTTTTCCCAGTCAAACGGCTCTCCGGCTCCGACCAGTTCTTCATATTTATAATCGCGCGGATCTCCGGGGTCATCTACAACTCCTGTCTTGAATGGCATCAGTTCCTCCATATGTTTATTCGTTATTTTTAAATACCAAGCGGCGCATATCTTCTAAGTGTTTATCCGTTGCTTCTAATTTACCCTCCAAAAAACCTTTTTGCGGTTTTATGCCCATGTTGTTTAGTTCATCGGCCAAGTTCTGTAAAGTTTCTGGACTAAGAGATATACTCGGAGGGAATACTTCGCCGGGCGGAAAGATTGTTCCAATACATCTTCCTTTTTCATCCCATCCAATCACTTCCGTTTTTTCATAATCAGCCCTGCGAAAGATATAAATATCCCTATCAACCTTACAGGGATTATCTACTATCTTTATTTTCCAACTTTCCATATATTTCACTTAATATTTATTACACAATCCTCGTCTTTCTCGGCGATAAATTTAAGCAGTTGGGCTATGGCTTCAAGTGTTCCTTCTGTCCTTTGCACCAGCTCAAATCTTTCGGCGGTTTTTTCGTTTAGTTCCATAAATTATTGTATTTTTTTACATAATGCTCTTTGCATAAAATCGGAGAGCTTCGGGTTATCGCTATATTATTTTCGTCCACGCGGAAGTAGCTGTGTTTTCCGCATAATACCTTGCTGCATTCCGAACATTGATATACTTCCCCCTTTGTCTTCCTGATACGTTCTCTGCATTCTTCGCATAGATACTTCATATTTAAATATTTGATTTGTAGTCTAGGGGAAAGTCACCTCTCCCCATATTTCTTCACTTCCCCCATAAGCGGTCGCATCTCATCCGGCATAAAATTCAGGATGATATAACATAATGCGTTTATAGGGTCCTTGTCCCCTACCAACTGGTGATAGGCTTGATGTTCTCTTACATCCACTCTTTTTGTTTCTGCTCCCAGTTTCCGATACTTCTTCGGATAGGGATGATGGCGGTTCTTTCCCTTCATAGTCTCGCCTCGACTGTGTGTCTTGCATCCATGAAACATTGTTCCAGATCGGCGTAGATATATCCGGTCTGTGCGTTGAGGTCGTTAGCTTTCAGCCTATAATTCTCAAGCCAGTTAAGCCTCGTTTCCTTGTCTGCCGGTGATTTCTGGATAGAGGGCAATATTATGTCCAATATCCTCTCAATCCTGTACTTCGGGTCGAAGTTTACCATTCTTTCGCCTCAATCTTCCTTCTTCTATATCGTTTCCTGATACTGTCCATTTCCAGTTTTTCTTGCCCACGAATAGCGAGCCTTCAAATTCCGGTGTCATGCCTTTACCTCACGATAAGTGAAGTCGCTTATTTTCTTCTGTTCTTTACGCCCTGCTGCTCTTACCGCCCTTCTTTCGTTTTTTTGTGTTTGTGTTTCTTTTAGATACATTTCTGTCACCTATATTTAAACTTCTTCATCATCTTCTATGGTCACGTCGGTGCAGATAGCGTCCTTTGCTTCAAAGCCCATCCTCTTTTCTTCTTTATCTACCAATAGTACTTCAGAAACTTCTATCCCCGATCCTATCTCCAACGCCTCTCTGGCGTTTTGTGCATCTATATATTTTTTTAGGACGTATTTCATACGCTCAAATTTATCGGATAATTGAAAGTCAATCTCCCGTCATGGATGCCGTAAATTTTCTGCGTGGTGCTTGATTTCATCCCCAACACTTCTTCGGCGAAAGCGTCCCGGTCCTTCCACGTTCCGGCGGTGTAAGCCTCAAAGTTATTCCACTCGAAGTATAGATTGGTATGGTAATGCCCCATGAACACATAGCGGAAGTCCTGCGGCATGCTCCCCTTCCAGCGCATAGCCTTCTCTTTCAGCCCGTAAAAAGGAAGATTAAGCCAGGTCTTTATCTGGTTGCCGTGGATCAGCATGAAGGTCGTCTTTTGGATAGTGGCGTAGTTATACCAATCCCAGGTGATATTCCACTTTATTCTCGCATTCTTCCCGGTAGCCATCCTCAACACTTCATAGAATACGTTGTCAAAGTTTATCTGCGGATCGGTAAATTTGTCCTTCCGGCCGTGATTTCCCCTTACGCAATGGATTTCCACTTCCTCGAAATGCTCGCTCAGGCGGTTAAGCAAATTGGCCATGTGCGGTGCGCCGAACGTGAAAATCTGCTGCATGAGGTAGAATTTCTGCTCGTAGCTCTGGCCGGGGAAGATTCCGTCTCCGTCCACTATATCCCCGGTCATGAAGATGTTGAGCTTGCGTATCGAGTAAGCGGAGCGGTGTATCTGGGTAATCTGCGTGACTGCGGAAAAAAGTTTATCAATCTTCTCTTTCAACACTTCTTCGGAATAACACCCGATATGCACGTCCGTCAGATGCAGTATCATTTCTTCTTCGTGGCCTTTGCGGATATTCTTGGGGTATAGTTTCTGCGGCGTAAAGTCGGCTTGGCTTACCGTAGTCCGCAAGATATCCAGGATAATCCCGTTCTTGGCTCGTTCGTCCAGCAGTTTGTTAATGAGCAGGTCCTTTTCCTTGATAATCATCTGCCCTTTTCGCTTCTCGATCTCTTTGGGGATGAATTCTTTTTCATTCCTTTCCAGCTTCATCCTTTCCATTTTTCTTCTTATTCCATCCTTCGTCTTTCCCATAGCATCCGCAATCTCATCATCGGTCATCTCTTGGTAATTGTTCCGCAAGAATGCCTCTTGCTGCTTGGTCCAAAGTTGGCTCATTTGTTTAATATTTTATTTAAGTCATCTATTGCCTGCCCCATTGTCCGGCCGGTATATCGCAAAACTTTCCAGCCTTCGATAGTAGCTCGGTTATATTTTTCCAAATCTTTCTCGTATCCGGACCCCCTGGTGTGCCTACCTCCGTTCCATATTCCTCCTTCTATTTCTACGGCAATTTTCTGCCCCGTATAGGCGAAATCGAACCGCCAGCGTCTATCCGGTACAAAACGATATTCTCGTTCCATACAGGGCATTTTGTGAGCTTTTAGAAGCCACTCAAACTCTTGCTCTAGGTTAGATTTTGCCATTCCTTCATTTTAGCCAGTAAAGCCTCTAGCTCGTCATTCCTTAATCCTTTTATGATTTCGTTAATCTGCAGTAAAAGAATCTTCCTCTTTTCTTTCCTCACGCTCACGATTATCTTGTGCTTTATTTCGTGGTTCATGGGTCGTAAAATTAGATCGCAGGAGGAACTCTCTACGCATTCCCCCCGCCGTCCAATCTTACGAGCCGGAAGGAGGACGATAAGTGAGACTATATATCCCGCCGAAGCAGTCGGATGGCTTAATTACTGTCCTCCTCTCGGATAACAAAAAGCACGAAAAACTACTTGTAGTAGTCATCGTGCTATTATGCTCGAGAGGTAAGGTTTTCTAATGTTCTACAGGCATAATACCACGATTCTAAATATTCCGCAACTACGATTTCATGTGTTCGTAGATGTAATACGCCAGACCTATGACTGTAAGTCCGAGGGTTATCATAATCCCCAAAGCGGCGGCAGCGGCATTGTCATAAAACTTCTTTACCGGCCTGAAAGATTCTTGCACCGTCTCTACCTGGCAAACCCTTCCGGCCAGATTTCCGATAGTCTCATCGGCCTTTTCTTGGCTGTCTTTTAAAAGCTGTTTGATTTCTTCGAGCTTGTCGTCAAGCCCTGCTAATTCCCTATCGCGCGCTATGGATTTCTCCTCAAGCCTCGCGATTCTCTCTCCCTCTGTTTGTGGCATGGTTTTGGTTAATTTTGATTAAGTATTGACTTTATATTTAAATAGTGGTATATGGTTAGGTATGAAACATGGAACCTATAATACTCCGGATTGGATGATAGGACTGGTAGGATATACATTCTTACTGGTAGTTTTTTATAATATTTTTAAGTGGATAACTAAACGGCCATGAAAAAGTTATTGCTGGTTCTTGCGATCTTGTTTGCGTTTCCCGTTAACGCTTCTGAGATTTCCGATGGAGCTATCGTAAAGACTGATGTTTCACCGGACATTTACATCGTCAAATATTCTGGCGGTAAGGTTTATAAGCGGTTGGTCTTAAATCCTAAAGTATTCGAAAGTTATCAGCACTTGAAATGGGAGAATGTCATTGTCATCTCTCAGGATTACATCGATTCTTTTTCAACTTCTGACTTAGTGAAGGTCGATGGCGCAAATGATATTTATCAGTTGGTGCCGAATGGAGATATGGGAGACAAGCATCTTATTACCGATACTTCTGGCTATGATCTCAACTCCGTTTACATCATAAATGATACCGATTTTAATAATTATGCCTTAGCGGAAAGCATAGCAGAAACGGAGGAACCAGAGCAAGAACCGACAATCACTCAACCCTCTACGGAAGAAACGGTTACTCCTATCGAAACCACCCCTGAACCGCAACCCACTCCGTCAAGCGCAGAGGACACCAGGAAGGCTTTTGGAAATAATCTCATTTCCCAGATAAACACTAAGGTAGCAGAGATAGACGAGAAGATCGCGTTTATAGATTACAGGCTGTTCAGATTATTGGAAGAAAAGATAGAAGTTGAAAATCACGGAGGAACGGCAGAGTGGTATGCAAGCAGCAAGAGAGAAGCGGATTCGGCGCGCGCGGTGCTTGAAGAAGATAAGACTTTGTTTTCAGACGCTTCAAGCGAGATAACCGCCTATATGGATCGAGGCACCAGGATAGATGATTGGGTCAAGCAATTTCTTAATTCATATGGGATTAATTATTAGATTATGAAGATATCTATAAAAAGTATTATTAAGAAATATACAGTTACATCTTATGAGGCGATTCTTTGCGGCATAGGATTCTTTGTCCTGTCATTCGTACTTGCTGTAGCATGTAGCTCATTTTCAATATCTACCCTTGTCGCGGTTGTCGGAGTTATGGGAATTATATCTGTTATAGTAGGCATTATTCTTTCTGTCACTGGGAATTGAGCAGTTCTCCCATCTGATCTGCCACATCCTTACTGATAAGTTTTTTGTTCACTAGGTCGTCCCAAAGGGCGGCTTTTTCTTCATCTGTTTTCAGTTTATTGAATTGTCCTACCAAAAATTTAGCCCTTTCCCCATTTTCTACTCCAAGCTCCTGTATCACATAATCTTTTCCGGTAAATCCCAAATCTTGTTTTTCTTTTAAGTCTACAACAGTCTTAGCCAACTCAGGGTTGTTCTGTATGATCTGGTCAAATTCTTCCGCTGCATTGTCACTAGCGCTTAAATTGTTCAGAGCTTCCTGCGCCTCTCTTTTTAACTTAAGCTTTTTATCCGCCTGCTCTTGCACTGCCTTTTCAGCTTCCTTTGACATCTCTTGTGCTTGCTTTCCTCCGTATGCTCCAAAGAATCTTTTTGATATTTGCGATTCTGCCATCGAAGGTTTTGTTATCTGTGTTCCCACCCCTCCAAACTGAGTGGAGATAAAGTTGTCTATCTTCTTTGGACTCCAGTTTAATAAGTCCCCCAACTCTTTAGCCAGCGTAGAAGTCTTATCGTCATATTGCTCACGAGGTGAAGCCTTTACCATACTCTGAGGAACTATATCGTATCCGGTGTAGAAATTAGTATTGGTAACGCTCTCCGCTGCCCCTTTGATCGCTGGCGGTAAGATACTGCTCATTACTTGTCCGCCAGAAAACTCACCACCTTTCTCAAAGCTTATAGGAGACATATCGCTCCCCATTTCTATAGCCAGTTGTTTTATTCCTTTAGGATCATTGCCATTGAGATATTCTAAAAAGCTCTCTAAAGGATTCGCGAACACCTTAGCATCTCCTTTGGGGATTTTTACCGCCTCAAGCAGATTTCCCTTTTCGTCTACTTTATCTCCATATATAATGATGAAATTATTCTTTTTGTCCGTCTCTGATATATCGTTCCAAAGTTCAGGGTATTTTTGACTATTGTTTATATAAGTCAAAATCTCCGGAGCGCCAACTATCGCTCCCAATTTTATAGCGGAAGATACTGGATTCCTTTTTAAGGAGCTGAGCATGTTTACGTTGCCTTGTAACCTAGCGTTTAAGAATGGAACCCATTGATTGAATACTCTCATCTTATTACCGGACTTTGCAAAATCTACCGTAGCATTGCGCGCGTTAAAAGCCGCCTCAGTTTGACTAAGGCCCTTTTTAACCGATCTCTTGTACACACCTAACCGAGGAGCAAGCTCTATAGTTTCTCCTACTAGATTAAGTAACTTTACTGGGTTAGTAACAGTTTTTATGATTTTTAAGCCTTTCGCCTCAGTCAAACCTTTTACTGTCTTCGGTAAATTCTTGTTAGCCTCAAAAAATCCAGAAGCACCTCCACTCTCTAAAAACTTCTTATAATCATCCCCTCTCTTGATAGCCTCAGAAAACCCCTTCATCCAGTCTTGGGGAGTGAATCCAACCCTTGAAACAAGCGTGGCGGTCTGAAAATCTCTAGCGGCATTAGCGGGAATAAAACCTATATTCAAAGAAGTAGCACCTGCTCTCAAAGCCCCTGAACTTAGTCTCGCCCATTTTGTGACTATATCCGTGCTTTCTTGATTAAGATTTTTCAGGGCTGCCCCCACGTCTTTCGGTACTGCATACTCCTCTTTGATACCATTGCGGAATACGGATATTTTTTCCATACCAAAAGGAACTGGGATATCAGCCAACTCTTTTGCTTCGCCTCTCAATTCTCCTCTTTTCAGTTTCAGATCTCCGTAAGACTTCTGTAAACCTTGTAAATCTTCAATAGTAGAAGCAAGTCTCCTATCTCTCGTAGCTAATTTATTTTTTATTATATTCAATTTTTCCGGCTCTTCTTGTATCAGATTATTTATAAAGTTCTTTACATCTGAGGTGTTCTGTATCGCATATCCAGCCTGCTCCGCTATAACCTGTTTAGGTTTGTAAACTGGACTTTTGAATATCTGTTTAGCCACGCTTTCGGCAGTATTCTTATCTATTCCTACCTCTATAAGCCTTGACCATCCACCCGCCTTTACTTCCTGCTTTAGTCTGTCAAAAGTTGCATACTCTTTTTTAAGAATATCTTTCGCTCCATAGGAGTTTTTAAGTTCATCAAAACTTTTTGGAGCTAACTCTTTTATCTCCTCCGGCTTGATAATTATTTTGACTGTGCTTTTTAGCGTTGGCAGTGTTTTTTCATCTGGTCTTTTAAGATATTCATTGACTCCTAATTTATTCAATTTGTTGACCTCTGATTGCAATCTCCTACTCCAACGATTGCGAGTGACTATCAATCTTTCTAACTTATTTTTATCAATCCTTGTTTTTCCAAGTTCGGTAAATATATCAATTCTTTTCTGCACTTTCTCAGCTTCTCTTAATGGAATAACTATATCTTTAAACTCTGGAAGTTTTGATAAATCCCCAACCTTTTGAGCAACCTTATTTCGCTCTATCAGGTTAATAGTTTTGTAAGTGTTTCTTACCATTGACTCAATCGGATCAGCGACTGCTTTCTCGCTTCCTTTTATCCCTTTGATGATACCTTGAGTAGCCACGCTAAAAGCATTCGACCCTCTTGGAATGTTATCGGCTTGCTCCTCTAAGTATTCCAATCTTTGCAATGGTATATATTTTTCATTGTTTGTCTTTATTGCCTTATAGCTTTCATCTGAAATTATTCCAGCGTCTTTTGCCTCTTTGAGCAAGTTGTCGTTATATCCCCTTATGCCCTTGAGTGCATTGTTTATTTTTGCCATTCCTTCTGATCCTAAAGCTTTCTCCATCTCCGCCTTGTTCGCTATTATCTTTTCAGGTGTAAGATTATCAGGGAATTTAGTAACTCCTCTTTTAGCAAGTTCATCGTATCTATCAAGCAAGGCATACTGTTTCACATCTTTTAGAATTGCCTTATTAGGTTTCAAGACTGCGGACAAATCATCAAGCCTATTTTCTACCTTACCTAAGTGCCCGGCATAGTTACGCGCGGCAACATACGGATCGGCCTCAGCGGACAGTTTTGCTTTCTTTACCATATCTTGTATCGGAGCATAACGATCAAACAGTTCTGTTTTTAATTCCTTATTAGTAGAAGACAATTTTTCTTTTATCGGTGACAATTTAGACGATACAATGTTAGGCTTTTTTATTTCCACGCCTCTCAGGGCATTCTGTGCGGTCGTTTTTTGGCTTGTTTTAGCCAAGTTGTCTATTTCGCTTAAAGTATTCTCTATCGTCTTAACATCGGAAGTCTTTGCAATTTTCTGTGCATAGGGCATTACTTCGTCCGCTTTCATTCCCGCCTTAGTCAAAATCTTTGCAATCTTTACTGCGTCATCTTCTTTGGCTAGATATTTTATAACAGATTTTTTACCACCGCCTCCGGGGATGAAATCAGAAATCGCTAATGCCCCTCCTAAGGCCAATCCGTATTTATTAGACTTATTCTCACTTACTCCTACGCTCTTTAGGAAATCCTGTCCTTCGGTTTCCACGTCGCTCACTTTATCGCCAAGAAAAAATTTACCTAATTTGCTTGTCGGTTCATAGCTTGCTGTCTTGGTTCCTTCTAGTTTCTTTTCGCCGTAAAGCCCTATCTGCGCCGCTGATTTCACAGGGGAAGTAATGATTGCTTTTTCCAATCCCCATATAGTTTTCCCAGCGGCCTCTCCGATTTTAGGTATGACATCGGCAGACTTTCTAAGACTCTCGATTAGATTGCTCTTTTTCGGATTGTTTTGAGTAGGCGTTACCAATGAGGTTTTTGCCTGCGTATTCACCGGCATACTCGGTTTTGCGGGAGTATTTAGGTAATTCGTGATCGGAACAGTAGCGCTCTTGGCAGGCGTTCGCAAAGAGGATATAAGATTGGATTGCTTCGGTGCGGTAATAGCGTTCTTAGTAGTTTCTGCGGAAGACCTTAGAGCCGTAATGAGATTGGACTTAGGTTGAGCCTTATATTTTTCATACGCTCCGGCCGCCGCCCATCCGGTTCCTTTTTCTCCCGAACCGCCCAACTGCTCATCTATAAATTTATTGGATAGGCTCGGAAATTGCTTTTTTACGGAGTTCCAAACATTGCCCCAGCTTTCGCCTGACTGGAGTCGTTTTATCGCTTGTAATCTTGTGGTTGTAAAATCTGCCATAATGATATTATTTATCGTATAACAATTATTATGTTGCCCACGGATTTTCTATCCCCGAAGAATTATCTCCTTTTATGGCCTGACTTGCCGTCTGGAAAAACTTTTTAGCTGTCGGGTCATTAGGGTTAAGCCATTCTTCTGCCGGTAGCCAACTTCTCAAATCCGGATTAGCCTTGATAAGCCGCTCATAAACATCGGTGTTTACATATCCATCTATCCCCTTGCTGGATTGAAGTTGCGATACAACATCGTTATATTTCGCCTGCTTCTTTTCTGCCTCGGTCAATCCACCACCTCCCGAACTGGCCTTAGGAGCGACATAAATTTTCCCCAAATCTTTGATATCTTCCCCTGTGGTCTTGTTAATCAGTATCTGTCTGCCGTCTCTCTCAATAATCGTAGTGTCTGCCGTTGCTTTCTGAGCGGCTTCCAAGATGCCCTGATCCCAAGAGTTCTGCAAGGCGGACATAATGTCAGTAGAATCCACCCCCAAGGTTTCCGCAACGGAAGCGACCTGAGCCTTAGCCTTTTCGCTCATGGTTGACGGGTCAATACCCGAAAGAGCCTCGAGCGCGTCTGCGGCATTGGATTTTGTTTCCGAGGAATATTTATCAAAGCGGCTTATAATATCCGTTTCCTCGTCATATAATCTGTCGTATGCCTTCTGCTGAAAATCCAGATCATCGTAAAGGAATGATAACTGCTGATTGGCAGAATCGAGATTGACCTGTCTTTCTTCCTCCATGAGTCCGAGGCGGTTGGTAAGATTGGAATAACTGTCATTCAGGGTCTTGAGGGCAAGATTGGCTTGCTTTTGGATAGCGGCATTTTGCCCTGTAAGGAAGGCTTGAGGGATCGTCTGCTCGTTGACTTTTGCAATACCGGCTTCTGCATTGAGGTTGGTTTGTTTTATCTGCTGTGCTACATTGGCAATCTCAGTCTTTAACGCCGTTTCTTCTGCGGTAGGAGTTGAATATTGCGTGACTTGGTTTCTTGCAGTCTTTATATTCTCGTAAAGATTGTTTATTGACTCTATTTTTTTATCCTGAGCAGCATTTACGTCCTCTATCGCTTTTCTGAATGCCAATAGATTACCTCCGTCTTCGGCTAGCCTAGCTGCCGCAACTGCGCTGGTATAATCATCTTCGGCTTGCTTGTATTCTGCTGTCATTTGTTGCATCTGGCCGTTCATCTCATATCTCCCATTGCTATTCCACCAATTATTCAAGGCCGTATTAGCCGGAGTACCCGGAGTGAAAGGATCGCCCTCATAATTGTTCCTTATCATTTCCTGCACATCCGGCCGCATATTATACGCATCCATGACCGAGCCGGTAAACTGTCCGATAGTCTTGTTTATTTCATCCACTTTGCTATCCAAAGCTACGTTGCCAGTAGGCTTTATGACCTGATTTGTTCCTATTTTGGCCCAGTCAATCTGATTGCTTTGCACGCCCATATCCTTCGCCAAATCTTCCGGAGTCGCGTAGCCTTTGTCGCCGTTGTAAATAGTTCCATCCTTGTTGGTAAGCTGGTTATAGTTCGTGATGTTTTCCTCCGCTTTTTGCAAGACTTCCTGATTTTTAGCGTAGTCAGTCTTGGCCGCCGATGATGAATAAACCGCCGGGGCAGGTTTTATGGTTTCCTTGTACGCGTTAAGATTAGCGGCACTAAGATTGCCTTGTGGGTTATAGGCCGGAGCTGATTGAGCCGCCGGGTCCATTATGGGATTTGCTTTTTGTATATTAGCCGGATTGTCCTTGCTCCACCCGAAATTATCAATGTAATACTGCGCCCCGTTTTCGGAGATAGTCTTGGTCTTACCACCTGCTTTGTAAAGTGTTATGTCCATGATTTTTATTAGTTATTTATCCTTTCATTTTAAGTAAAGCTATAGTGTCCGCCGGAAAGCTATTGAACACCACCCCTCCCTGGAGAGTATAAGAAAGAGTAGCGAATCCCATAGAACCGGTAGTAAGCACATGATATCCGGCAGCTACATGATACTGATTCTTACTTATGTACCTGCCTAATAAGGCATGCTCAAATCCGCTGCTTCCTCCGGACCAAGCTTCTATTTCAATCGGCCGGAAATATGTAGGAAGGTAAAATGGATTGGCGGTCTGTGATGTAATGACATAATCATAAGTTATCTCCCCCTTCTCTATCAGTAATTTAGTATCAGTGATAGCCCTTCCTATCTTATACAAAGGCTTGTTGCTGGAAATGCTGAAGGAAGTATCGATATCCCCCGCTCCTTCTCCGACATAATATGCTTCTCCGGGTATAAGTCCGCTCAAGCCGCTTACCGTTCCCTGCGTTATCACTCTGATAGAATCTTCTGCTTCTGCCGCTTCTGCCGCAAATCCTATGAAGTTAAAACACCTGTATTCCTGAGAATCCCCTTCGATGGTAGCGGATTTTGCCTTGAATACTTTATTCCTGTAAAGCATCCTTCTTCCACGCAGCCCAGGCTCTTGGTTTGCGCTAGTTTCCAAGAATAAGTTTACGTACCCGTTATTAGCGTTGCTCTGTGATCCTTTAAGCAGAAATCCATATGGCGCGGTAGTTACGCTAGCTTTAATCTTCCACATGAAGTTCGTTAAATCAACGCTGTGATACATCGATCCGTCGGAATTTTCTACCTGAAAAGACCCTAGAGCTGTCCCTAATGTAGGAAGATTATTGTAGGTAACAGTTTCTTCATCCCACGCTGATGTAATCGGATAAATCGTGACCGTGAAAGGCCCGGCCACGTTGACCGTACCGCTATTGGTATAAAACCATACGGCGCAGTTCGTGAATACGTCGGCAAAATCTTCAAACTCAAAATCAACCAATACCCACTCCTGCCTAGCTGGTGCGCTTAATTGGGAATTGACGCGATAACTGGTGGCGCCGTGATAATTAGTATCTGGATTGAGACTATCGACCCCCGCGCTTCTGAAAGATATTATCTGCCCCTCCGTGCTGGAAGCTGCAACCCCCCTCCCTAAACAAAGCGACTGCCCTGCGGTGATACTTTCTCCTGCCGTAAAGACCTCAAGCTGCCTGCTCGATGTAATATCCAGATTGTCTCCGGTCCAATTTAGATAACTCGTATCGTTACCGATGAAAAACTTAGCTGTGTCGCTATCGCTGTCATCTACTCCGAGAATGAAACCTGCCTGAGCATTGGTAAAATCCGTCTTGCCTGATCCAATATATGAGTCCCCAGTCCCTGCGGTAATTCCAAGAGTTATGGTTTTAGATGACAAGGTTCCTGAAGTTATGCCGCTGGCGCTTACGCTTCCTGCGGTTATACTGAGCGCGTTTACGAAAGAAGCCGTTACCGTGTTTCCGATTATGGTAGTCACTCCGGCGCTGTCTTGAGCTGTCCCGATTCCTACATTGGTTCCCACAACAAGTCCGCTTATGGTTGCAACTCCCGTAGTCGCGTCTATCGAAAAAGTAGTAGAGCCGGAACTATCCCTGCCTAGAATTCCAGTCGGACTTATCCTTACATCTCCGCTTGCTCCGTTTACATAACTTCCTATCTGGATCGCCCCTGACGTTCCGAAAGTGAATTCTCCAAGAATGTTTCCGGTAGCGGTATTGATAGCTGCGTCCGCAAAATGTCCCGATTCGTCGATTGCAGCGGCCAAAGTAGCGGTGGACCGTCCCGATACTGTCCCAACTATGTCTATATCTTGAAACTTAGCAGCTCCCGTGTTTAATATGTAGGCCTTAGCGTTATCATTATCGCTTCCAAAATCAGCCACGTTACACCCCCACCAAGAGTTGCCTGTAGCGTCCGTATGAAAAGAATTAGCGGTTGTAGTGTTGGGAATATTAAGAGAGCCACCAGTAAGAGAGCCTGAAAATGTTCCAGTAGCTCCCGTTATGTCTCCCCGGAAATTTCCATTATTGAATTCAACGTCCCCGTTGGCTTTAATCTGCCAACCTTTAGATCCGGTAGCAAAATCCTCGCTCTGCATATAGCTTGAAGCTACAGTCATTGGTGAAGTAACTCTAGTCATGGACGAAGAAATCAAAGCCCGCACCTCATCAAGTGTCGGATATTCGTTTTTCTCTTCTAAAAATGTTTGTTTATATTCCTCCGCCATCTTTTTAAATTAGTAATATCGCTGTTCGAGTTTCAATCTTTCGGACGGGTATCTTTGCGTATAGGCTTTCTTTATTTCCTGGTATCTCTTTTCTGCCCGGTCTGCCAAGTCCCATTCCTTGAGTTCGTTAAAGACTTCCATTCTCCCTCTTTCCACAAACAGGTCGTATTCTTCGGAAGTAGCGTTTATTATGTCAGTATCAGCGGTAGAGTTCTCGATCCACGTTCCCCCCGAAGTCTGCCAGCCGTAGTTGCTGTAATAAAGAGCCGAGAAAATCTGCCCGACGTGGAGCTGTAAGTCATCAAATCTAAAGTCCGTCTCGCTTACTTTCGCCCCGTCTTTGGTCATATAGATTGCCACATAATCGCATTCGTCCTCCGTAACCGAACCCGTCTCGCTCTTTCCTGAAAAATCAAACTTGAGTAAGTTCCACCCCACGACAAAGGCGTTGCCGTCCGCTTGGGTAGTTGTAGTCATCTCATAATAGTTGGAAGCATCGTTGCCTATCCGCAGTATGAAATTGGTCAAGTTGGTCACATTCGAGGCATAGTGCCAGACGATAGCCGAACCGCCAGAAACGTAATCGGTAATATCAAATTGGTCATCGAAAACCTTGTAAATCCCTGCCGTCGTTCCCCCTGCCGCTGAAATATCGAACCGGATAGACCCTGACCCTTCGGCATAATTATCGTTATCAAGCGCCACGTTTTCCGCGTCTCCGAACAAAGTCCATGTTCCGTCCTCGTTCAAGGAATCCATATTTGAGACTTTGAGCGTGGTATCTTTTACGTCCATCGAAGCCATGATTTTACGAGCCATATCGTCATGGGAGATAGTAACTAGGTTGGTCAGTATCTCTTTCTTGCGGTCAAAAAGTTCTTCGGTAGTCCACTTGATCCGAGTATCACTATCCCGATTGAGTTGGGGCTGGAAGTCAATGAGAGCCTTGAGGTCAGTCGGGCAAGCGTAGTCATAGACGTTATCGAAAATCCTCGAAGTAAGCCCTGCCTTGCGTTTAGTGCTTTTTAGGTCAACTTCCCTGTTCACGTTGCGGACGGAGCGGTTGATGACTGTGCGGATCGAGAGATTGTTTGCGATGTCAGGAAATCTCTCCGAGTTGGCGATGTCGTCTCTGAAAGTTGTGTAAGAATAAGACATATTTATTCGTTATCGAGTAGCTTAAAATAGACGGTTATAGGAAGCAGTATCGGAAGCGAAGTAGTGCCGGAAAAGGCAAAGTCCAGGAAGAAGTTATTGTTGCCTATCTTGGTGGATGATAGTTTTATAATCCTCTCCGAATTGGAAAAGTTGGTAGAGTTTATTACTTTCAAAGCCTCGCTGTCCGAGCCGTCGTCCACATACACTTTCGGAGTAATGACAGTCGAATCCGTGACCGACCCGCCCAAAGAGAGTTTTATCATTTCGATCTGGAATCTGCGGTTTATGGGAAATACCATTGTCCTGAAAGTAGAATCTATGGAAGCCGTTGCCGAGTATTTTTCAAGCTGTTTCTCGCTATCCGAGCCTACGCCCAAGATAAGTTTGTTTGACTGGATGGCTTTTAATGCGGTAATTCTGGCGTTGGCTCCGGTAGCAGTCGAGCGAACCACGTTATGCAGCCCCATTCCAAGATTGCTGGTAGAGCCGTAAGAGAAAACCGAAGCCGTGCTTTCGGGATAGGTTGTGCTTCCTCCCCAGTATATTTTCCCCTTCTCCGAATCGACCGCCCCTTGAAATGGCGGCGGGCAATCGTCCACCGAGCATACCTCCTTAAAATATCCGTTACCCAAATAAATTCTTACCCTGTGACTGGTGAGGTTTCCGCTCCAAACGTAGAGATTGCCGTTTATATTGCGGATAGCGGTAACGAGCGGATCTCCGAGCGGAACTTCATCGTAGAAAGTATCGGTGTTCGTAACCTCCCATAAAAACATTTTCGCTTCCCCTTGGATGGTCGTAGCATTAGCCGAGCCTTGTATGCACCCAACCGCTATATCTTTGCCAAAATTACCAATGCAAGTCGGGTAATATCCATAAGGAAAATCAATCACGTTGAAAGCCGAGCCGTCATTGGTGCCGGTAGCGTTAGTAATAATCCTATGCAAAACCCCCTTCCCGCTTACCACGTCCCCCACATATACCGAGTTGTCGGAATGGGAGAACATCGGATGGTTGGGGATGGAAGTGCCGGAAATAGAGGGGTAGGTAGTATTAGTAAGGGCCGTAAGCGAGCCAAGCGTCGCACCTGTCCAGGCGTTATTGGTAAGACTTGGAGTGCCTGATAATTGTCCGTATCTTGCTATATCGGTCGGCGTTGCCAGGTAGATATAGTCGTTGTAATATACTGCTCCGTTCCCTGCTCCGCTAGTTGGAAGCGTCAAGGAAGCCTCGCTATAATTTGCGTCATATTTTATGAAGTCGGCCGAAGAATAGACGTAAGTGTCGGCGGTCTTAGGGTTCGTGATGATCCATTTAGGATATCCGGTTAAATCCGCAAACTTCTCATACCCTACCGGCACGATTGCCCCTGATGATTTCGTCTGTCCTATCGCGTAATCCGGGTCTATTCCCAAAGAGACGTTAAAAGCACCCCTACTCCCTAGGTAGTAGCTCTCACTCCATCCTCCTAAAACGCTATCTATTGTGATTGGTTTCTGTGCCATATATTAAATTAAAAGAATTGAAAGAAGTTAAGCGGCGAGGACTGCGAAAATAGTAGGAACAGATGAAGAAGTGATTTGCGACCACGCACCTGGGTCTGGATAATACTGCATCTTACCAGAAGATGTATAATGAGTAGATTCTATCCAAGACGAAGCCGTTATGCCCAGCAAAGTACATACCCTAGCCTTTGTTTCAGTCTCGCTTGCTACACCAAGCCTAGCTAATCCCCCTCCGTAAAACCCGTTAAGAACATATAGATTCCCATATTGCACATATTTCAGATAAGTATTCTCGTCAGGGTCTTGCGCTGTTTGCTGCTCTCCCAATATGGGGGCTGCTCCACCCTCTTCTTTGATGAGAGTTGGTATATTTCCGAGTGTGTTTCTATTTCTAAAAAAGTTCATTGATATTAAGCTATCTTGTTAACGAATCCGCTTATGGTAATCACGTTGGCAGTAGCGGCGAAAGCCTTGACTGTAAGAGGGGTGGCATTTCCTTTCAATATCAAACCTGGGACTACCAAGAACAAACCCTCTTTGAAAGGAACGGTTACTACGATATTTTGGTCAGGAGCGGTTGCCCCTCCGAATTCAATCGTGAGAACCACGTCAGCGGTATGAGAATTAAAAGCATAGAGCCAGATTTCTTCTAGGTCGGTTGCGGTTGTTGAACAGGTATGGATAGTCGTTCCTGCCGTTGCGGTAGCTACTACCTTTATTCCTTGTCCGTCGGTAGAGCCGGAGAGGATTGTCTTTGAGAATGTTGCCATAGTTTATGAGAATATTTGATTAGATAAAATCGTTTGAGAATCATTTTTTGTGGCATAAGAGCTATCTTTCAAAGCCTTAGCGGTTGCGAATTTAGCGTCATCTGTCCCTGTGTCGAGTTCTGCTCCTGTGGCTTTGGTGTTGGAGGTTGCCCCGTCTGCTACGTTTAAGATTGTCCTAACTTCTGAAGCTGAAAGAGCCGTTATCGCCCCGCCTGTTTTTCTTCCTACGATAGTTTGTTCTCCGACTGTCAGAGCTGCGGGGGTGTTGTCGGTGGTAGCGTAGAGGATCGTGTTAGCGTTGTAATCGGATTCCATAACCGCCCCTGCTGCTGCCACGTTGGTTGCGTCTGTGACATCGGCGGAAGCCTCGATTGCTGCGAGCTTACTTTCGGCTGCGTCATCGTAGTCGTTGGTTGAAAGTCCTTTGCCTGCTACCACGTCTACCTTTCCGTCGACTGCCGTCTTGACCGCTTTTTGGGTAGGGTAATAGGTGTCGGAATTGTCAGCGAGAGAAGTTTTTTTGTTAGCTGCATCTTCGGGAATATAGGAGATGTTGGAGTTCAATACATTCCAATTTCCAGCCGTTTGAGCAGGGGTATCCACGTTGGCGATAAGGGAATCCCCCACCTGGACTGCTACGCTTCCGAGAGTTCCTGCTACTGAGATAATCCACATATCGCCCTTGAGGACAGCCCCAGCCGAGCCAGAGCCTCCTGTCGTTGGAAAAGCGTTTCCTGAAGCGTCATAGCCTCCACGATAATCGAGAAGTCCGGCAACAAGTCCGTCGGCGTAATCTTTTACCGCCTTTACAGAGGGATATTTAGTGTCACTTGCTCCATCAGTAGATACTGAGGTTGATTTGTTAGATGCTACCTCTTTTCCGCTTATAGTTCCGATAGCGGTCTTTTCTGCGTCTGTGACGTAGTTGTCGTTTTCGCCAAGAGCGGCAGCGTAAGCGGTTGAGGCGGTATAAGCGGCCGATCCGAGTGTCCCCCCTGTTCCGATTGCAAGGGTTGAGCCGTCAGTTGCGGTTATGGTAAGCGAGTTGGAAACACTTAAAGTCTTTCCCGAAGTGACTGATAGTCCCGTGACAGTTGCGGAGTTGCCCGTGCAAGACCCTGATGAGCCAGAGCAGTTGCCAGTCACATCCCCTGTAAGCGGTCCGGAAAATCCGGTAGCGGACAAAACCCCGGTCGAAGCGTTATAAGTCAGCCCTCCGTCTGTCTTAGCGGCCAAAGACCCGGTAGCGTCCTCGAATAGTGCGACATGGCAAGTAGTATCAGTAGAGTCTGCGACAGTAATGGTTGCGGCGTTCCCGGTAATGCTTGCAGCGATAGCGTTGGTACAGGTAATATCCGTAGCCCATAATTTAGCTAGTCTGGCCCCAGTAAGCCCGATGGTCTGCGGAGTGGATTGGTCGGTCAGGACTGCTCCCGATAAGGAAGTGAGATAGCCCATAGCGGTCCAAGGCGTTCCGGTTACATATCCGGCCGAAGCGTGATTGCCCCAACCATAAGCGGTGTCCCAGTTCGCGGAGTTATTGGTAATGGAAGTTCCCCATGCTGATCCGGTTGAAAGCGGGATTCCGGCTCCGGGATAAGTCATAGACCATCCGGCGGTGACAACTCCGTTTCCGTCTATGGATAATCCGGTCCCGATTTTTATTCCTCCTAAAGTAGTGGCAGAGGCGATAGGTAAAGTATAAGAGCCTCCGACTTCTTTCTTTATTACAGAGCCGGACTCTTTCCCCAAAGCCTCGGCTTCCCCCGTATCTGCAAGCGCCTGGATTTCCTGCACGCGAAGTTCCTCGGCGGCCGTGAGTTCTCCACCTAAACCTATATGCTGATTGTCTTGGTTTGCTCTATAAGGCATCGCTATAACTTAATTTTTATACCTGCTTCGTCGTAGTACCTTTGGATTCTCTTTTCATATATTTTCAAATCTTCCTGCCGTTTTCCGATGTCCTTGATTTCTTCCTGCTTTTTCCTAAGATTTTCCGATACTTTATCAAATTCCTTTTCCAAGTTCCTGCTTTCGTCTGCCTGCAATCTCTCTTTCAATTTAAGGGAAGCTATCTTGTCTTTTATTCCCTCCAGATCGCGCAAGGCTTTTTCCTTTTCGTTCCTGAATAAGTCCGTATTCTTCTTCAAACCCTCGATTTCTTTCTGTTTTTCCTCGATACTTTTAGACAAATTCGAGTCCTCTATCTGCCCCAGTCTTATCTGCTCGTTGATTTCCTCGATGGAAGTTTCGAGTTTTAATCTGGTGCGATCGATAGAGGCCTCTAGTTGCCTCTCACGCTCATTGATGGATTTTTCCCTTTCGACAAGATCGTTCTCGCGTTCGGCAAAACCGGCCTCGATAGAGTCATTTTTCTTTTTTAATTCCTCATATTTGACACGTTCCGCTTCACTAAGAGCGTTCCATTTCTTGTATTCGTCAATCTTTTCAAAGGTTTTTTTGACAAAATCCATCATATGTTTGTGAGTTAATTTACGGCAAGCACAGCTCCGATAGACATCGACGAGCCATCAACTGTTCCGGTTCCCTTGGCCGATACTTTGATGTATCTGGCAGAGATAGGGATAGGAATCTCGAAGTTTCCCGTTGCGGCAAAGCTCCTTTCTGCGGCAGCGCAAGTGATAGTCCCACCGCTTACCGTCTCGGTGCTTTCCTGGTCGTAGGTGGCGTTATCGGCGGAGAACTCTACTTTTACCTGCGCGGTAGTAAGGCTCCCGATAGTAAAGCGCACCTTTAAGATCAGCTGGTTATACTGCGATACGTCCGTCGGGTCGGAAGTTTCTGCTCCCAGGATCGTACCGGCAACATAACTGTCAGTTAAGATGGCCGCCTCTCGGATTGTCTTTTCGGTTGATAAGTCAATCATGTTTTTAAATTAAGGGGGAAAGGGGTCGACTCCTCTCCCCCGTTTTAGATTAGACAAGTGCGGTCCAGCTAGTAGTGCCGGTACAGTATTCCGGTTTGTTTGACCCTGCGTTAAAGCAGATGTCTCCAGCTGTTCCGGAAAGTGCTGAGTTAGCAGTTGTACCGTCTGAGATCCAGATAGTGACTCCTGCAAGCTTCATAGCAATCTTGAAGTGCGTAGTCGGCACAGCGTCCTGCACGATCTCCAAAGGAACAGTCCCGACAGCGGCAGTATTGTCGTTGTGGATGTGTACCAGGCTTCTCGCTGTGGTATCGGCAGAATCAGAGTGCAGATTGACCATAACTCCCGTAGTGAGAGCGTCCATCGACATATTGATACCGAATCCGGTAGTGCAAGCGTCAGCGGTAATGCCAAGAGAAGTACCAAGCGCCAAAGCTCCGGTAGAGGTGATCTGAGCGATGATAGTCTCATCAGTTGCCGCAGAAGCAAACTCATTAAGCGTTGCGGAAGTGCCGGTCGCTCCGGTGTGGTTGGAGTAGAACATTCTACCTGCTCCGGTGATAGCCGTTGCGCTTGAAGCGATGTGGACTCCGATACCGGTCGTAAGAGCGTTAAGGTCGGCAATAGATACAGCTGATCCGGTAGTCATTGAAGCTCCCGAAACATTGACAATCTTTCCAGCAGCCAAGGCAGCAGAAGCCTTGAATTGAGCAATTACCGTTTCGTCAGTAGCAGCCGAGATAAACTCATTGAGAACCGCAGATGTTCCGGTAGTGCCTGAGTGAGTAGAGAGGAATAAACGTCCCGTAGTAGCAATCGCGGTAGCGCTGGAAGAGATGTTGATAACCTGTCCCGTAGTGAGCGCGTTGGCGGGGATGTCGATCCCCTTTCCCTGAGTAAGTCCTGCAAGCGGGATATACACAGCCGTTCCGGTGGTAAGTCCTGACGGGGTGATTGTCATGAATGAACCGGTAGTGGAACCTGTAAACACTCCAGAGCCAGCCAGAACGAATACCGAAGCAGTCGTTGCGGTGTTGTTGGTAATTGAGAGAGAAGCCGCATTATCCGCGTCGGCAATGGTAAGCGAACCGTCGGACATTACAGCGTCTCCGGCAGTAAGCGTAAGGACGTTAACTGCCCCTGCTCCGGTAATAGTGGTGGCTCCGTCTTCTGCGACTTTGAATACGATGGCCGATCCGGTTACGTCGTAACAATCAAGATAGTTACCTCCGTTAAGAGTTCCTTCGGTAAGCTGCAATTTCAAGAGCGAACCGGTAGTGAGGGAAGTAGAGCGAAGGACTACCATGCCAGCGGAAGCTGCAGGACCTGCTCCGTAAGTCGAGATAGTGTTGTTGGTGATAAGAAGGGTCTGCGCGTCGTTAGCGTTATCAATCAAGGTATTGAGTCCGTCTGAGTGAGTAAACGTGCCAGCGGTGAGCGTCATACCTTCGGCAATGGTAGCGGTTCCAGCCATCGTAGTAGCGGTTCCGGTCTTTCCAATTGTCAAAGCTCCGTCCGTAGCGTTGATAGTACCGCCTGAGGCGAGTTCTAAGATACCTACTGAACCAGTAGAGATAAAAGACCAAGCCGGACCGGTAATATCCTTGCCAGTTCCGGAGTTGGCGATAACCAATACGTCGCCGGAAGCCACATTGGACTTGTTGAGATAAAGCCCATTGCTTTCTGCCGTAACCCTGAATTCCAAGACACCTGCATCGATGAGCAATACCTTGTCATCGTCATACACGGCGTCAAGCGTTGGAGTAGCCGCTCCGCTTCCGGAGAAAGCCGTCCATGCGCTGCCGTTCCAGTAATAAGGAGATCCGTTGATGATGGCAAAACCATAACGGTCTGCCCTCATATCGGTCGGGTTGGATGTAAGAGCGTCAAGCTCCAAATATCCGATTGCTGTTTTCATTAACTTATAATTAGTTTTTTAAGCCATTCGCGGGCGTTTCGGACTTCATCGTTCCGGAAGTGATATACGTTGTAGCCGTTTTCCATTAAGACCTTATTTTTCTTGGTACTTTGGATATGTCCGTCAATTTCTATCACGTTCCGTCCGATAAGAAAGTCCACCTCGTGTCCGCAAATGATCTGTTTTGCTTTGAATTTGATGTGTAACTCTTGAAGTTGGCGAGCAAAGCGTCTCTCATACTTCGTAAAATGCTTTTTGTCTATCATCCTCTTGTTTTATTCGCTGATAGAAAGGGAATAAACATTGCGGGGCCAGTTTTTAAAGAACTGGCAAACTTCGTCCGGCCGGACTAGATGATTACAGACCCGTTGATCCAACTATTCCTGCATAGTCGTATGCACCCACAACTTCTCTAAAAGAACCCTTGTAGATGTAGTTGTTATTGCGCTGATATTTCCAATCGACCAAAGTAGTCTCGATACCCTGGCGTACCCAACGGGTAACGGAGTGGTTTCGGCCCAAGAGGAACCAAGCGGTGTCGGAACCTCCGGCAGCAGCACCCAGGTAGGGAGAAGTGTAAACCTTGATGTCGTAAGCGCTGGAATAAACGTTGGTGTCGTTGTTCGCCGTGTCGCTCCGTCTTTCGGACTTGACGATTTCACAAGCCTTCTTGTAGAGCTTCTGCGGAACCAGAAGAGCGTTAGCGCCACTTCCTACAACCACAGCGTCCTGCGATTTCATTTCCGAAAGGGCAACGATACCGTCATTCAAGGTCGATTCGGTCAAAGCCCCGGTAACGAGGTTGGAAACCGTCTCGCCTGAGATGGTAACGTGCGAAGCGGAGATGAGAGCCACGCCGTCAGCAGTCAAAGTGGTCGTGAAAGCGTTGCGATATACCGCGAAAGCGTTGGTGTTCTTAGTAATGCGCCCCTTCTCGGCAAAATCCTTGACCATCTTCTCGTAGGAGCCATGCTTCTGGTCGTCGAAGAAAGTCTTAGGAATGTCGATTGACTTGGAATACTCGGTAACGTAGAACGTAACCTTGTTGGTAATGCGGGGAGTTCCCTGCGGCACTTCCTGCTCTTCTTCCTTCTCTTCCCAAAGACCCGAACCCTTGAACACTTCGGCGATGACCGCTGAACTGTCGGCTGTGTCTTGGATGAAAATGTCGGAAGTTTCTACCGTTGCCTGGCCGGGACCGGAAAGCACGTCAAATTCCTGCATGAAAACCTTATCAAGATCGGTTTTGACGACATCCGGATTAAGGCCTGAACTATAACTAGCCATAATGTTTTGTTAGATTGATTAAACTTGCGCTCTTCCGAGGAACGTAGCGTCCGTCCGGCAGATAAAGTCGATTGAACTGGTATTCGGATCACCACCCACCACCATAAAGGCGTTAGCTGCGGCGTCTGCGGCGGCTGTGTCGACGGTCCAGTCTCCGGTAGTAAGGTCAAGGCAATAATAGTCCCCTACCATTGCGTCGATTTCCGTCTTAGTGTTGGCAAGCGAAGCGGTCTTAGCCTTAGCGCGATAGATGATACCCGGCAGCGGCATATAAACTTCCACCACGCCGTCAGCGGTAGCGGTGTCAGTTGAGTCGCAAGCGGCAATACCCATAAACGGCTGGTCTGTAGCGACAGTAAGGTCGCCGTCCACGCAAGGAACGACATACTGTCCGGAAGTAGCTCCTTTCTTGACCGGAGTTCCAGCCTTGATTGAAGCAGCGGCACCGGCCTGTACCTGCCATTTGATGGTAGGGATTACGGCATAGCCCCCGTTGCTCACAATTTCGATGATTTTACTCATTGTTTCTTATTTAGTGATTTAATGACTTCTTCCTTGGTCAGTCCCCTTTTCTTCATGAATTCGAGGTCTGCCTTGGAAAACTTATGATCTTCCTCGACTTCCGGCTTTATCTGATTATTTCCTGATGAGCCTTTGCCTACGGCGGCTTTGGCTTTAAGCGCTTCTTTCAGCTCCGAGTTCTCCTTGCGGAGCTTAGACTCGTTTGCCAGAAGTTTTGCCCTTTCCAAGTCCTGCCGGATAGCGGCTTTGGTATAACCGGATTGCCTGATGCTGTTCTCGTAGTGGAACTTAATGAGTTCGCGTTCCTTGTCGTTGTCGGTGATGTCCTGAAGTTCCCCCTCCACCGCGTCGGTAGAGTTTTCCTTGAGGGCTAGATTTACCCGTTCGTCAATCTTGCGATTGATGAGGTCGTCTTCATCTTCGTCATCTTCCTGCGGTTTTTTAGAGCCGCGCTTCATTTCAACGATCTTCTCTTCCGCTTTAACTCTTCGTTCTCTCTCCTTAACAAGTTCAGCTTCGTAGTCGATTTCGTTTGTTTCAACCTCGGAGCCAGGTTCAGCAGTTTCGTCTGCTTTTGTTTCTAACTCCTTGTTTGTTTCATCCTCTGAACCAGTGAGGTCGGCAGTCTCTTCTGCCCCGTTTTTAAGTTCGTCTTCCATAGTTTTATAAGCGTTAGGCACGCTCAGCCTTTTAGAATTAACACAGCCTTTTCGGTCTGCCTCTCGCATCTGGCAAACAAAAAAGGACGCAAAAAGCCTTTCAGCTTCTCACGTCCCTTCGTTGGGATGGTGATTAGTGGCGGTTTACTTTCGTCACTTCGGTAAGTCTTATCTTTCCATCGTCATTTTTGTGGATTACTCCCCTGCCTTGCTTGAAGTCCAGGAGTCCGTCTTTGAGCAAAATCTTGAATTGGTCCTGATACTTCCGAAATAGCTTGAACAGGTCAGCATCCTCGTCCGTAAGCTCTATCGTGATCATAATTGGGATAATTTATCCAGTTTCTTCTCCATTACATCGAGTGTATAAAGCACCGCCTTGCCGAACAATACATCGTCTATAGTCTGGGATTTCTGATAAATGTCCTTGTTGGCGTTCCATTTCATCTCTTTGCTTAACATCTTCCAGACATACATCTCTTTCATGGCTCTGGCTCCGCTGGTAATGTCCCGATAATCCGCCTCTGGAAGTTCCTTGCCCCCTACGATAAATTTCTTGCCGTTATGCTTCAATATCTCTTCCTCGGTGATGGCGTTAAACAGGTGTTTCAGGAGATAGTTGGCGATAATTACTTTATACCTTCTCATAACAGTTCGACGTTTAATTCCTCAATGGTCTTCTTGGCAACGTCCTTCTTGATTTTGGCCTTTATCTCGTTATCGAATCCGTTGAGCATTCCCACCGCTTCCGTGACACATAGGTCGCCTGTAATCTTCAATAATTCCTTCCCGGCAACGTCATTGCTCTTAATCTTGAGATCCTTTACTTTGGTCGTCAGCCTTCTCTGGTTGAACTGTCCGTCTATTTCGAGAGCCAATAGCGATATTTTGTCCTGAGCTTCTTCCACGCTTTCCTTGAGGAGCGCTTGGTTTATCTTCTTGGCCAGTTCCCGCAGCTTCTTCACTTTGGCCTGCTTCTTTTTCAGTTCCAATAGCTCCTTCGGGGTCAGCTTCTTTTGTTTCTCCATTTATTTTGTTTAATACTCTGTTAAATAAGTCGTCATACAGCCTTTCGTTTTCGACCTTTTCCCAATCGTTTCCGAGAAAGTCAATCATCTTGTCGATCGTGAGGCCCATCAAGTCCTTTTGCGAGCAGCCGTCCGAGACGATTTTGTTCTGCACCACCACCATCCCTTCGCTTTTTCTAAGTGCAAACTGATAGACTAGCTTCTGTCTTAGGTCGGTAGGAAGAGCAAGCCATTCTCTTTGTGCGATAAATGTCTTCATTATTCTTCGATTAGTTCGTCAATTGCCTGCATTTCCTCGGCTGAGATGTCCTCCGGTACGTCCTTGAGCTTGATTTTGTAAAATTCCACCTTGCTTTCCTCTTTCTGGAATGCTTCAAAGTCTTCGTTCTGCTTTTCACGTCCTTCGATAGCTTCTTTGTGCTGTTCTCGGAGCGCTTTCAATCTGATTTCAAATTCTTCTTTCTTGTCTTCCGGTAAAACATACTCGTTGTTCTCTACTTTGAATTCCCCTTTTTCGTCCTTTTCAGCGTATTCTTTACATAGCTCGACACGCGCTTTTTCAAACTCTGCAAACTCCGGCGAGGGAGTGATACTTTCTTTAATGTCTTCAATCTCTCGATCAATAATCTTCTTGTTCTTAGTGATTCCATAAGCGAATTTGATACCTTTTAAGTGGCCTACTTTTGCGATTCCATTAGCCAGTCTGAAGATTTGTCCGTTTTTCATCTATTTTGTAGTTATTTTTAATGATATATAAACTCCTAAGTCGACCTTTAGGAAGTTTAAGCTTTGAGTGCCATTTCCGGCTGCGTTCCTATGTTTGCCCCAAGCAACTTGCCTAGAGGACTTTCTGTAGCTTCTTGTGCTGCCCCAGGAGCCATTGGCTGGGGTTTAGTGATATATTTATCAACATCGTTCTTTGTAGCGTCGTAGGAGCCGAGTAAGAGGTCCCTAAATATCTCTTCCTGATTAGCAAGCGGATTCTGCACAGCGCGGTCGTATTCTTCAAGGTTTAATGCCTTCTTTACCGCTTCGCTAGGCTGTATAATGCTTTCAGGGTTTATACGGATCAGGAACTTCCTGCGTCTGAATATCTCCGGATTAACCCTGTAAATCTCTCTTTCTCCGTCTTTGCCTCCTTCTTCTTCCAAAATATTGTAGCTTTCGATGAGGTCGTTTTCTTCGGTACTCATATCAGGCAGTTCCCCGTCCAGGATAACCTTCTTGGTTTTTTGCATACCGGTCTTAGAAGGCAAAAGGAATGACTTATATTTCAGTCCGGCTATCTCTCCAACCTCCGCGACGGTCATAAATTGCAGTATGCTGTCCACCAACAGCCGGCCATAGTCTCTCACTCCAAATGAAATCATCTTTCCGGTAAGCCCTAGACTGATACGCGCGTTTTCTTCCAATCTTGATACTTCAAAGGCGGTCTGGCTTCCTTTCGTAGATTGTCCGGCCTGTCTGGGGTCTTGAGAGCTTTCAGAGAGGCTGTCCTCTACCATCTGTAAGGTATTGTGTCCGGCGGCAAGGTTGCCACCCACGTCCAACTTATTTATCTTCGATTCCGGCTTGAGAACGGTTATCGTTCCCGGAGTTACTACCGAACTTGTAATAGTCTCATCGCCATAAATGGCCGTAGGCGGCATGAGCTGTAAGAATGTGCCGTCAATAATCATCTGGTAAAGCACATCTATCAAATCGCTGTCCGGCAAAGTCTTATCAACTAACGACTTGTAGTAGAAGAACTTACCCTCGTCTATCGGCTCGAAACCAAACTTGATGAATGGATATAACTTATCTTTTCTTGGATTCGGTCTTTCAGGATCTCCAATGGGGATGTTGTTGAGGAAGGGAATCTCCAAGTCCTCGTCACGGTTGTAGTAGATAGCTTCATAAACCAGTCTGTCCCGCAAATTCTCGTCGTATTGCTCGTAGAACGTGTCAGTAGTCTCATCAAACATCACATTAAGGCCGGGTTCCACATAGTTTATGTTCTTCTGTCCGGCGTATTTCTTCTTGGCTTGGTCGAAAGGAATAGCTTTTATGCGGAATAACCAGCCCTGCTTTTGAATGTTATGCTCGTAAATGTCCGCGATATAAAGTTCGTCTAGTGGCACAATAGAAGTTACAAAGCCGCTCATAAGTTCGTCAATCACTTCTTTTCGCTCCCAGCCGCCTTTTTCGTTGATTTCCTTGATGGTCCGCATGACCTCGCAATATTCCAAGTGTAGAATTGAAGCCGGATTTACCAATGCGGCGATGACTGAATATACGAAGGTCTGTGCGTAATCGTAGTTATCATTAACCCATTCCACCAACATCTTCATCACCTTTGCGGCGTCTTTATCCTCTTCTTGGTCGTCGTTCTGAGCGGCGATAAGGGGATAGAGAATAGAACCGGTAAGGTGCGCGGCTATGGAAATGACCTTATTTCTCGATACAGGACGGATAGCGTTCGATTTCCAGGCAAGATCAGGATCATCAGATTGCGCTTCCTGCCAGTTGTTAAACTTCTTCTGGCACAGTGTCTGCCGCTCGATCAGGGTCATGTTATTGAACTCCTTGTGAGGCGTGGTCATTATCTGCGAAGAAATGGCAAAGTCGGACTGCATAATAGCCATGAGGTCCTTCGTGAGCTTGTCAGCCCTAAAGTCGCTTATCGGGCTTAGTATCTTGCCGCTTTTGTCGCGCGTAAGTTGTAGGTCTTTTATCATCGTTTTTTAAAGTTAGGTTTCCATTGTTTCGCCGGTTCGCTTGATACCTTTTTAAGCTCGAATATCATCCTCATCATCAGCGTATCGGAGTAGTCCGGGCTTCTGCCTATGATTTCCTTCACCTCATCTTTCGGGACTATCTGCATCTTGGTATCTTTGTCCGGGTCCTTGCTTTTTACCTGCTCTAATTCTTCCGTCAAAAGGTCTTTTATCACGATATCTTGGCAATCGACCGCTATCTTGTGATCGTTTATGCAGTCAGATAGAAGGTAATAGCATTGGGTCTTCAGATTGCGGTAATTCTGCTCTATGAGCGAACTGGGAGGGTCTATCGGGGAAGAATTGGCTATAAAGCCTTTTACACCTCTCATTCCGTCCACCACGCCTCCGCCTATTCCGTCCTCATCTACTACTATATGGCTGTAGGGAACTTGCTCATCGGCTGCCAGTTTCTTCAGTTTCTCGATGGTCTGGTCAACTCCTTGCTTGGTCCAGACTGATATCTTTATCACTTTAAGCCCCTTCCAGAGATAAACTACCGTGCTGTCCTGCCCGTATCGGGCGATGTCCGCAGAGATGTATTTATCTCCGTCATCTACCGTATTCGTGAATAAGTCTATAATCGCGTCGTATTCTATGAGGGTATTAGGATCGTCTTCGTATTCCCAGTTGCCCAACATCAGCCTTTGTTTCAGTTTTTTGTCGGTAAGCTGCGCTAATTGCTCTCCATATATCTTGGCCGTATGCTCGTTGTCGTTGTATAAGGCTTGGACGAATACTTTGTTTTCAGGCAATGTCTTATTCTTCCAGGGCTTATAGAACTCTGAGTAGGTCCAGTTTTTCTTCGGGTTTCCGGTTATCAGCGTAGAGGGATGTAGATTAAATTCGTCATTCTTGTGCCTCCCGATCCTAGATTTCATCACGTCCCGGAATAGTGGATGTATCTCTCCTGCTTCTTCTATCGCTCCGTCGGTGTATTCCAATGATCCAAATCTTTCATACAATGGGTCGCGCGGCTCGAATTTAGCGTCTAAAAGGTCTATCCTGCTTCCGTTCTCAAATTCTATGTAGTTATATTGCCCATTAAGCTTCCATGTTCCCTCTGGTATGCGGTGATGAGCGCAAACCTTGTTCCAGGTGATATATGTCGATTGCATCAGCCTTTTAAGCTCTTCCCGGGCGATATATGAGCGATAACCGGGGAATCTTAAGGCATTTATAAGTCTCGATTCGCATATCAGCCAAGTCTTACCTCCCCCGGCGCCTCCTCCGAAGAAGACATCTGTAACACTCGGATCATTAAGAGCTTGATATACCTGATGTTGCTTGATTGTTGGCCTTAGATTCAGCTCCATTTGGTATGATATAGTTTATATTCGTGATCTTTTCGCCTTTTGAGGTATGGTCGATCTCTTTCTTTTCGATCATCAAACCCTTCATTTTTGCTCCTAATTCAAGTTCAGGTTTTCTATTTTGAGGTTTGGCTTTAATGTCTTCTACTAAAGAAGTAATTATCAATTCATCAGTCAATCCATATTCTTCGCAAATCTCCTTATACCCCTTGCTCTCAGTAAGATTTTTAGGATTTTTAGCTGTCGTGTCGTCATATCCAGCTTCTCTCATGGATTTACTTATGTTTCCACGATTTTCCACTATTTTTTCCACCGCCTTTTTTTGTTTCTCTGTTGCCATATTGTTTTAATTCAAATACTCCACCTTGATTATCTATAACTATAAATTTTATCGGAAAGTTATATTTTTCTATAATCTTGCCAACTATCCCATCAAAACAATCAGATATTAAAACTAACTCTACATTTTCCTTGTACATAAATTCAAAACTTTCCTTATAATATAAAAGCTGTACTAATCCATGTAGCATATCCGCATAATTTTTAGTGCATTTTAGCTCTAAAAAGTATTTATTCCCTTGTTTGCTGTCTACCATAATATCTATCTTCATCCCCGATCCTCTCCCGTATAAAGTTTGGCTTATTCTGCATTGTCTTTTATGTGATAGATAATCTTCATCTGTAATTAAGTTGAAAATGCTTTCTATATTTTCTTCCAAATAATCCTCCATTTTCTTCTCGCTGCTAAAACTACCGTTTATTAACTTATCTCCGGTAATGTTTCCTTTTGGCGCTCCCATACTCCCTTATTAAAAAATCCCCCTACCGCTAGATAGAAGGTTAAATCTCAAACACCTCTACCGATATTATCGGCGTATAGTGTAGAGATAATTGTATATTATAACTATAAAGTCCCTGTAAAAATCGTGCAACTATTTACTTCAAAAGTGGATAACTATCCCATCAGCTTCTTGTACTTGCTATCTCCGATCAGCCAGATATAGAATTCCCTGAACCCTTTCTCATTCTCCGGCTTATCCGGGTCCGTCTGGTAGCGCTGGAAGAATAGCCTCTTGGCCTCGCGTTCTTTCGCGGATCCTTCAAAGTGTAATACATGCGTTCCGAATGTGCTTTGTTTATACATCTTTGTTTTTTAATTGGTTTATGATCTCAAACCTCACCCTCTGGATAGTGTCGTAATCCCCTTCCACACCAAGCTTCATGCCCCTTATCTCGTCTATTACTTTATCTCTTTCGGTTTTTTCCATACCTATTCGCTTAGTTGCTTAATCCTTTCTCTTATCTCGGCTTTGGCTCGGTTGTATCCACATAGTGCTATATCATCTTCATAATTTTGATTGATTGTATTATTATCCTCCCCCACCATTTCCTCCGCATATTTCTGGAAAAGTTCCTCAATCCTCTCTGGAGAGATAAACACCTTAATTATCTCATTGGTAATCAGCTTGTCATCTGTCCTTTCGTTGAGCCATTGACGTAATAGACCAATATTGAGTTCAAGTTCCTCTCTTAATTTCATAGGGTTAAAATTAATAATATCCTTTTTCTTTTGCTTTTTCTATGGCTCTTTTTATTTGCGATTCTGTCATGGGCAACCAACATTTATACCAACAGTTGCATTCGCTACAAAAGAAATACTTTTTCTTCTTATTGTGTTGTTTTAGTGTAGTTCCGCATTTGTTACAAGTTCTTTCTTCTTTCATACCACCACCTCCGCACCGTCTATCTCCAGCTTCAACTTTATTCCCCATTTTATTTCAAACATTTGCACATCTTTATTTAGCTCCATTATATCCTCAATCATACCTTTATTATTTTTTACCCAACTGTCTATTGCTTTTTGCAAGACTATCTCTTTCTCTCTATCTTTGTGCTTGACTTTTATCCGCATACCACCTCCGCCAATTTCTCTAGGGTTTCGGGTGTTTGGTCGGAGAGGGGAAGGGAGAGGTCGATGTCGCATATACGATTTATGTTTTCTATACCATGATAGCGCACTCTCTGATATACCGATCCGTCCGTCTCTATAAAGATGTCTTTCCATCTCTCCTCTGCAACCCGCAGCAAATGAGATAGCTCGATAAACGGAACGATATAGCCGATTATTTCTCTCTCATTGCTACCTTGTTCGATGAGTTCTTCTTTCCATTTAGAAAGATCAGGGAGATCGATTATTGCCTCCCAAAGCTGTTTGATTTTTGTCATATTGTTACAATAAAGACGGATAAAGCGAACAGGGCTGCCGGCAATATTTTCCTCATTCTTTTATAGATGAATATAGCGAAATACACACACCCTGCCATAATCCCCCAACCTATTGAGTTTAGAATCATAGAAGTTTTTTATCCAATAAATATTCGAGCATTAAGCCCATAGCTTCGGCCATTGTGTCGGCTTCAAAATTCTCCGTGAAGTTACTGCCCCTCCAACATTGATAGGCGTGTTTCTTGGTAGCTTTGAAGTTCTTATAAACCACCACTTTTTTTGTTATGCAACCTACGGGCAACTTCTCCACAATTTCTTCAGCGGTGAAGGCGGATATAATCTCTTCGTCTAAGTCTAGGCTAGTGATATTACCTACTCCATCGAAAGTATTTTCTATATTATATACTTCCCATTCATTTTTCTTCTCGACACTGCATCCCCAATAAAACTCGCTCTCCTGTTTTACCCCTTTCTCCTTCAACCGCTTGGAGAGTTCTAGGCTTGTGGTTTGGATCATAGATTAGAATTAAATAATTATTATTCCATTTAAAGGCTTATGACTAGAATACTCGGAGCAGGAGAGGTGAAGCTCTCTAACGATGTTGCTATCCCAAAGGAGTGGTATCAGATAGTTGCCGGATTTCTTTACTCACTCGGATTGCGTTTCCGCCACTCCTACTCGGAAGAAGCTAGTCCTCCTTCCCCTCTATCTCACGCTTGAAAATATACCAGCTTCCATCTATGCTAACTAATTCCCATCCCTTTTTCCCCATGTCACCAAGAGTAAAAATACCAATATCTATTTTGTGTATTTTTGTGTATTCAAATCTTTTCATCTTCCTCCTTTCCGAACTTAGGCTTGATTGGCATCCACGCTTTTACTATTGCCCTTACTTCTTCCCCATGTGGTATATTTTTCCTTTCGTATTCTACCGCCCCTTCTTCTATCATGCTCGACATTATCTTTGTATCTAGGTCATCTAAAACACATTTGTATAATTCGCCCTTCCATCTTACTTTCTGTTCTTCTGTCATAATCTCACACGCCTCAAATATCTTTATGTTGGCTTGCATCTCCTCTATCGTCTCGGAGAGGAAGGCTTCGGCTTCTTGCTCTGTTTTTATGTCCATTGTTTTTAGAAACTTCTCCCGAAACTCTTGCAGTCTTTTTTCTTTATAGTCCATATTATTGCGTTAAAAGCTCTGGATTATCGTGGATATTGCCTGTAACTTCGCAATCTTGGTGCAGATATTCACATAAAGCATATTCTCCTTCTGGCAGTTTCAAACAGTAGCACCCTTCCGAAAAAACTACTTCATATATTCCGTGTGTTATGAGTGGGTCGTTTTCGTCAACTGGTATTTCCATTCTTATAACATCCCCCTCATAAATATCCACCTTATTCTTATCATGCAAGCCTGTGGACCATCCGACTGTCTTTTCTTCTACCTCGAAATCTATCCTGTCTTCGATATCTTTTATCCAACTTCTTCCATCCAACGACCTCCAGTAAAATCCAAATATCCATTCCCCATTGTCTACACGCTTGCCTCGAAATTTAATTGTCATATTTATTCCTTATTATTTAATGCGTCCTCGAAGTGGGATTTGCGTTCATTCCACCCCATATTCACCCTGTTTTTGTCGCATAGGCATCTACATATTTTTCTATCCTCTCCAAGAGCTTCCTCCACTTCCGAAATGAGGTCGGAGATAAACTTCCTTATGTTTTCTTTCGATTGCTCCATCAATGCATGGTTGTTACTAAAACGAACCCAAGCTAATTCTTTCATCTTCCTCTCCCTAAATTTATCGAGCATAGGTTTTGGTTAAGGGGTTAAAATAAATCCAGAAAGAACGAATAAACTTGTGCCACCTGCGAGAATCGAACTCGCCGCAGACTAATGGGAAAAGTTTTTAATTCCGACCCCGATACTTTTTTGTCCCGCTCTACCATTGAGCTAAGGTGGCAAGAAGGCTTATTTGCCTTCGCTAATCTCTAATGCCCTTACCAACCCCTTGATATATGCCTGATGTTCTCTCTCTGTCCAAGCGCAAGAACTGAAATCATCCATAATCTCGAAATCTTGTCTTGCACCGCTTATTTCACTTCTTATATCAGAACATATTTTTTCCTTTTCGTTTTCCATCTCTATTTATTACTTAATAAATCCTTAGCGAAATCTCGCAAGATCTTATCCAAATCCTCCCTGTAAACAATCGGGTAAGTAGCCTTGGAATAATATTCCTCCACCAGCTTCTCTGTCTTGTCTTCGGAAGGCACAATCAATTCCCAATATCTCATAACTTGTTTTCTGTCACTGTCTTTTTCTGCTTCTGAAAGGTCGGAGTAGTAAGCGTCCATCTGCTTACCCCAATGTTCTACTAGATTAGCGGGGATAACCAACCCGTCTGTACATGGAATGCAATTAGAATGCACATACCTCTGCCAATCAGCCCATCGCTCGTGTTCGATTGCTGCTAGTTTTTCAAAGAGTTCGGTTTTGGGATATTTGTCTTCGGGGGTGAGGTAGGGGGTGTATTCGGTTTCTTCAAGCTCATAAGCGGTCATAATATCACCACCAGTTTTCAGCTCATCCAAATCCACGCTTCCATTTAACGCCTTGTAGCTCACCGCATAAACCGTCAATTCTCCTTCTCCGCCCAGTCTGGCTAGAATACGTCTGTAGTAAGTTCCGTCTGTGATGAGGTCACCTGCATCAAGGTTTTGTAGGGTTTTCATATCTCCTTAGTTAATTGATAATCCTTCTTGTATCTCCTAAACTCTGATCTAGTAGGTAGTCTGTCGTTGAGTTGTTGGAAGATCCATTTTAACAGTTTGGTTGTTCTGCCGGACATAGAGGTTAGTTAAAAAGTTAAAAATTCCATTGTTCAGCCATAGCTTCTGCTATTCCTGTAAAAGTGCGGCTTCTTTCCTTCCACCGATCCGGTCCGGGTGGCATTTTGTGTATTCTGCTTTCTCGGCCTTCCACGATACTTGTCGGTTGCAATTTGGGAAGATTTTTAAGCCACAAGCAGGTAGCTTTTGTTTCTCCGTGACCGAACATCCAAGGCTGTATTACTTGGTCTGGCTTGCGTATCTTGCTACTGATAATACTGATAGGATTTTCGATACAAATTCTTTCAATCGGTGCCTCCATCAAAAGTCTTACAAATTCCAACGCTTCTTTCTGCTCCTGTTGCTTATCTTTGAACCACCTCGCCCCCGATACTGCCAAATGTGTGCAAGGCGGATGAGCTATCATCATATCCCAATCTTCATATAAAATATCTTCAACATCTCCCAAGTAATGCTTTCCGGGTAATTCGCTTGGAAGCAGGTCACAGCTCGTTGCATTATGTCCTTTTTTGGTAAATGCTTCTCGGACTATTCCGCTAAATTCACAAGCCACCAATATTCTCATCTCCTTAAAAATAATTTTGATAATATTTCTTCTTTCCGCACCGATCGCACTCGTCGAAGTTCCAACCCTTTACCTCTTTCATCTTTCCGCCGCATTTGCACCGGAGGCCGAGGAATTGGAGGATGTATTTGAGCATAAGCCGTTGTTTAGTTGGATTAACTTTTTTTGGAGTTCTATTTTCGCGTCTTTAACCTTCATATCTGACATAGATTTGATTAGCTCCTTTATCTTGTAGCCTTTGCGGTAGTAAAGCGTCTGGTAGTTATGCTGGACCCAGGTAAGGAGGTCGGAGGATTGTTCTTTGGTCATATTTTAAAGGTATTTTTAAATTCTTCTTTTGTTTCCTCGACAGATTCTTCTAAAACCTCTTCCGCGATAGTTCCGGTAAAAGCTTCTCCACTTGCCTCTTCGTATCCAGTCTTGAAACCTTTTTTAAACGCCATACCTAGCGCTTCCAAAAACGATTCTTCTAATTTATTCATGCCTTTAAAAAAGATTGATAAAGCTCCTTCGGAATCCAACCCTCTTTCTTGTTTTCCTCAAAGTATTTCTTGAAATCGGCATAAATCCTTTTGAAGTCCTCGGCGTATTCGTTGCGGTAAATATCTAGAAACAACTCTCCGACTTGATCCGGACTGTAATTTTTCCAATCTCCGGGGATATATTTGGGATTGTTAAGGAATCGTGAGTAGCCGTATTTCAGGAGAAAATCGTAAGAAAATTTGTGGGTGATGTTATATTCTATCTTTCTGGTAATGTCCCAACGAGACATGTTTATGCGGTTTGTTTCGCTTTCTGAATAAACATTTACAGACTGTTGCTCGATCATGTTAGTAATTTTATGTCGCTAAAGATGTTTTTAAGCGGTTCTAATTCCGGATATTCTTGTTTTTGACCTACGCCGTATTTCTCAAATTGCTCGTTTTTCCGCATAACATCCGCTATATCCCTCTTGTGCTCGCATATTCTTTCCACGTCTTCGATAATGTTTACAAAGAAACTCGGATTGATTATACCTTGCCGGACCACTACCGGACTGCCGGAAGCTATGCCCTGCAATACTTTATTCACCTCGTCGCCGTCAATCTGGACCGATCCTTTGCTAGTGTTTACGATAAATGCGTTCATAATTAAGTGTTTAAGCCTATTATCTGCTTTCTTTTAGCCGTGTATTTGCTCTTTGCTTTTACAATAAGTTCCTCGAACTGTTTGCGTAGCTTGGTGACCGACCGGATATTCTGCTTCCAGAAATTGTCATGCTGCGAGAAGTTGATGATAAACTCGATCTGCTCGTAGGTGTATCCGTCTATCCGGCTCAGCTTATTCATTTCCTCGTAGTCCGAAACAAGCTGTGCGTCCGTCTTAGTTCTTAAGAATGGATAATTTTCTCGGACCTTGGAAAGAAGGATATCGGTAAGCTCTTTGTCTCTCGGAGTATATTTCAGAATTTCTTGATCCTCACTCTCCGCGTTAGAGTTTAAGTTAGAGTTTAAGTTAGAGTTTAGTTTAGGTTTAGTTAAGTTTAAGTTAGAGTTAGGTATGTCGCAGTCTGTCGCAGTCTCCGACAGGCTGTCGCAGTTTGTTTCTTTTCTTTTATATTTGTCGTAATATTCCCTATTTCTTTCTTGATTGCACTTCCTACATAAAACCCTGAGATTATCGTTAGAGTTATCCCCTCCTTCTCTAATAGGCTTTATGTGGTCAATCTCTAAATTTTCCTCAGATCCACATAATACGCATTTACTACCGTCTCTATCTAGTATTTTTTTTCTTACATACTCTTTTACTCCATATCCCCTTATCTCTACTCTTTCTGGGTCTTTTATACGTTCGTCTATTTTCTTTATTTGTTCAAAGACTTTGGATGGTATATCCGCCATACTTCTTTCTATTCCCCTTTGCACGCTCATATTATCTGCTTGGTGTTTAGAGAAATTTTTTATATATACATATCCGTCTATGTAATATATTTTTTTATCAGCAGCGAATCTTTCTAAAATCTTTATAACCATATCTTTATCGAATCCTGTGTCGAAAGATATTCTTCTTAGTGTTATTTCATATATTCCGCAAATGTCCGTTAAGGGATTTGTCAGAAAATACAAAAATAATAGCTTCTCAGACGGATCTAAATTTACAATATACTCATCGTCCCAAAACTTCGTATCCACATACCGCTTCTTGCTCATGATCCGATTCCTTTCTTAACCCTAAAGCACGCCACCTTCCCCTCTACCGGCATGCCTTCTGAGTTCCTTACGTTTCTTAGATTCTTTCCAATTTCACGCTCTACTATTCCTGCTGCGACTAATTCCCTTGCCCTCCTGTCTCCGTTTTTAGGAAGGAAGCCGTAAGGAGTTGCGATTTTAACGAGGTCATAGCTTGGAATCCATCTCCGCTTGTTCTTCAAATACGACAATACGATGTTTTTTTGTGTCATTTCCGTTTACTTAGCTGGTCTTATTAACTAAACAGAAACTAATCTAATTTATCTTTATACTGCTTGCATATCTGATCCACAGTCTTTTTATAGAAGTCATCGAAGTTGGTGTAGGCCGTAGAATACTTTTGTTCCCAGTAGCGATACAGGACGGATCTTAATCTCTGGCTAGGGCTTTTGTCGGTCTTGAATTCCGGCGCTGGCTCTTTGATGTCTAAGTCCTCATACTTGATATCCGTCTCTTTGAAAGCTATCCATATCGGCTTATTCTTAAACTCAAAGAGCTTGGTCATATCTTCCGGCGGTAGCTCTTGGGTTTCGATATCGACCTTTATACTTCCGTCTTTAAGCGTTCTGATACTCTCGACTTGAGAGGGAAATTGTAGAATGTCGCTCATAAAATTCTGGATATTTAGTTTTTAGATGATGTAGCTCTTGCTGCCAGTTCTTTTTAGGATATTTTCTAAGCTCGTCCGGTTTTGCCCTTATAAGGCTTATCAGTCGGCATTTATCCTTTACGTCCTTCGGAGGATGAGAGGTGTTTAAGTCTCGCCTAAGAGGGACAATCGCCCACGCTTCGTCTATCTGTCTGCCTTCGTATATCCAGCAATGCTCCATTGATACATTGATACTTCCGGTTATGCAGCATCTTCTGTAAAAAGGATCGCTGTCAATGATTTTCCGAACGCGTGGGCTTATTCTTCGCATAGCTCTTTTATTTCCTTTATCTTCTTCATCCCCTTCTCTATTCCTTCCAATATCTTCTCTTGCATTTTCTCGTCCGGCAGAATCCTATAAACTACAAGCTCTTTCTGATAGTTAGGATTGTAGCTTATAAAATCCCACCATTTGCGCCCTGTTATAAGGAGATTCATTTGTATTTGCCAGAGATGCTTTGTGTCTATCTCTTTCTCTCCGTTTATCCAGAGCTTGAAATGGTTGCAGTCATTCAAGCTCTTTATCTCAATCCCTCCGTCTTCCCCTATCAATCCATCGGGGCTGCAACCTGCGAAATCGTTATATTCTATAAATCCGACCTGCTCGACCTTTATATCTCTTTCTAGTTCGTAAATGGATCGTGCTTGTTCCTCCAGCTCTATCCCTCTTTCCGTGTCGCCATTCGAGAAGTAGTCTTTTTCAGAGATAGAATAATATTCTGCCATAAGCTCCATAATATAGCTTTCAAGGCCCTTTCCATTGTTTCCTATCGCCTGAGCATGAGAAGCGGTCATCTTACCCTTGCGGATATTGAACCAGTCCTCACTCTGCTGGCTGAAGTTGTGTATCTTCATTGATTTGTTGCTTACGGATAGTCACATATTTGCCGAACTCCTTTCCTCGACCTTTGTTTTCCAAGTAGTATTTCTTTAATGCTTCTATGTCGCATATGCCGTCAATCTCCTGCTTGGTTTTCAAGTCTAACTCCAACGGATTTTCCAGGTCGTAATTCTCGTTATCCATTTTCTCGATGTTCTGGTAAATGTCGGAGAAATGGAGTTTGCAAGCCTTTTTTATAACCGTCTTAGTGGCCATTTCAGTAAACCAGTCTTTCCAGATATAATCGGTCTTGGCTACCTTCCTGTGCTTCTCTATGTCATCCTTACTGAGAAGCGTTATAAACTCGCCTCTCTTGTTCTTGATGATACAGTAGCCACCTTTGAGATTGTCCGGCGTTTGTCCGAAAGGATCGGATACATTGTGGTGATACATCACACTTCCGGTTTCTTTCGATACTTTGAAATCGTCGCCCTCATACACCAAACCGACATCTATTGTGCTTTCCGGGTAAGATATGAACATCTTATTTTTATATGCTATGTAGTCATAGCTGATCCCAGTCGCTTGTAAGGTTATATGTATTCCGTCGAACACCATTCCGTCCTTTGCAACTCTCTTAAAAAGCGTTGCCATTTGCTCGTCGGTTTTTTGTTGCATCCAGGCATTCTTCGGCTTACCGCTTTTATCCCTTTCGAGATAAAGCCTCATGCAATATGCCGCAAAACTTTCTACTTGTTCCGGAACATAATCCGGCAAAAGTTTTATGATATTATCCTTGTTCATTGTGTTGCTTTACACCGTATGGGTATATACATCGCTGGGGGTAAAGCGACCCAGCTTTATATATACACCCACACGGCCTTTACCTTTTAATGCTTTACCTAGGCTCTCTGCCTTAGCTGTTCGTTTTCGGCAAGCACTTCTGTCAATTCTTCTCTAAGACTTGCCTCTAGATCCATAACCAGTGCGTTCATTTCCTCTCTTTCCGATTTCATTTGTTCTTCTAACGTTTCGATTTTTTCTTTTTGGAAAGAAATCTTTTTTTCAATTTCTACTCTCGACATAAAATTCAAATTAGTTAATTACCTCATGCACGTTGCCCGGATTCCCTGCCACCTGTCCGCTCTCAAATCCTTGGCAGTCTCATAATCCATATCTTCTTCATAATCGCTTGTGTCGATATTGCTATCGTCTTCGATTTCGTCTTCTTCCATAGTTACACCTTTCTAGGTTCTTAATTGTTTAAAACTATATCGTTGCATACCCAGTGATCCTGCAATCCCATATTGATTGCCTCGATAGTCTTTTCCGTAGAACACCGGATATCCATAGCGCAGTCTTTCGTAATCGGTATCGGAGGAAGTTCGCTGTTCCATTGGAACAATCCCCAATCTATACTTCCGTTCCTGTTCTTATCGTTGATAGCTTTCGGGTTCAGCTTGCTTTCGCAGTTCGCCAGCTTTACCAAGTAATCAGCCCATTTGAAATCCTTTTCCGCAGCAATCATTCTTATTTGTTCCTCCACGCTCGGCTCTATCTTGGTAATGTAAGGAATTCCGCTGTAGTCAGTAGGAGCAACCGCCGTGACTACTACATCTCCGGCAGCCACTCCTTCCGCCTCTATCTCGAAGCTATTAGTAATCTGTAACGCCGTAATAATGAAGCAAGCGACTATTACCGCCATTCCTCTTCTCACTTCTCTCCTTTTTGCTTCTATCTTTTCAATGTGCTTGGTGGGCTTTCCCCGGTACGTCCTGTTATGATTTTTAAGGACATATTTGCCGTTGATAAGCTCATAAGTTCCGATGCGGTACGTTTTGACTTGCGTCATTTGTTTGGTCTAATGATTAGGCCACCCTTTTTAGGTCGTGACGTGCCGGGAAGCTTGTGCCAATGTCGTATAGACTAGCTACTTGCTGCCCGGCCGTTCGTTTCCTTAGCCCTATGGATAAGAGAGTTATCCACAGGAGCCTAAGAAATGAAGCAATCTATGCCTTACTTGCTCCTATAGGCCGATAGCTCGTTGGGTCTATCGGCCCGTAGCAACAAAAAAACGAGTTTCTTAGACTCGTTTTCTTGGCTTATTCTAGCCCTTTTCGCACAAGCAGGATTTTGCGACATTCTACTTGTTTTTTTAAAAGGCTTTGAGCCTTTCCTGTTGCGACCAACGAGTCTGAAATTGTTTTCCGTACGAATTTCAATGTTCTATATCAGTAGTATATCACATAAAATAAGTAAGGTCAATAGGTCACCGGCAGGAACTCCGTTAAAATCTTATCTGATTCTTTTTCATTGAATCTCAAATACTGCATAGCGCCGCCGACATTATTTTTACTGTGCCTAAGGGCCTTGTGGACCGCCACGAGATCCGCGCCATGATCATACATATAATGCGCCTTGCCGTGCCTGAAGCTATGGACGACGATCCTTTCATCCATATCATATTCCCGGACTATTTTCTTCACCCACCTTTCAATAGTCCTGACTGTCGGCCTCTTATGTCCGGTACTGGTTAAAAACAAATGCGGCTGTTGGTTCATGCAAAGCCTCACGCCTAAAAACTTTACCATAGTCTCGTGCAGGTCGTCGCTCCATTTTATCCAGCCTTTTTCCCGTCCTTTCCTTGTAATGATTAGAGCCATATGGTTCGGGTTGTCTATGTCCTCGATATTCAGATTGACTAATTCCGATACGCGGATACCTGTTTCATATAAAAGCCGTACGATAATCTTTAACTGAGCATGCCAAAACTCGTTTTCCGGCATCTTATTTATAAGCTCACGATACTCTTTTTCCGTAATGGCGTAATGAGGGTTGGCTTCGTTCCTCCTGATCCTTACCAGTGAAGGGTCTATATTACACCTCCTCTTTCCCTTTACGGTCTGTTTGTAATAAAATCCCAGAAAGTCCTTGACTACAGTCATAGCGTAGTTGATGTGATTCTGGGAGTATTTGTTTTTTATGCTTTCATTGAAATCTATTACATTCTCTATAGTTATTTCAGACAATGCTTTTTTATTATATTCATTGAAGCGCCGTACATGTATCTCATACATTTTAGCCGCCCTGGGATAATTGCCGCTCTTCCATTTTAAATATAAATCTATCTCTTTTTGAAGCATATAAAGACCCGCCTTTCTAGTCCCTCTCGTTGCTAGACTTGAGGTTTCAAAAGACGGGCCTGTATGTCAACCGATACCGTATCGGGATGATATAACCATTATATCATATTTTTTCAGGGCGCAAAATCCCCTAAAATGGGGGAAATTGCGTGTCTATGAACCTTAATTCTAGCAAACGCCTTTCGACGCTAATCCTGAGGGATTAAATTAAGATTTGTAAAACTATCTTCGTCTTAGCACCTTTTAATAATTTGTCAAGAGCCAAACAAAAAACAACCCTTGCGAGTTGCTTTCTGTGCGTAGCTAAGTAACAATTACATTATACTATATCTTCCCTCGGAACGCTACTTGATGGTTATTTTCAGAAAGCCCGGAAGAATAAATGCTATTATCCTCATAGATAATCTAGCCTTAAAGGTATAATCTTTTTTCCAGTCTTCTTTTTTGTATCTTATGACAATCATCGAATCGAAAGGCTTATCTCTTTCTGATGTTTCTTCCATTTATATATGGTTATTGATTAGATGTCGGAACGCTATAGACCGTCTCCCCTTTCATCCATTCGCGGATTACGTTAGTAGCAAACGGCACGACCCAGCCGATGAAAGCGACCATAAAAGTGTTCTCGCTCCAATCCACTTCTCCGAGATAGGCAAGGAAAGCGATTGCCCCCGATCCGGTCCCGGCAATGAGCGCCCCTTTTAAAATCTTGCTCTTGGT
>Ga0310040_1000370_pt1 | contig 43682 bp, 54 predicted proteins | sample EPASupsiteHSE623_FD_200237 | JGI IMG/M metagenome (GOLD analysis project Ga0310040, IMG submission 200237) | Bioremediated contaminated groundwater from EPA Superfund site, New Mexico - Sample HSE6-23 (v2) (version 2) | ecosystem: Environmental > Aquatic > Deep subsurface > Groundwater >... | reverse complement strand
CGGCGGTACCATAGAAGCCCAAAAGGTTACCCGTCATATTGCGAGTGGTTTTGCCTGGAAGTTCTCTCCTGGTTCCACCCGGACATATTCTTATCCGTTAACCTTATCTCTGACCAAAGTGATCTGCTTTGCCAATAAACTGACCACCGTCAGTTGTTACATCAAGAAAGACGATGCCTCGGCCGTCGGCGCAAGTCTTGTCTGTAAGGGAAATCAGATAGCTGGGATAACATCTGACGTAATCGCTACCGCATCCAACGGTACGGATTGGGAGAAACTATCGATATCTTTCACTCCTACAGAAGACGGCGTGGTTGATATTGAGGGTTGGGGGTATTACGTTTCCGGGGCCAGCTACGTATACTTTGACGACATCTCTACGGCCATTGAAGACAGCCAGAATATAAACTTAAACTCGCTGGATTATTCTTGGCGTGGTGAACCGCTATCGGTTAATACAGCCACTACCAGAAGCTTCACCTGGACAAATTAAAGAGGCGTGAATATGGTCAAGGACAACTTTCAGCCGCAGACAGCGTTTGAGGGGTACATCAAGGCAAAGTTGGAAGGTATTGAAGACCGTCTTGATAGGCTGCCCTGTAAGGAAAGCTCTAAGCGGCTTAGCAAATGCGAAGCCAGTATAGCCAATATTCAAGGTCGCACAACGGTAATTAGCGTCATATTAGGCTTTCTTTCCGGATTTATAGGCAAATACATTTCTAAATAGGCGGTGGCGATGTCCTGGATAGGAGATATAGCACGATCTTGGTGGAAGGTGAGGTTAAAAAAAGGAATATTTTTTTCTCGGACATTCCCCTGGCCTGGGGATGGTAACAGGAAGGACCCGATGGACCGGACGCACGTTGTAACCAAGAACGAAATCCGGCAGGACTTTAGCCGGGCGCGGAAAGCGCGAAAACGGAAAGAAGGGTGATATGGGGTTAGGAAAATTGGTGCGAAACATATGGGAGAGGTTAACGTCTACGGTAAAAAAGCTCTGGAGTCTTGCGAGTCCTTTCCTTAGGGAGGTGTTGAGCAAGAGCGCGCAGGCCGTATGGGAATCCTCAAAGGACCTACTGGTGGAGGCCGTGCAGTACGTATCAGAGCAGGGACTTCCCACCGACGAGGCCAAGAGGGAGGCATTCAAGACGTACCTGAGCGCGAAACTGAAATCCGAGATATCAGAGCTGAAGACGAGCGAAATAAACCTCTTGATGGAAATGGCGGTGAGTATCGCAAAGAAGGCCGCTGCGACCTCATAGATCGGAGCGTATGATGTCTATGAAAGCAATAGCGTTTGCGGCCGGAGCGCTGACAATAATTGGCCGCATAAGGGCAATCATAACCTGGTGCGTGGATAAATGGGTGCGGATATCTCCGGTGATATCTCCAATAATAGCGCAGATAGAAAACGCGGCATTGGATGGTAAGATCACCAGGGACGAGCGTAAGCAGATCGCACTAAGGTGCGTATGGATACTCGAAGAGCGCAAAGCAATCCGGCTGAATTGGTTCACCAGAAAGGTGGTCAACACCCTTATCGACAGGATCGCCGGTAAATTGCCCGACTATAAGGCAAGCCAGGAGGCCAGGCAGCTAATATCCGAAGCCAGGTTGTTTATCGCGAGACACTCTTAAAATCCAACCTCAAAGGGGCGGCACGTGGACGTGCGGGACGTCTGTTAGGTGCCGCCTCCTTCTTCTATAAAATCCCTTGACAATATAGTATCTCTGTAGTATCTTCTAAGTATCTAATATTAACCGGGAGGGACGACATGGCTGGGAAGATACAGAAATACACAGAACCGATGCTTGTGCGTCTGGATAAAAAAACGGCGGCTTTGCTGCGAAAGGAGTGCAAAAAACGGCAAATTAACGAAGCGGTGTACGGCCGTAAGGCTATTGAATTATGCCTTAGGGAAAACCTTATTAACGGAGACACACATTAATAAAATAGCTGTTTACGCCACGGGAACAGCCTAAAAAAGGAGAATGAGAAATGTCGTATTTAGACAGCGTGGCTGGCATCCGTGAACATCAAGAGCATAGGGCCAAATGGGAAGTACTGCAAGCAAGAGTGGATCCTGAAGAAAAGCAGGACGTAGTGAAATACTGCAGAGGTGTGGCAAAGCTTCCGTATTCCTTGATAACGCGATTGATCTGGCGAAGGATCATATCGGAGTACAAAACGATGCCTCAAGCGAGAAGTTATGACGCCATGCAGGACGTTAACCGTGAAGTCGATTACGTATTGGCTCAAGTACCGGTGATACGGCAACAGTCCGGATATGTAAGGAAGCTGTAGAAAAAAAATGTTGACAACTTATGCCGGTTAAGGTATAAGACATCTATTGGCGGTTCATTGAGAAGAATGTCAGGCAAGGAACAAGAGCCGAGATTCAGTGTGCGGCTTATTTTTCGCCCCTTTGACTTCCTATAATATATCTTATGTTAACTACACCTATTGGTAAAAACATCAATAGCCGGCTTAGTGCTTGATAGTTCTCCCCTCATCTATTTGTTCTTGTATCCGGTCAATTCGGTCTTCCCTTGATGGGTGGTCGTTCAACACCTTTAAGATAGGACTGGTTTCTTCCTCAGAGTCTGAGATATTTCTCATAACGCTCAGAAGACCACTCGGATCATAACCCGCTTTTCGCGTATATTCTACGGCTAAACTGTCGGCCTGGAATTCCTCTTGTTTATTATAACAAAGATTAACCATATCTAAAGCAATAGCCATAAACTCAGGCGAAATTGCCGCAGGACTTCTTACGGATGATAAGATTTCCATTTCCTTGTATATTTCTTCCTCCCCTTTTATAAAAACTATTTCTTTGAGCCAATGCTTTGAAAGAAGATGCCCCATTTCATGCGCAATCACCCCGGCCAGTTCATCGTCACTTAAAGATTTGACCGCAAAATCGCTGATATTAACATGTCCGCCCGGGTAGCTGCTGCCGTTAATTGAATCATCTTCAAACACTTCAAAAGTAAATTGCACATCTTTGCAATTTGCTGCAGCCACGTTATTCCCGATCCGCTCAACTCTCTCTCGCAAAGAAGCATCCTTAGAACGTGCTGATATCGACCAGAAATAGTCGTCGCATTCCGCTCCCAATTCCGCCTCATAAATAGCCAGCGCGCCACTGAAAGTTTCTTTAAGTTTATAAATAAAACTTGTTTCATCGGATCCCCTTTTGGATACCATTTGTTGACTACCGCTTGATCCCGAATCAATCGTGAAACTATTGCCGCCTGACGCGTCAATTATCGTTCCTTCCGGCATCCAGGCAGATACCGAAGCGGTAAAACATGAAAAAAAGAACCCGATTGAAATAAAGTAGAATATTCCGTTCTTCATAGTTATTTTTTACGCCTCAACCTTTTATTCATAAGTGGTTGTGATTGTATACTCCCCTTCCCGGAAGTCTTCAAAAGCTACGCTTTGGCCTCTTTCATCCACAACGTGATTATGCCTAAACCAGCTTTCGTCCAGATATTTCACTTCGCTCGTAGTATATTTCGCCGGCGCGGCATTGTCATGGCTATAGGGATTATCCCAGGCAACAGTTAAAAGATCGCTGTTGTAAACGCTGGAGTTTACTACTTCGGCTATCTTGCGTATCTCAGTGAAGTCATTGGAAGTAACAATATTGTTTTTGCTGTCAAATGTGAAAAACTGATTTTCCCTGCTTCCCGGGATTGCCGTATTCATTTGATAACCCCGGATAAATACTGTGGTTGAATGAAAAACAGTTATTTTATTTGGATCCTGCTTTATGTTATTCTCAAACCAGGACACTTTTCCGTATGCGGTCTTTATCCCTTTTCCTGCCGATCCCATTTCCACGATCAAATCATCAGTATAACCGGCATTTCGGAGCTCGGCTAAAGTGCCGGCATTCATATTAACCGCCTGTGCTTTATCGCTTGAAATCACCCAAATCTTCTCGGAATACAGTTTATAATCGCAGGACTTTGCCGAGTTACACAGTTCCTGGGATAGCGCGCTGTAACGCATCACGTTAACCGCTTCGAAGTTTTCTAAGGTAGCTTCTTGTCCGTTATTTCTCAGGCTTTCTGCTATCGTTTTGGCTTGGGAAGTATACGTGTTTATTTCGTCTGATCCCAACTTAGATATCTCGCTGTCCGTTTTACCGTCAAACTTCAGAGTAAAATAAGCATATTCATAGCTTGCAAGCTCATCAGCATTCTTTATCAACTCTTTATTGGTCTTTACTAACGGATTGTATGACGCCGCGCTCGATAATTTACCGTTAAACACAGCCACTGCCTTATCGCAGGCTTTATTCAGATCAAACGTTTCCAGAAGCGTATTTCCGATCGTTCCGCCGGCGGAGTCGTAGACCGTATACATATATCCAGTGTCAGCCATTAGAGACACCGAGACTGCGTATCCGTTTTGAGAAGTATAATATTCCGATTCCGCTGTTTGATTACCGTCTGCCGTATTGCTCAAAGAAGTTCCCGACGAACGCCAGCCGGAAGCCGAATTCCCCGGACTCATAGTGAAAGCTGAATTGAGACTTCCGCCTGAATTATCCCAAGCCCAAACCGGCGAGAACGAATACGCAATAATAGATAAGATAATTAACACGAAGAAATGTAAGTCTATGAATTTGTTATGCATTTTGAATCCTCTTTTTCAACGCCGTTTTTCCCGTTCCTGCCGGCACATTATATATTCTTCATATTAATCCGAGCGGAGGAAACCCTGCCTCTTCATAAGCTTCACTATTTTCATAAATAAGCGCGTTTGAAGAAACATATAATGTGTTACCGTTGTTAGTTACCTCTACTTTATCAATGCCCGAGACTAAAGATACATCACTAACTTTAATCAATGCCGGCGTCAACGTCGAGTCGACTACTTTCAAAAATGTCTCTTCTTTAGGCGTGCCCAGCGATTTAGCCGACATATCATATGTAGTGGAAGCCTCTGAGCAGCGTCCGTTAATACATATGCTGGAATAGTCGGGGACAAATATGTCTAACTCCAGAAATTGCGCTCCCGACTGATTCGTTGAATCCGCCTTTCCTATTTGATCGGCGCGGACAATAAGATTAGTGAGGGTTTTTGTCCCCTCCGCAGTAGCCACCGCTTTAGTCCCCCCGGTAACAAAGGCATACGCAAGGCCGGCTATTCCTAAGTCTTTTCCTGTTTCACCGGGTATGCTTAAGGATTTAATGGAACCATTGGCCGGCACAGTCGGATAAAACAATCCCAAAGCCTTACCATCTTCCTTCAAGCCGATATTATCCGCTCTCGTAAGCGCGAAAACAGCATTTTGGCCGTTGACATTGACTAATGCCACTTTAGCCCATACGTCCGAAGAAGAAACCCATCCCTCGTTTCCGTTGCTATCTTTAATCCTCATAGCGTTTTCTACTGTCTGCTTTCCGTTATTTATCTGCACATTATCCACCGCGTAAAGTGTCATCGCGGGATTTAATATTTGCCCGGTATATGTTAAACTCCAGCCGTCCAGTTCATTCCCAAGAATAGGATTCAGAAAAGTAATCTGCTGCGATCCAGCGGGAGGATCGATAATATTTTGGGCTGTTTTTACCAAATTACTAAAATCTTCTTGAACGCTCATAGTTGTCAAACGTTCATTTGAGAAGGCGACGCTTTTAAACTGTCCGCCTGAACCGGTATCATCCTGGACGCTGCTGGAATTAGTGGAATTCCAACCGTTTCCCCAGGCATACGCGGAAACTGTCACGCACATAGAAGTCGATAGCAGCACTAATATAACAACCTTTGCATCTAAGTATTTTGTCCTCATTAACCGCTCCTTTCGCAATATTACTATATTGCATTACTCTATATATGTTTTATTAATCGGGATGCTTATACGAACCTCTAAAAGAGTCTACATTCGGCAGCATTATGGTTTTGCCGCCGTAGTAATCATATCTTTCCAGAGGAACATCGTACACCGCCAGTTTGTCGTCATATTGCCCGAAGACATAGGTTTTAGCACCGTCTCCATCGTTGTGTTTTAAAGCCGAAGAACTGCAAATAAAGGATAGCGTTTCGGTCAAACTTTCTCCTTTAAGAGTCCACTCGCTTGTCGGATTGCGCAGGAAGAATCCGGAAAAAGCGTTGCCGAATATCTCGCGCATATCCGCCGATCCGCTGTTTTCCACAGCATAACTTACCCGATTTTTTACATAATCCAGTTCCCTGAAACTGTCTTTTTCCTCGCTGGAAAGAGTATTATCCCAGGCATAACAACCGGCCGCAAAGACAACGCCCTGGAATTTAGCATTAGCTCCGTAGTCCCAATTTGTATTCAATATAATGTTTTTATCAAATGTTATCTTGTTATCGCTATATGAGCTATGTCCGTCGTTATCCTTTATCTCTATGGCAATGCTTTTGTCGGGACGGCAGCTTTCCGGTAATTTATTGAACGTTTCCTGCACAAAAGCAATAAGCGAATCGGCTTCGGATCGCGTAGATCCATATACAGTATATTCCCGGCTGGCAACTGTTTCTCTGAAAGTGGCGGTTTGCGGCGCCGACATTATATACAGCTTACTTTCTCCGTTACCGGATGCGCCGGAAGAAGTCCACCCTGAATTGCCGCCTCCCTGGTCGATAACGCCGGACCCGGAGTTAAAGCTCCCTCCTGCGGTATCCCATGCCCGGGCGAAAGATACCCAGGACACACAAATAATACCTGTTAAAGCCGTCGCCAACCCAATCTTAAATACACGTTTATTCTGAATCATTTGTTTCTCCTTTTATAGAGAGCCATTTTGTTATTCTCATCTCCAGATATCACCTTAGGAAAAAAGGAATGTCTTGCAGGATAAAGTTATCCCTGCTGGTGTATCTCTCCTCTGTGCCATTAACGCACTTCATCATAACGCCGACATCACCGCTTTCCTGGATTTCATTTAAATCAGAATATTTGACCATTGCGGCTTTCGGCATACTGCTACCGCCAGGGTATACTTCCACGAAGATATCGGCAGTATCGACAACGGAACTGATAAAACTCGACGGATTGGCGTAATCCTGTTCGGGAAGCTTTATGCCGTTTTCATATGTCCGTTGTATTTTATTAGGGCCATCCGGGTCATATTTCGCAGAAACCGTCTCCGTATCTTCTCCTTCAGCCTTATTTTCCATCGCCGCCAGGGAAACAAGCCCTCTATACTGACCTTCCGCTCCAAAATGTACTTCTGTATAAACATCGGTTTTTGCGGCATAAATAGTCTGCCCATTATTGAGATCTTCCATTTGGACCGTTGCACCAAGCAGATAATCTGGCTGTATTGTGATTTGAGTTGAAGATTGTTTAGTTAAAGGAACATATACTTTCAGGCCGGTTTCTTCTCCGGCGGTAATCTTGTCCACTGTGAATAAATCGCTTTTATCCACCATGCCAGCATTCTTTGGGAACCTTCCGGCATCCGGATTACCTTCGTCGCGTAATGATATCTTTCCCCAATCCGCAAGCGGGAGCGTTGATTCTGCGCTGAAAGCGACTCCTCCGGGCCGTGAAAATACGACATTGGCGCTACCGCCATTCATAATAAACTCTCCCATATCGTGCCAACCTTCAGAATCATACCATTCAGCTTCTGAATTCTGAAAAGTAGTGGAAATATGAACTTGATCAGTATTTGCTTGATATTCATTCAGAGCATTTTGCACAGCGGGACTTTGAAGCAATTCCTTAGTGATCGACTGTCCGGGGGATAGAACGGCATAATTCTGATTGCCTAAATCAGAGATAATCTTACTTGCCTCGGCGGGGCTTACTACCATAACCTTAGTTTTGTTGCCACTGATACTTTCTATAGCTTTTCCCGATGCCACCCAGCCAGAAGAAGAACTCGCCTGTTCAATGTTAAAACTTAAACCGGAGTCTCCGGAATTACTCCAGCCGCCTCCCCAGGCATACGCGGAAACAGTCAAACATATACTCCCCAGCCCCACACACATCAAAACCCCAGCCATGCTATATTTACCCATTTCCCTCTCTCCTCCTCTATTGGTTCGGCACCGGTTTTTTTAGTGTCTCGCGTAAAAGAAAAGGCCACGCTTTGATAAACCGGCATCGTTTATCAAATCGTGGCCTTCTTAAGCATACACTATAAAAATCGTTACAACAAGGCTTTAAAACCTAATTTTGCTTTAGTTAACATTAATCACAACCCGGAATAAATACAAACCGCATAAACCACAAGCTACTTCACAATTACCAGAGCTCTTCGCGCATTTTTTTGTCGATCTTGCCCTGGGCTTCAACTACGGTCTTAGCGGCCTTCCCGGCGTTTTCCATATCTTCCCCGGCACCGCGAGCAGCCCCTTTAGATGTCCCGACCACTGTTTCACATCCGGAAATCAAGAAAGACGCCAGAAATGCGGCAATTACAAGAAAGGTAGCGTTCTTATTCATAACTTTTATCTCCTTCCGGGTTATCTTTCAAATACCGCCAATTCACGCCACCAGCGGGTGGAATCCCATTTCTTCAAGCGAAAGAAAAGTTTCCTGGCAAAAGCGCTCTTCAGATATTTATCTCCGACACTCATAAAACTGCGCGTATTTACATTCCCGGCGTCAAAATATTCCCTGGCCTGTAATATGCATTCCAGTATATCGGCATCCCTGGCAATTACCGCCTCTGGCGATAACTGTTTGTTATATTGCGACCGCGACTCCGCCATCTCCAGCCGCACAGGCCCGGGAAGGGCCGAAATTTGCCCGGAATAGGCCTTATCTTCGGCTTTCTTGAAATCTATATAACGATGCCCCACTTTATGCAGATCGTTTATCCTTGCTTCGTGTATATCGTTAAAAAGGCACATCAATAAAACCTGATAGGCATCGGCGTTTTCGGCCTTTGCGATCAGGTAGCCGAGCACGGCGCAGCGGAAACAGTGTTCAGCCACGCTTTCCGGATGTTTGATCCCGGTGACCCACCAGCCGGAACGTTTGACACGTTTTAACTGCCCGGCTTCGGCCAGGAAATCAAGAATAGAGTCCTCAATACTGCGCATCCCGCCGGAACTACGCTTTTTTTTCATTTTTTGACCTTTGCGCAGCGGCCTCGTAACAAAAAATGCCCACGCTCACAGCTACGTTCAATGATAATGCCGCGCCGCGCATCGGCAGAGTAAAACAATAATCTGTGTCTTTTAATAAACCGGAGCGCACCCCCTCCCCTTCCGAACCGATGATCAGGGCCAGGGGGAAGTTCATTGAAGGGCCCTCGTGGGGATCGGTTCCGCCTTCCACCACCGTAGCCGCGATCCAGTATCCGCTCCTGCGGGCTTTATCTACCGCCACCGCGAGGCTGGAAATAAGGCATACCGGTACATAATTCTCCGCTCCGCAGGCGACTTTAAGGACCGTTTCGGTCACGTCCACGGATTCGTGTTTAGGCAGGACCACGCAGAAACCGCCGAGACACGCGCAGGTCCGCAGTATCGAACCAAGGTTTTGCGGATCGTTTATGCGGTCAAGCAGGATCAAAGTCGGTTTCGCGGGGTCGTCCAGGACCGCATCGATGTCGGCGTAGGAAAACCCGTCGACCTCCGCGACGACTCCCTGGGAATGTATGCCGCGGGTCAGGGCACGGAACTGCACCCCGGATATCAACTCTACCGGAACCTTCCTGGAACGGGCCAATGCGGCGATATCCGGGGAACGCGCGCCACCATGCTCCAGGATCAGTCTTTTCACGTTTCCGGGGTTAGCTTTTAATCTTTCTTCTATCGAACGCTTACCGTAAAGATACATTTTTATCCTTTGTTCCCTTCTGTAGAGTTATCCCGGAATTTTTGTTCTATGTTCGGGCCAGCCAATTCCGGCAGTCCGTTGGCTTCCTGCACCCATCCGTTGCTGAAACCGAAAACGGAGAGGTTATCGGAAGCGGCCGAGTATTCTTCCATACTTATCCTGCGGGCAAGTTCCCGGTAATTCCCGGATTTATTGCAAGGCAGATATTGGCTCATCAGGCTTAGATAAACTTTTTCCGGAGAAACGGCCTCCGAAAGACGCCTTAATACTTCCCTTGTGCCGGAAATATCCTCCGGCAATACCAGGTGCCTGACGATAACGCCTTCCCGCATTATTCCCTGCGCATCAAAAACCGCTTCCGGACGCTGCCGGCACATTTCTTTTACCGCGGACAGATTAAACTCCGGATACCGGGGCGCCAGAGAATATTTTACCGCGTTCTCTTCAGCGGCGTAACGCATATCGACCAGGTAGATATCGACGGCTTTCTCCAGTAAACGGATCGTTTCCGGAGATTCATAGCCGCCGGTGTTATAAACCAAAGGGATATTCAATCCTCGCCCGGAGGCGATAACCAGGCCCGCGATGATCTGCGGCAACACGTGGCCGGGCGTAACCAGGTTTATATTATGGCATCCCTGCGCCTGAAGTTCCAGCATAATCTCCGCCAGTTCTCCGGCGCTCAATGCCTTTCCGGGGAGGTCGCCGGCCGGAGAGTTCATCTGGCTGAATTTATAATTCTGGCAATACACGCAGCGCATATTGCATCCGGAGAAAAAAATTGTGCCGGACCCTTTAGTCCCGGAGATTGGCGGTTCTTCTCCGCGATGGGAAAAATAGCTGTAAACGTACGCGTCTCTGCCGACGCGGCAAAATCCTTTCTGATCCCGGATGCGGTTCACCCCGCAGGCACGCGGGCAGATACGGCAATCGGCCAGCATATCGTTAAGTTCTTTTGACAAGACGCCCAAATCGGCGTTTTTATACGCCGGGCCGCGCAGGGGTTGGAATTCAGTCATTTTCGGCGTTTTTCCTGCGGCATTCCGGAGAAACAACCTTACGGTAATATATCTGTCGTATTTTCTCCAGAGTCTCAATGTACCATTCTGTGCGGTAATCGGGATATGTCCAATCCAGCGGGCGGAAGGCCCCTGAACGGTAAAGAAGAGTGATCTCCGCGTAAATACCTTTTGCAAGATAGATGCGGTGGCTGAAGTCTTTGGTTGAGGCGAGCACGAATTTGGCAAGCTCCAGATAACCGGGATCCAGATTTACCTTGCGCCGCCCACCGGCACTTAGTGCTGCCTCGATGCGGTTCGTGATCAATTTGATCCCGGCGAGTTTATCGGGAGCGATCAGTTTCTCGAAGGAAATGAACTTCCGCCGCAGGCCGCTGCCGAATTCTTTCTCGTAGTATCCGGTCTGGGTAAAAGGCACGCATTCGCTTTCGAAATCCACGGGGCCGAAACGCCCGCGCAGCAATTCGAGAGCGCGCGCTCCTTTTTTTTCTTCCTTGAAGAGCATACCGCAGACCAATTTCGCCGGCAGGTTCTTTTTTATTCTACCCATAAGTGTCGCACGGGACAGATTTTCAGCGGGGGATGAACTGATTTATATACTCGGCGATCCTGTGCTGCTGAACGGGCTTTATATCGTTGAAAAAAACCGCGATATTGAAACCTCCGGTAGGGTCGTCGTCCGTCCTTACCACCACGCCTTTGCACGCCACTTCGATCTTTTTGGACACGCGCGCTTTCTTGACCGGCAGTTTCAGTTTTATACTCAGTTTTGTGAAAGGCGGGACATATTTGCCTATATGACAATAAGCGCCCAGGCAGCTCACGTTCCTGGTGGTGGACATAAAGTCATAACCGTCCGCCATCACGTTTATCGGCATCCCGTGGTCTATCCTGGGATGAAGACGCCTGTCGCTATAATTGTTCGTATCGGCCATTATTTCTTCCCCTCGCCGGAAGCAGGGGCCGCCTTCGCTTTCTTCCAGCACTTCTTGTCGCAGTAATATTTCCCGTTGCGATAGTAAACGTTCATTTTCTTTAGAGGTTTATTGCACCCCAGACAGTTTGTCTGTTTTTCTTCCGCAGCCGTTTCCGGAGCGCCAGTATTTGCCGCTGTCATATTCTTCTATCCTTTCCTTGTCGCTTATTGCTGTGCTTCCGGCGCGTCAGAGCCGGATAAATAGTTTTTCAGGTATTCCCTGTCCACCGGGTTCATTTCGAGGAATTTCACGCCGAGTTTGTAATTGCTTGACCGCGAAGAAACATTCACCCACGCCACCCTGCCGATCGAAGATATAGACTTTTTCGCCACCATAAATTCCAGCATCAGATTGGTAGCCGGAGGGATAAAACAACGGCCGGTAAAACCTATGCCGCCGGCGCTTATATTATCGCTGGTAACCGTGCTGCTCAAAGACTGGTTTCCCCTGACGTAATATTTAACCGGCAATTCGAGATCGTACCTGCGGGATGTCCTTTTATTATTCTGCATTTTACCTGCCGTGAATAAGCGGCTCAATGAACGCGTTTTCTTCTGTCGTAGATAATTATACTGGATTTTGTCCGCATTTCAATATAAAATATGCAAAACTGATACCGCAAATAATAAAGGAGTGACTGACATGGAAAACGGTGTTAAGACAGACCGGGACAAACCCGTTACCGTCAACGCCTCCTCCCCTGTTCCGGCCGATTCCCGATCACGGGTTTTATACCTGGGGATCGTTTTCGCCGGGATGCTCGCGGCAAAGCTCTTTTTTGATCTCGCCTCCGGAGTCCATAAGACAAAACAACCCCCCACCGTTAAACCGGCGGTTTTTTCGGCGCCGGCGCAGCCGGAATCATTCAACGTTACTGCGCCGGTTAAAAATACCGGGACGGATATCGACGAAACCGGGCTTTCCGGCCTTGCCGCTTCCGCGAAAAAAACGGAAAGCAAAACCGAGGAGAAAAAAGAACCGCCTGCCCCGCCTTTGCTGGTCTTAAACGGAACATTCCTTTCGGAAGGCGAGGAATTCGCCATCATCAACAATCAGATCGTTAAGGCCGGAGACGAGATCGAAGGGGCAAGCGTAAAGAAGATAACGGTAAACGCCGTGGAACTTGAATTTGCCGGACAGGTTCTGCGCATAAGTTCTGAAGAAAATTAAATCTTACCCGGGCCGCAATGGATCTATCTTTACTAAATCCCGCCGGTTCTTCCCTCTTCCAGTATTTCTTTGATTAAACGCAAGGAAATATTTCTTTCTATTTTTATCCTGCCGGCGCCTTCCAGGAGCACCATTCGGTTGACCGCTCCGATGAATTTCTTGTCTTTGCTTAAAGCGGCTATCAGTAAAAACGGATCAACGCCGCGGACTTTAACAGGCAAATGGTAAGCCCGTAAAAGTTCTTCCGTCCTCCGGCGGAGACCGCAGTCTTTCAGAATTCCGAGTTTCTCGCTGACCTTCAAGGCGCAGGACATTCCCCAGCCGACAGCCTCGCCGTGATTATATCGGCGGAATTTACCGGCGGCTTCCAGGGCGTGCCCGAAAGTATGCCCGAAATTAAGAGCCATACGTATTTCGCCTGTATCATATTCATCCCTGCGCACATAAGCGGCCTTGAGAGCGGAACAACGGGAGACTATGAATTCCAAAGCGTTCTTATCCCGTTTTAAAACGGCTCCGCGTTCATTCTCCAGAAAATCCAGCAATTCAGGGTCGGCGATCAGGCCGTATTTGACGACCTCGCCTATTCCGGAATTCAACTGCCGGTCATCGAGAGAAAGCAGAAAGTTTATATCGCTGATAACTATCTTCGGCTGGTAAAAAGTCCCGGCGAGATTCTTGCCAGTTTCCAGATCCACGCCGTTCTTTCCTCCTATGGCCGAATCCACCTGGGCGAGCAAAGTGGTGGGGATCTGAATGAAAGGCACGCCTCTTTTATATACCGAGGCGGCGAACCCGGAAACATCGCCGGCCACCCCTCCCCCGCAGGCAGCCACGAATACCCTGCCTTTACCGCTGCGTTCCGCCAGCCCGTTGACTATCCCGGCGGCGCACTCCCAGGACTTACCGAGCTCGCTGTCCGGGATATTATGAAAATAGACGCCGCAGCCGGCTTTTTTCAGGGCCGCGGAAACAATCCGGCCGCAGAATCTTCTTATTCGCGCGTTGGTGACTACGTAAGCGGTATCCCCGGCATCGAGGGCCTGCAGGTAACGGCCCAACCCGGAGATGACACCCGCCCCCACTAATATTTTATAGCTTCTTTTCCCGAGATCGACGTTTATAGTCTTCATATAAGGAACCCGGCTATGAGCCTGACCAGCGGCCAGATAACGTAATCAAATGCCCCGATCATTGAAAGCAGGATGATGATGATGAACCCGTACGGCTCTATCAACGCGTACCTGGCGGCAGCCGCCGGAGGCAGGAACCCGGCAAGCACCCGGGAACCGTCCAACGGAGGCAAAGGAATAAGATTAAAGATACCCAGCACCAGATTTATCATCACAAAATGCATTAAGATCAGGCTTAAAAGAGTACCTTGCGGAAGCAGGCGCAGGACTCCCGCGCTAAGAAAAGCCGCGCCTATATTCACGAGCGGGCCGCTGGCGCCTATAAGAATAACGTCTCTGGCGGGATTTTTAAGCATCCGGTAATCAATAGGCACCGGTTTTGCCGCGCCGAACACGAACCTTCCTCCGGTGCTGAAGAAAAAAAGCAGCGGGATAATCACCGTGCCCACGGGATCGATATGCGCAAGAGGGTTCAGAGTAAGCCTGCCGGAAAGCCTGGCAGTCTGGTCGCCGAATTTATAAGCTACCCAGGCGTGGGCGAATTCATGCAGGGTCATTGCCGCCAGTAACAGGGAAAATGAAAGCAGTAAAGACAACGGGTTCAATCTACGGCCTCGATTTTCACTATTTCGATCACCGGGATACCGTCCGATGTAGATTCTGCGGTCTTCCCGGTAACTTTCGCTTTGCGATTGACCAGGGCGTTAAGGCTCTGCCTGTCCCCTTTTAAAAGGTATATTTTCTTTTCCGGAGTTACCAGCTTGTGAGTTGCCGGGCGTTTAAAAACCATCCCGTACGGTTTGATTATACCTTCGTATACGCAAGGAGTTCCGTAAAGCGGATTGGGGCCGGGTTTCGCCGCCGGCGCATTATCAGGAGAGATAAACTTTTCCGAAGACGCCGGTTGAGCGGGATTTTCCGCGGTTTTGCCGGAAACAGCCTGCTCATTAAGCGGTGCGGCCGGCAGCGTTTTAACGGACGCTTTGCGGACAAAACTCGAATGCACCCAGCCGTAGCTGCCCGCTATCGGCTTGATGCGGTACCAGTTGTTCTGCAAGCCGGTAAAATTCAGTATTTCGTTCTTTGACGCGCGTCCGACGATCGGCGCAGACTCATCCGGACGCAAACGGATATTGACGCGGTCGCGTTCCACCTTAAGAGCGTTAAACCTCGGCGCAGCCGGTTCCTGCGGAGTGAAATTAGCCGCCTTTTCTTCTACCGGAGAAACCATATCCGCCCTGATATAACTGGGGGCAGTATCCGGAAGGCGCACTTTGTACCATCCGTAAAGCCCGGAAATAACATCTACCGCGGCGCCTTTATCCAGCCTGCAGATCACTTCCGCTGTTGTAGTGGAGTCGGCCCTCAAGTTAATCCCGTCCGCTGTCACTTCCCCGTTAAAGGGAAATTCTTCCACAGTAGCCGCGACCTCAACCGCGTCCCCGCCGGCCGCGTATAACGGCAAGGAAACAGCCGGAGCCAGGCAAAGAATAAACCCGACACTGACAGCCTTCAACAGCCGGGATTTCGAGACAATTAATGACGGCATATTATTTCTTTTCAGGGGTCTTTGCGGCCGTCTTTCCGGATCCGGCGGCAGGCGCCGCTGCGGCAGCCGTTGCGTCCGCGGCCTTGGCTACCTTTTCCTTCTTGATCCTGATCTTCACTGTTTTGATCTTGGGTAATCCGCAAACGCGGTCGCCTTCCTTCCACTGGTTCTTGGAAAGCATCATCTTCAAGCGTTCTGTCCTTTTCAATACCGAACGCTGTTTGGTGTCCTGCCCCGCTGATCTTAACGACGGATGAATAGACATTTCTCACAACCTCCTTACATAAGAATCACGATATTGTTTTTTTATCTTTAAACACCACAGATCGGCTGTGCGTTTATCCTGAAAACTTCCCGAACAGAGCACATAAAACGGCTGCATATAAAGCACCGCCGGAGACAATCCCTTCTTTTGCAGCAATTGGGCGTCTTTCAACGCCTGCTCTCTGGAACGGTAACTCGCCAGTTGCACCGTATATTTGCCGGAAATGCGCGGCAAAGGTTTAGAAAGCTGGGGAGCGCTGCTTTGCACCGCAGGAACCGCCTTAACGGGCGCAAGAACTGCCGTCCGGGGTTGCGCGACAGACACAGCGTTCCTGGATGATGCCTGCGGCCGGGAAATAATACGCTGCCCCGGCGCGGCCGCAGATGGAACGGCTGTCGTCGCGGATAACTGTTGTTGTCTTAAAACAGCCAACCGTTTCAGTACCGTCGTCTTTCCCTTTTCCACTCCGGCGATAAAGGATACAACCGAGACGGCCAGCAAAAGTATGGCGAAAAGAACAGTCTTCTCGTAAGCGCGCAGGTACTGGCGGAACGCGCCGGAAACTTTCGCTTCGCCGCCGCCCGGGCTTTCAGTACCGGAAAACAACTCTAACTGTTCTTTTTCCATATCCTCGGATATTCCGGAGCGAAACATTTCCGGTGAAATGGTTAAACTCTTATTATATATAAGTTATTTAGTGTTTTGCAAGTATTTTTTTGTCTTGAACTTCTTCGCGATCTTCAAGAAAGCATCCACTACCTTGGGGTCGAACTGAGTGCCGCTTTTACTCTTTATCTCGCGTATGGCTGAATTGATATCTTTTCTCTCCCGGTAAGGCCTGCCGTAAACCATCGCTTCAAAGGCGTCCGCGACCGCCATAATCCTCGCTCCAAGCGGAATCTGGCCTTTTTTCAACCTGGAAGGATAGCCGGTGCCGTTGTATTTCTCGTGATGATGCATAATGATCGGCACCGCCGGCTTCAGTATCTGCAGCGGACGCAGTATCTGCGCGCCCTTCAAAGGATGTTTCTTTATGATCGTGAACTCGCGGGCGGTAAGTTTGGTCGTCTTGGAAAGTATTTCCTGGGGAATATCTATTTTTCCGGTATCGTGCAGCAGGCTGGCGTATTTAAGGCTTTCGATCTGCTTATGGTCCAGATGCATCTGTTCGGCGATGGCGATGACCATCTTGCTGAAGTGCGGCGAATGCGTGTATTCCTGCGGCACCCGCATATCCAAAAGAGTTACCAGGGATTTGATGCTACCCAGTACCACCTTCTGCTGTTCTTCGTAAAGCTGCAGATTACGTATCCCGATCACCGCCTGTTCCGCTACCGTAGTCAGCATCTCCTGGTCGAAATTGTCGAAAGGAACGTCGTTTCGGTAACGTTTGAGTATCATCATCCCGAGGAGGTCGTCTCCTATCAACGGGATAGCCAGCAGCCAGCCTCTCCTGACCGACGAAGACTTGCGTATTATCCTTTTTTCCAAAGGGTTAGTTATTTTTAGTCTTTTGTCGTGTATATATTTTTTTCGTTCGCTGGCGAGGCATTTAAAAACGGAGTACTTCTTGTTCTGGTCCAGCAGTATAATCAGGCAGTAACGGGAATTGAATATCTGGCAGATAAGCCTGCTTAACCGGATGATCAATTCTTTCTGTTCGTACGTCGCGTTCACCAGCCGGTAAATGCTGTGAATCGACGACATCAGGGTTTTATACTTTTTCGTAGGGGTCAAATAACTTCTTGTATTCATCCAGTGCGTACCTGTCTGTCATACCCGCGATGTAATCGCAGACGACCTGTCTTTTTCCGTAAACGCTTATTTTTTTCTGTTCTGCCGACGGCAGCTGTTCGGGGCTCTTTATGTAAAGGTCAAAAAGTTCGGTTATGAAACGCCTGGCTTTATTGCTCATACGCATAACCCGGTAATGATGATAAAGATTATCCATCAGAAATTCACGCAGGGGGCGGCGCAGCTTAAGCATCACGCCGCTGAAAACAACCACTTTCTCTTTCGCCTTACGCACATCCCTTTCGTCTTTCAAACGCATATCCGCGATGCGCCGGCGGGTGGCTTCGATAAGATCGGTAACCTGCATATTGATCAACGAACGGATCGCCAGGTACTTACGCTTCTGCCTGTCTGGGGCGCCCTGCCCCCTCGCGCTTATCCCAGATGACATTTTATCCCATATCGGCAATTTTTCAAGTTCTTCCTCGTTTATTAACCCGGAAGTGAGGCCGTCGTCGAGGTCGTGGTTATCGTAGGCGATCTCATCGGCGATATCCACCACTTGCGTTTCCAGCGAAGGCGCTTCATTGGCCGGAAAACCTTTGACCTTTTCGGCTTTATCGAATGCCGTGGAATGCCTGATTATCCCCTCCCTGACTTCATAGGTAAGGTTCAATCCCGGAAAATCCGGGTATTTATCTTCCAATTCATCCACCACCCGCAAGCCGTGGCGGTTATGATTGAATCCGCCCTGCTTACGCATCAGTTCGTTCAAAACATCTTCCCCCGCGTGCCCGAAGGGTGTATGACCGACGTCGTGCGCGAGGGCGATCGCTTCCACCAGGTCCTGGTTGAGCCGCAGCACGCCGGCTATCGTGCGGGCTATCTGCGAGACCTCAATGGTATGCGTCAGCCGTGTGCGGTAATAATCGCTTTCGTGGATCACGAACACCTGCGTCTTGTATTCCAGGCGCCTGAAGGCGGCGGAATGGACGATCCTGTCCCTGTCCCGTTGATAGGCGGAACGATACGGATGTTCCCGCTCGTGATGCAACCTTCCCCTGCTATGCCCGCTTTTCATAGCGTAAGGAGCGAGCAGAAGGTCTTCCGTCTTTTCTTTATTCACGAAATCGCTCATTTTTTCTTCAATAACCGCAGTAACTCTTTCAAAGACTGGGAGATCACTTTTATTCCCCCGGTTACAGGCATAAAATTGGTATCTCCGTTCCAGCGCGGCACTATATGTATATGTAAATGCCCCGGGACACCGGCGCCGGCCGCGCGGCCTTCATTGATGCCGATATTAAAGCCGTCCGGCCCGAGCCTTTCAGAAAGCAAGGCGCGTGTTTCTTTAAGCATCGCGAACAGGCAGACAACCTCTTCTTCGCTCAATCCGCCGATATCCGCTATATGCCGCCTGGGAGCCACCATAATATGCCCGTTATTATATGGATAGATATTAAGCACGGAGAACGCCTTTTTATTCGCGCTGACCACCATCTTTTTTTCCGGTGCGGCTATGGCCGCGCAAAAAATACATTTTTTGTCGCTGCGCCTGCCTGACAGCGGCCGCAGGTAAGCGGTCCTCCAGGGAGCCCAGAGTTTTTTTATATCGTTCATATGCGCACGATCCTGGCTTCAATGCCGTTCTTTATTTCGATTACGCCGTAAGAATTATACGGAGCGTATATTTTATCAGTGGGGCTGCCGGGATTGAAATATATGGTGCCGTTCCTTTCTGTCCGGGAGGGGAAATGCGAATGTCCGTAAATGACCATCTGCATCCCTTTGCCGCGAAATTCCGATTCGACTATATCCAGCAGGCCCGCCGGGGCCCCCCAGCCGTGCATCACCCCGATCTTGATTCCCCCCTGCGCTTCTATGACCAGCTTGGGAGGCAGTTTAGCGCTGATATCTTCCCTGTCCATATTGCCGCAGACGGCCCGCACATCCGGACATACCGCCTTCAATTCTTTTAACACGCCCATTTGCACCAGATCGCCGGCATGGATCAGCATATCAGCCTGCCCGGCAATCCTCAACAGATAAGGAGGGACGATCCCGCCGGTGATATGGGTATCGGCAATGACCACTATTTTCATAGGCGCTTACTCTCGCAAAGATGCGTTAAACGGCCACCCTGTTAAATGAAGCTCCCCGGGCTTGAAGCCCGGAGTTTCTCTGCTACTTGAGCGAAATTCCTCCGAAGCAGTCAACCTCTTTGTGCAGTGCTACCTTTCCGTTCACCCTGCGCATTCATCCCCAATCTTAAGCCTGGGGTTTTCTGCGTAGGAGAATAAGTTTCTGATAATCGAAAATCGAAATTTTACCGTAATCGAGATTTTCATCGAATCAAACCTCAATTTTCGACTCTCGATTGCCCTGTGCGCCGTTTAAAGGACTTATTTCGCAGCGCACAACCACCCGCGGACGATGAAAAATATCAAATAACTGGTTTATGTTCTCGAGGTTCCAAGTAATGATTTTTTCTTCCAGCGCCCTCAAGCGGGCATTGGTTTCAACATCCTGAAGCGCCACCACTATTTTTTTGTCGAGTTTATTCCGGTATTTCCGGCATTCCTTGGCGAAGGCCGCGATATCCTCCTCGGTAACCGGTTCATTCTTGAATCCCATAATCCATAACGCGTCCCCGGACCTGCCGATAAGGCCATCCTTGACCCCGCCGACGCCGAATTCCAGGGATTTAATTTCACGGAACTGGGTAAGCCGGATCTTCTTACGTTCTATCTGTATAACATCGTCCTGGAAGAGGCCGAGAAGCTCGGTCACGCGTTCCTGCACCGGCTTACGGGTATCCGTGATGAATTCTTTTATGTCTGCCTTCAGCCTGCAACGGAACTCTTCCCTCTGGGTCCGGTCATCCGGGGAAAAAGAAAGGTTTTTGCCGCGATGGACGAACTTCAGCCAGAAACTGAACATCCTATCCGTTACCTGCAGGAACTCCCCGATCTTTACCACGATGTCGTTATCCAGCAGATAATTGATCCGGCTGTTCAATTCGCCGCGGTTCTTTCCCAGTATATGCACGATATCGCGGATCTTATTATGCCCGCTGGAAATCAAATGCAGCAACTGCACATAATCCCGTCCGCAGACGGACAAGGAAAGTTTCTCTATAGCGGCGGAATATCTCTGGAAGAGTATTCCGCACGGTTCGCACATCAGATTCTCCAGGATATCTACCAGGCCCGCTCCGGGAGATTTAATTACCGCTTCGCTCACGGCGGTAAGATAGAACGGCGAGCCGCCGGTGAAATGCACCAGAAAATTAGTCCATCCGCTCTCCGGAAGTTTTGTTCCCCGGAAACGCGCGGAAAGATAAGCCTCGCTGGTATCGTTATCGAAATTCTCCACGAACACCGTCTCGAAATTGCCGAACAACAGGGAAAGGTCTTTCGCCAGCACTTCTTTCGTCCGGGAAACGGAAGAACTGACTATAATATACATTACTTTTTTCTGCATTATCAGCTTTTTCGACCATTCGGAATAGAGATTTCTTATGCCGGTCTTTTCCAGTCCGAGGAACTCGTCCAGTACCACCACGCATGATTTTCCGGTCTCTTCGGTAATAGTGTCAAGCAGGGAAAGCAATGCGGAGAAAAAAGAGGTTTTGCGGCGTTTATTCTTTATTCCGGAAAGCAGGCTTTTTATGCCGGCGGAGGTGCGCGGTATATATTTCTCGGCCTTGGCGATAAGAAAATCCACATCTTCTTTTACGGGGACGACGCCGGCGGAAAGGAAATTATAAAGCAGCGCTCCGATGAAACGCCGCGCGAAGCCTTCGAAAGTCTCCGGCCTGGTCTCCAGGTAGAGAATGATCAGCCTGCCATCCTGGCATTTATCCAGCAGGGTGCGCACAAGAGAAGTCTTTCCCGACAGTTCATAGCCGATCACGGCAATGTTCTGGCGGTACCCTTCCCTGAAGTCTCTAATACGCTTAGCCAGGATATCCAGATATTCCTGTCTATCCCAGAATAATTCTTCTTTCATGATTTACGGCAGTCTCTGAACGATCGGGTTCTCAATCACTTAAGTATCTCTTTATTATATATAGAGTAATCAACCTGGCAAGTAAAAATAAGGATTCTGGGCGATCTGTCCTTTCCTTACTTCAAAATGCAAATAAGATGACTTGTCCCTGCCTGCGCGCCCCACCCTGGCAATGACTGTCCCTTTCTTGATATAATCGCCCTTCTTGACCAGCAATTCCGAATTCCTGCCGTATACAGTGGCCAGTCCTTCGCCGTGCGAGATTATCAGCACTTTGCCGAAACCGTAGAACCCGGAAGAGGAAAAAACCACTTTTCCGCTGCGGGCCGCCACTACCGGAGTATAACTGGGTGCCTGTATATTGACGCCTTTATTAAGCATACCTTTGTAATATTGTCCGTAGGATGAAACGACCTTCCCTTTTAAAGGCCAGCAAAAATCCTCTTCAGACGCCGCCTGTGTCTGCGCAGAGAGAGGTTCGGCAGGCGCGGCATCCGTAGAACGGACTTCCTCCGGAATGAACAATAACTGACCTTCTTTTATACTTTCGGTCTCCGAAATGTTATTGACCTTTATCAACGTCTCAATAGACAGGGAATACCGGCGGGAGATCTGCCAAAGGGTTTCTCCCCTGACTATTTTATGATATTTCCCGGGCAATGCGCCTGCCGCCGGAAGAACTTCGCCGGTCCGCGGGAGCGTCGAACAGCCGCTAAGGTAAAGGACACATAAAGAAAGTATCACCGGATAAAGGCAGAGGGCGCCGAAAGGGATATTTTTTTTTGATTTTGTCCGCATCTGCAAGGAAAGGGAAAAAGCGGGTGAGCGGAATCGAACCGCCATACACAGCTTGGGAAGCTGTTATTCTGCCACTGAATTACACCCGCATAAATCTTATACATACGCGGACAGAAAACCGCGCAGTATTACGCTCTGGGAACCGCGGTTCCAGCCCCGCGGAACTTGATTATTTCAAACAGCGTTTTACCAGCCTGATCGAACAATATTTCCCGCACATTGTGCAAACTTCGGAAATCCCCGGCATAGACGACTTACGGTAATTCTCCGCTTTTTCCGGGTCCAGCGAAAGCTTCATTTGGGCTTTCCAGTCCATACGTGCCCTGGCCAGCGACATCTGCCTGTCCGCCTGCATCGCCTGCGGGATGCCTTTGGCGATATCAGCGGCGTGCGCGGCTATCTTAGAAGCGACTACTCCGTCCCTGACATCCTCCACGCTGGGATGACGCAGATGCTCCGCCGGAGTCACATAACAAAGAAAATCCGCGCCGTTAGCGGCGGCGATTGCCCCGCCTATGGCCCCGGTGATGTGGTCGTAACCGGCCCCGATATCGGTCACCAGCGGGCCTAACACGTAAAAAGGCGCGCCGCGGCATATCTTCTTCTGTAAACGGACGTTTCGCGCGATGTCGTTCAAAGGGACGTGCCCCGGGCCCTCGATCATTACCTGCACATTCCTGCGCCTGGCTCTCAAAGCCAATTCCGCGAGGGTTTTCAACTCGCCTATTTGAGCGGCATCAGTCGCGTCCAGGATCGAACCCGGCCTTAAACCGTCCCCCAGGCTCAAAGTAACGTCATAATTATATGCGATATCCAGGATTTTGTCAAAATACTCGTAGAAAGGATTCTGCCTGTGGTGCATATGCATCCAGGCCGCGATGATCGCGCCTCCCCGGGAAACCACCGGCAGGATCCTGCGTTTCTTCCTCAATGCCCCGATATTCGCCAGGGTAACGCCGGCGTGAATGGTAAAAAAATCCACCCCGTCGCGCGCCTGCGACTCCAATACCTTAAGCATATCATCCGCGCTGAACTTCAACGGGCTGCAGCATTTTTTATCGGAAAGCGCGGCCATTTCATAAACCGGAACGGTGCCGAAAGGCACCGGGCAGTTTTTCAACAATTCCCTGCGGATCTCCGGCAGTTTTCCTCCTTCGCTTAAATCCATCACGGCGTCGGCGCCCAGACGGACCGCCAGTTCCAGCTTTAGCAGTTCCTTTTTCAGGTTGATCTTATCCGTGGAAGTGCCGATATTGGCGTTTATCTTGGTCCGTAACCCTTCGCCGATGGCGCAGGGTTTATCGAAATCGCGCCCGTTATTGCACGGGATTACCGCGGTCCCCCGCGCGACGAGCTTCAAAAGCTGCGCTGCCGGGACTTTCTCCAGCGAAGCCGTCTTTTTCAACAGCTTCGTCGTTTTTCCTTTTAACGCGGCTTCCAGTTCCGATATCATTATTGCTTTCCCTTCTTAAGCATAGCTGTAAAAAACATTAACTTCATCTCCGGAAAACGGATTATCTTAAGCTTTACCGGTCCGCGCCCCCGGACTTTTGCGTCGGGGGAAGCATATCCCCTGTCTATCAGAACGCAGAGCAACGAGTTTTAAAACCGCTCTTTTCTCGATCTCATATACGCGATAACGCGCCTTTTTAAAACCGCACGCCGCCCGGGCGTCCTTGAGTTTGGAAAACTCCTCCAGGACGCGCAGAGACTCTTTTACTCTTTGAATATTGGCGCAAAAAATATCCCGGCAGGATCCGCGGCTGAATTCACCGGAAACCGTAAGCGTTCTGCCCACATCTCCGCCGCTGAAACGGCTGCGCATCAGAGACCCGCCCCGGTTTAGGCGCAAGGCCAGCAGATCTACGCTATGCCGCGCCGATTTCAGTTCTCCGGTAAGGCCGCGGTCATCCAGAATAAAACGAAATATCTCCTCGCAGACACGCAGCCCTTCCTTGAGTCGGTTGATATTGGCGTCAAGTATGCGTTCGATACCCTGTTTATTGTTTAGCGTAAGACTGGACAATTTTATCTATTATGGAAGAGGTGGAGAACCCTTCCACGAATTTAAGCGGCACTACTCTGCCTCCGCGCGCTTCTACGATATCCGATCCGACTATATCTTCTTTGCGCCAGTCGCCGCCTTTTACCAGAACATCCGGCGAAAGGGCTTTGATCAAATTATACGGAGTGTCTTCGTCGAACAGAACCACGAAATCAACGCTTTGCAGCGCGGCGACCAGGGCCGCCCGGTACTGCTGCGGGACAACCGGCCTGCTTTTACCCTTTAGACGGCGCACAGAAGCGTCGGTATTTATGCCGACCACCAGAATATCGCCCAGGCCCGCCGCCTCCTGCAGATAAAGGGCGTGTCCATAATGCAGAATATCAAAACAGCCGTTGGTAAAAACTATTTTCCCGCCGGAAGCAGTTACTTCCGCCGCAAGCGGGAGAAGTCCGGCGATATCCTTTATTTTTGATTGAAGAAAAACCGGTGTTCTACTATCTCGCATATAATGTGCCCGATGGTGATATGCGCTTCCTGTATGCGGGCCGTGACCATAGACGGTACCACGATACAGACATCCGGTATTTTCGCCAGTTCCCCGCCGTCGCCTCCGGTAAGCGCCGCCGTCTGCATTCCCATTTTCTTCGCCTGGCGTATGGCGGCGGCGACGTTCTTCGCCTTGCCGCTGGTGGAAATGCCGATAGCCACGTCATTCTTGTGGCCGAGGGCTTCGATCTGCCGGGAAAAGACCGTTTCGTAGCTATAGTCGTTGGCCACCGCCGTGAGCACCGAAGTGTTAACCGTCAGCGACAACGCCGGCAACGCAGGCCTGTCCTTCTGAAACCTGCCCACGAACTCGGCCGCGATGTGCTGGCTGTCCGCGGCTGAACCGCCGTTGCCGAAAATAAGCAATTTCCCGCCTTTTTTAAGGCTGGAAATTGTCATCTCGGCGATCTCGATAATGCGCGGAATCTCATTGCGCATCATTTCTTCTTTGATGCGTATGCTTTCCAGGAAAATATCCTTTATCTGTTCTCTCATATCTCTACCCGAAAAATACTTTGGCGATATCGTAAAAATCCTTATCCACTGTCTTCAATTCCTTCACCGCGTCGCTAAGCGGCACATCCACTATTTTATTTCCAGCCAGCGCCGCCATACGGCCGAATTTCTTCTCTTTCAGGAGTTCCACGGCTTTGACGCCGAACCTGGTTCCGAGCACCCGATCGAACGCCGTCGGGGAACCGCCGCGCTGTATGTGCCCGAGAACGCTCACCCTGGTCTCGAAACCGGTGCGTTTCTCTATCTCCTGGCCGAGTATCTCGCCTATGCCGCCCAGCCGCACGTGGCCGAAATCGTCGAGCTTCTGTTCCTGTGTAACGAAAGTCCCTTCTTTGAACTGGGCGCCTTCGGCCACCACGACGATACTGAAGGTCTTGCCTCTCTGGTGCCGTTTATTGACTATCGCGCAGACTTCATCGAGATCTATGGGCAGTTCCGGGATAAGGATTACATCAGCGCCTCCGGCGATCCCGGCTTCAACCGCTATCCACCCGGCGTGCCTCCCCATCACTTCGGCAACGATTATACGGTGGTGGCTTTCCGCGGTGGTATGCAGGCGGTCGATACACTCCGTGGCCACGTTCAAGGCGGTGTCGAAACCGAAAGTGTAATCAGTGCAGGAAAGGTCGTTATCTATGGTCTTCGGCACGCCGACCACATTGATGCCGTCCTTGAAAAGCTTGGCGGCAACGCCCAGAGTATCTTCGCCCCCCACGGCGATCAAAGCGTCCAGGCCCATCTTGGTGAAATTCTCTTTGACCTTCTGCACGCCGTTCTCTTTTTTATAGGGATTGGTGCGGCTGGTACCCAGAATTGTCCCGCCTTTAGGCAGGATCCCGGAAACTGTATCTATCGTCAAAGGCATAGTGTCGTTCTCGATCAGCCCTTTCCACCCGTTCTTTATTCCGGTTATTTCATAACCTTCAAGCAAGCCTTTGCGCACCACCGCCCTGATAACTGGATTAAGTCCCGGGCAATCGCCCCCGCCGGTAAGAATTCCCACTTTCTTCATTTCCATATCCTCCGTTGTGTTGCGATTAATACCTATTATATCGATGTATTGAGTATTGTGTTTTGAGTATTTTACCAGAACCTATAACCCAACACCCAGAACCAGTTTCTATTAAAGCCTTCCGTATCCGCTGTAAGGCAGACTCGCCTGCGCATCGGATGTCTCCAGCTGCTGCGACTTACGCTTTTTGTCTTTTTCCTCGCTGGTGACTATTTTTGCGATATGTATGCGTATATTTATCTGCTCTTCTATGCCCAGGGCGCTCTGTATCTTGGCTTTGGTCAATTCCTGCAGTCTGGCTGTCAGTTCCGGAATGTTCGCCTCCGACTTCAGGATCACCCGCAAGGCCACCATAATGCCTTTTTTACCGGCGATAACGTCGGGACGCAGTTCTCGTATCTCCGGCAGGAGCGAAGTGATCCTGCGGATTAAATCCTCCACAGCAGTCAAAGCCACGGTTACTTCTCCGGAAGGGGTGGTAAAAGCTATGGTCTTTTCGCTCTGGAAGCGTCCCAGAATGAGTTGCGCGAATGAAAAACTGATCAGAATAAGCAACAAGCCGGAAAGGCCGACGATAAGCCGAGTATTCAGGCCGGATTGCAGATAGATCAGGAAATCGCCGATTTGCTGCGGCTGGAACATATTCAGAGAATAAATGATCAGTCCCGCTCCGATGATTATCAATATCGTAGCGTAAAAAATGATCCCCAACGAAGTAAAGAACCTCATTCAGCCACCTCCCATTTTTCTTCCGGGAATGCCGGAATCCAGGGTGATCCTTAATCGTGCCTTCCGGAACTATCGTCTTTTTCTATCCCCTGAACGGCGACATTGATATTGCGCACTGTAAGATTGGTCATTTTCTCCAGGGCATTACGGACGTTTTCCTGCACCTTGTTGGCGACTTCCGGCACGTTATAATTATATTTTACCACGAGCGGCAATTCCACTCTCACCTCATCGTTCTTGTCGATGAGCACTTTTATGGAAGAATAACTTTTTTTGCCTATTAATTCCCAAAGCCCCATCTTGAAATCTTTGCCGATCTTCCTGACGCCGTCTATCTCGGTCGCGGCCAGGGAAGCGATAGAGGCGATAACGTTCTTGTGTATCTTTATCGTTCCGAGGTCAAGGCTGGATTCTTCTCTATGCATTACTCCTCCGCTTTCCCTTCTTTATACATATCCTGCACAAAATGAGTGGAGATGTCTCCTTTAAGAAAAAGCGGGTTCTCCAGCAGGCGCTGATGAAAAGGAATGGTCGTTTTTATAGGAGCGATGGTGAATTCGCTCAAGGCGCGCTGCATAATCCTGATCGCCTCCTGACGGTTCCTGCCGTGCGCGATGATCTTGGCAACCAGAGAATCATAATGCGGGCTTATTTCGTATCCCTGATAAATATGCGTGTCCACACGTATCCCCGGTCCTCCGGGAAGAAGCAGGGTTTCTATTTTTCCCGGACAGGGCATAAAGTTCTTTTCCGGATCCTCGGCGTTAATACGGCATTCAATGGCTGCGCCGCAAAGCCTGATATCCTCCTGATGCATCGATAATCTCTCCCCGCAGGCTATTTTCAACTGTTCCTTTATCAGGTCTATCCCGGTGACCATTTCCGTGACCGGATGTTCTACCTGTATGCGGGTGTTCATCTCCATAAAATAAAAATTATTGTGCGAATCAAGCAGAAACTCCATCGTGCCGGCGCTGACATAATTAACTGACTTGACGCCTTTGACGGCGAGTTCACCAAGCCTTTTGCGCAGCTTGGCGTCCACAACCGGAGAAGGCGATTCCTCGAGCAGTTTCTGGTGCCGGCGCTGAATGCTGCAGTCGCGTTCTCCCAGATAAAGCGTTTTTCCGTATTTATCGGCGAGCAGCTGTATTTCGATGTGCCGCGGTTTTTCGATGTATTTTTCGATATAAACGTTGGGATTGCCGAAATTCTTGTCGGCTTCCTGCTGGGCCACCATTAAGCTGCTCATCAGGCTTATATCGTTGTGGCAGATCCGCATCCCCTTGCCTCCGCCTCCGGAAGCCGCCTTGATTATCACCGGATATCCGATCTTCTTGGCGATCTTTACCGCTTCTTCCTTTTTCTCGATAACGGCCGTGCTTCCCGGCACGATCGGCAGGCCGGCTTTCTGCATAGAAAGCCGCGCTACCATTTTATCCCCCATTAAACGGATATTTTCCGTGGTGGGCCCGATAAAAGTTATTTTACAGGATTCGCAGATCTCCGCGAAATGGGAGTTTTCCGAAAGGAAGCCGTAACCGGGATGTATCGCTTCGACATCAGCGATCTCGGCTGCGCTGATTATGGCGGGAATATTCAGGTAACTACCGGAACTGGCGGCTTTTCCTATGCAAATGGACTCGTCCGCCATACGCGCATGCAGAGAATTCCTGTCCGCCTCGGAAAAGACGGCAACGGTCTTTATACCGAGTTCACGGCAGGCGCGGATTATGCGCAGGGCGATCTCGCCCCTGTTAGCGATCAATATCTTTGAGAACATTTTCAGCGGTTTTTAGTACACTGTTGCAAAGGTTTTCTTAGTATTTGAAAATCGAGAGTAGACCGTCTGCCTACGGGAGACTCTCTGCGCTGCCGATCAATAATCTTTGTCACAGCGCGCTAAAGAGGCTCTATCAGGAATAACGGCTGGCCGAATTCCACCGGCTCGGCGTTACCCACCAGGATCTCGACGATCCTGCCTTTGATTTCCGATTTAATTTCGTTCATCAGTTTCATCGCCTCGATAATGCAGATCACCTGACCTACGTCAAGCGGCTGGTTGGCCTCGACATAAGGAGGGGCTTCGGGAGACGGGGCCCTGTAGAAAGTCCCGACCATCGGCGATTTTATCTCTATGGTGTTGCCCGCGGGAGCCTTGCCGGCAGGCAGCGGCGATTCCTTGACCTGGGAGGCCTCGCTTGTCTTTTCCTTCTCTATCACGATCGGGCCCTGGTAACCTTCCGAGAGCGCGCCGCTTTTCTTGAGACGGATACGCATTCCTTCCTTCTCGATCTCAAGTTCGACAAGGCCGTTTTCGTTCATCAGGCTGACCATATCCTTGATCTCTTTTATATTCATCTGGTACCTGCCTTTCCGGAGCGCGGCTTAAATATTACTTGTTTATACGTTCCACGTATCCGCCGCTGCGGGTATCGACTTTAATTGCGTCGCCGATTTCGATAAAAAGCGGCACTTGAACTACCGCCCCGGTGTCTATTTCAGCCGGCTTGGTCCCGCCTTTGGCGGTATCGCCTTTAATACCGGGTTCGGTATGTTTTATTTTCACTTCTATGAAATTTGGAAGATTTACCGTGAGCACTTCATTCTTGAAGAAACAGGCCGTGACCTCTATATTGTCCAGGAGGAATTTTGTCTTATCTCCCATATCCTTTTCGTTTATGGTGATCTCCTCGAAATTATCCTGGTCCATAAAATAATACATCCCGCCGGAAACGTACTGATATTGAAGCTTGCGTTCTTCTATATAAGCTTCTTCTATCTTTTCGTCACCACGGAAAGTCATTTCCTGCACGTTGCCGTTTTTCACATTCCTAAGCTTAACGCGCACAAATGCCGCGCCTTTGCCGGGTTTTACGTGATGGAATTCCAGCACCGCGTATACGATATTGTCTACCAGAACGGTCAACCCGTTTTTAAATTCATTTATCGAGATCGCCACTTAGTACCTCCGCCCCTTTCCCGGTGATCAGGACCATATCCTCTATCCTGATACCGAACTTACCCGGCAGATAAACCGCCGGTTCAACCGTAAAAACCATTCCCGGCAACAGCCAGCCGCTTTCGTTTTGCGAAACCCGCGGCAGTTCATGGACATCCAGGCCAACGCCGTGCCCCAGGCTGTGCCCGAAATATCCGCCGTAACCGCATTTTTCAATATGAACGCGCGCCGCTGAATCCACTTCCTTGGCCGCAATACCCGCCGCCGCGGCCGCCAAAGCTTTCTTTTGCGCCGTCAGCACGGTTTCATACACTTTCGCCTCAAGAGGAGTAATTTTACCCGAAAAGAAAACCCTTGTCAAGTCGGATTTATATCCCCGAAAATCAGCTCCTATATCAACCAATACCGGTTCATTTTTCAATATCTTGCGTTCGGATGTCAAATGATGCGGCCGGCTCGAATTCGGCCCGGAAGCCACGATGATCTCAAAAGCCGCGCCTTCGGCCCCCAGCCCGCGCATATAAAATTCCAGTTCACAGGCGACTTCCTTCTCGCTCTTTCCCGACAGCCGCATTGAAGACGCTTTCCGCAGCGCTTCTTCCGCTATATACACGGCCTTTCTTATCTTGACGAGTTCATCCGCCGATTTTACCCGGCGCAGCCCTTCCACAATACCCGGTAAAGGCAGCAATCGTGTATATTTACCAAGCGCTTCAGACAAACGGTTATGAAAAAGCACCGTCAAATAATCAGGTTCAAACGCGAGTTTCCTGATCTTCAGCCTGCGGCAAAGCTCCGCCACGGACGCGTACAAGGAAGAATCGACCCTGACCACCTTGCAGCCTTTCAGCTCCCGCGAAGCCTCCTCGAAATAACGGAAATCTGTCAGATAAAAACACTCTTTTGCGCTTACAAGCAGGAAAGAATCGCGGCAGGGATACGAACATAAATAGGACACGTTCGTCGGTTTCATTACAAACATCGAGCAGCCGGCGTTCAACGCCAGTTGTTCACGCAGGGCTTTCAGGGCCGGGAGGTTCATTCTGCCTGGAGGATGTCGAGTAAGGCTTCCAGGCCGAGGCGGTAACTATTGACGCCGAAACCGGAAACCGTGCCCCTGACCACCGGGCTGATCAACGACTTATGGCGGAATTGTTCGCGGGAATAAACATTGGAAAGATGAACCTCGACACAAGGCAGGCCTGCCGCAGAGATCGCGTCGCGGATAGCCACGCTGGTGTGCGTATAAGCCGCCGGATTGATCAGGATACCGTCGAATTTACCCGCCGCGGACCCGATCCGTTCCACTATTTCACCTTCATAATCGGATTGCATAAAAGACAACCCGGCATTCCTTCCGGAAGCGGCTTTCTTCAGCAGGGAATTTATATCCCGCAGAGTGCCCGTGCCGTAAACCGCCGGTTCGCGCCTGCCAAGCAGGCCCAGGTTGGGACCGTGTATAACCAGGATCTTTTTTACTGCAGCCATAATGAGTCTACCTTTTCTTGACGGGCATAACCGCTTTTTCTATGATCAACAGCGGGATCCCGTTCTTAACCGGATAACTCCTGGCGCAAGCCAAGCAGGAAATACTTTCCCCCACAGGGGCATTAAGCCCGCCGCCGCACGCCGGACAGGCAAGAATATCCAGAAGATCTTTGTCGAACCCCGCGTTTTCCCCGCGTTTACGCTGTTTAGCCGCCGGCATTTGGCTTTCCCGATAATATTTAACGATCTTTATTTGTTCTTTTCCACGTACTGCAGTCTTAATTCGTAAAGAGCACCTTCTAACAGGCGTCCTTCATCTTCATTAAGATTACCCGACGTTTTTTCCTGGATCATCGCCAGAGTGTCGATCAGGAACTTGGCCTGGGACAGATTGGCCTCTTTTTTCCCGGTTACAGGATTCGCGACCTCCCCTAAAGCGATCGAGGCCTGCAACGCCAGACTGGTTACAAAAATAGTGAAATCAGCCTGCGGCGGAACAAACGGTTTTTCCTGCGGCCGCGCCGATTTCTCCTTCTCGACTGATTCTTTCCAGGATTCGTCGACCGTTTTCTTTTCTTCGTTATCCATAGAGTTTAAATCCTTTTCCGGCGCAGGCTTCAGGAAATCACCACACCGGCGTAGCCGACCACGCTGGAGTTATCCCCGTTGACCATGCCGCTGTTGGAATAAGCGACGACTTTCGCACACCGCGCTCCCAAAAGTCCGGCAGCCGTCAATAAAACGATCACCGGCGCGTAACCGCACATACTTATTCCTTTTTCATGTACCCTGCGGTAAAGCTCTTTGGCGTCAAAAGAAACTATCGCCTCCAACGCCGCGTCGTCTTTTTCTTTGGCGCTGCGGCTGTCTTCATAATGCGTCATATCGCTGCTGGCCGCAATCAGCACCGAATCGCGCGAAGCGGCCTTATCCACCGCCGCCGCGATAGCGCGCCCGAGTTCCTGCAATTTAACGAAATCCTCCGAGCCTATGCAGACCGGAAGGATGCGGAAATCATCGCTGAAATACTGAAAGAAAGGCAGTTCCACTTCCAGAGAATGTTCCGCCAGATGCGCCTGCCGGTCTTCCTGCAGGAACGGGCATTCCGCAATAAGCGCGTCGGCGAGCCCGCGGTCCGGTTCGCATTTCCCTAAAGGCGTCTCCCAGGATTGCCGGGAAGAAACGCTGAAAGGCGCTCCCATTCCGGTATGGTTCGGCCCCAAAAGCAGCAGATGCGGCCTGACCTTCAGCGCGGAAACCGTGCGTCCGGCGATGCTTCCGGAATACATATACCCGGCGTGCGGCAGTATACAGCCGATCGCGTCCGCTTTCGGAAGATCCTTGACTACGAAAGACCCGACTTGCCTGCGCAGCGCGGCCCCCGAAGCTTGATAGAAACGCCCGGCTACTGCCGGCTTCCTGACGAGTGGTTCATCCATTTATTATCCCTTCCAGGAACGAAAGAGATCCCGATATTTCGGCGGCGGATGCCGGATGATGGGCTTCGATGACCCTCACCGGACAATTTTGCAGAAAAACGCGCATCTCCCGGAAGTCAATTTCTCCGCCGGGGACAGCCGGAGGAAGATGATCCTGATAATTCCTGACATTATGCAGATGCATCCCGCCTAAATAAGAAGAATAACATTCCAAAAAAGCGCCCTGCCCTGCGAACCCGAGGTTTTCCATAATCCGGCCGTGACCGGTATCGTACCAGAAGCAAAGACAGGAACCGGAAAAACGATCAAAGATCGCCGCGGTCTCCTCGAAAGAGGGTATTTCCCTGTAATAAAATCTATTTTCTATCCCGAGTCTTATTTTCCGTGAAGAAGCATAGCGCTCCAACTCTTCCAGGCTCCGGAGGGTATTCGCGAAAAAGGCTCCGGCGATCGCTTCTCTTTCCGAAATAAACAGGCCTTTTTTCTCTCCGAACAGCCTGTCTGCCCTTTTCCCCTGCCGGCAGAGTTCGATCAACTCCCGCGTCTTATCCGGCATTTCCACCCGGCCGCAATGAAGAACAACCGCTTCCGCCCCCAGTTCCGCTGCAGTATCTATGCTTTTCTTGGCGTATTTTACTGCGGCGGCGCGCTGGGACGGGTCAGGCGAAGACATAGCGTAACAATCCGGCAAGGCCTTCTGTCTTTCCATATCGTCCGGCACCGGACAGTAATTATGCACGCTGGATACGCGTATCTGCCGCTTTGAGACTTCAGCCAACGCTTCGCCGACCATTGCCCGGCTAAGGTTAAAGCTTAATTCCACGCTCTCGAAACCGAGAGCGCGTATCTCAAAGAGCATTTCTCCTGCGGAAATGTGCCGGAACGCGTTCCAGGAGGTTGAGAGAGAGAAAAACATCGCGGTTTAACGCTTACGACGGGCTTTCTTCCTTCTTTTCTCGCTCGGCTTCTCGTAATGCTTGCGGTCGCGCACTTCCTTGAGGATACCTTCCTGCTCGATTTGCCTTTTGAACCGGCGCAAAGCCGCTTCAAACGACTCGTCTTTTTTAATCTCGACTTTTGACATTTTTCATCATCTCCTTTTGCAACAATATATCATTGTTGAAAATCATTGTCAATAGAAACGGGTTCCGGGTACTGGGTTTTGGGTTCTTCAAGAAACGGGTGTTGGGTTATAGGTTTTGGGTTTTGGGAAAAGTATTGAATAAAGATTAGATACAAGTTTTTAATAATAATTAGTTCTTGCTGAAAGGGCTTGATTGTTTTTAGAACCCAGAACCGGTCTTTAAAGATTTTCCCCTAAACCACGCGCAGGTATTACGCAGCCCCTGTTGGAGCCCGACCTTCGGCTTCCAGCCCAGAAGTCTGACCGCCAGGGAAATATCCGGCTTGCGTTTCCTGGGATCGCCCGGAAAAGCGGGCAAAAATTTCACCCCCGAACGGTTCCCGGAAACAAGGTTGACCATTCTCGCCAGTTCCAGCATCGTAACTTCCTGGGGATTGCCAAGGTTTACGGGACCGGCCGCCCCGCGTATGCCAAGACACAGCAACCCCTCGACCATATCCGTTATATAACAAAACGACCTCGTCTGTTTACCGTCACCGTTTACGGACAACGGCCTGCCGGCGATCGCCGCGCAGATCATATTGGAAACCACCCTGCCGTCGGACACGCGCATCCCCTCCCCGTAGGTATTGAAGATCCTGGCGATGCAGGCGTCAAGTTTAGCGCTCTTGCGGTAAGCGGAGGCAGCGGCCTCGGAGAACCGTTTCGCCTCGTCGTAACAACTGCGCGGGCCCACCGGATCGACGTTGCCGAAATAATCTTCGCGCTGGGGATGCTGTAACGGATCGCCGTAGACTTCCGAGGTGGAGGCGAGAATAAACCTGGCTTTCGCCGCCTTAGCCGCCTCCATACAGTTCAACGTCCCGATAGAGCCGGTGCGCAGCGTCAGAAGCGGCAGACGCATATAATCCCTGGGTGAAGCCGGACAAGCCAGATGAAAGAAAAACTCCGCCCTGCCGGTGACCTTAAAAGGCTTGTTGATATCCGAGCGGATAAACTCAAAGAAAGGATTGTTTTTTATTCCGCGCAAGTTCAGCGCTCCGCCGGTTATAAGCGAATCGACGCAGATAACGCGCATTCCCTCATCCAGGAGCCGCCGGCACAAGTGGGCGCCGATAAAACCGGCGCCGCCGGTAACCACAGCCGTCTTTCTTTTTACGCTCATAGTTTCTCTATTTTCCCGCCCGAAGGAGCCGAATAGACATTACGCGCGTCGAAGATAAAAGCGGCGTGCCTCGCTATCGCCCGGTAATCCGTGGAAGAATGATCGGTGGCGATGATTACGCAATCGCAGGATTTTAAAACCGGCGGCGTAAGCGGCCGTGAGCGTAAATCGATACTGCCTATCTTCAGAAACGGTACCAACGGGTCGTGATAAGATACGTCCGCGCCCTTTGCCTGAAGGATCTCGATGACGTCCAACGGCGGCGACTTACGCAGGTCCTTAATGTCTTTTTTATAGGTTACCCCGCAGACCAGCACTTTAGCTTTCTCAAGCCGCACTCCGCGCGACCGCAAGGAAACTCGCACCCTCTCCACCACATAATGCGGCATATGGTTGATGATATCCGAGGAAAGTTTAATGTACTTTGACTTAAAACCGAATGACTTCGCTTTCCAGTAAAGATAAAGCGGATCTTTTGGTATACAGTGCCCTCCCACTCCCGGACCGGGATAAAAAGGCATAAACCCGAACGGCTTTGTTTTCGCCGCGCCGACCACTTCCCATATATCTATGCCCATTTTATGACACATCATCGCCATCTCGTCTATCAACCCGATATTCACGATACGAAAGGTGTTTTCCAGCAGTTTTACCGTTTCTGCCACGCGCGGGGAAGAAACCGTCACCGCGGAACAGGTTATATGCCGGTAGAGCGACGCCGCCAGACATGAGGCCTCGGCGGTCACTCCACCCACGACTTTGGGAATCTTATTCACGGGGAATTTCTTGTTTCCCGGATCGATCCTTTCCGGAGAGAAAACCAGGAAGAAATCCCTGCCGCAGGCCAGGCCGGAAGATTCAAGCAGCGGCAGTATGACCTCCTCCGTGGTGCCGGGATAAGTGGTGCTTTCCAATATCACCAGTTGGCCCGGACGGAGGAATTTCCTGATCTGCCTGACCGCGGAGATTATAAAAGATATGTCCGGGTGATACTTCCGTTTAAGTGGCGTCGGAACACAGATAAGAATAACATCCGCCCCGGAAAGCAGTTTGAAATCGGTGCAGGCGGTCAGCAACCCTTGACCGGTAACGCGCGAGATAACCTCCTGCGGCACGTCTGAAATATAAGAAGTGTTATTTCTAAGGCGTTCCACCCGTCCGGCGTCCAGGTCTATGCCGGTGACTTTAAAGCCTTTTAACGCGAACTCGACGGCCAGGGGCAGTCCGACATATCCCAGGCCGATGACCGCGACCGCCGCTTTCTTATTGTCTATCTTTCTTTTCAATATCTTTAAATTACTTGCCATTCTTGTTCCTTCCGCTAAGGCCGGCTTTTCTGTAACTGATTTTCTATTATCTTTATTTTATTGCTGCGAACCGGAAGACGGGGCGTGATAACTCTGATCAAAACTTATTTCCATCTCCGGGAATGCCTTTAACCGAAAGATAACCCAGATGGTATTCCCGGTATCTTCTTTTATGTCGTAAGCCAGGTTCATAATCCAGCAATGCAGATCGCGCGAGAGGATATACTGCTGTTCGATGAATCCGCTCCCCCGCTGCGAGGTGGGATTGACCTGATACCTCTCGTACAATTCGAACTTCCACTTCGGGTTGAACCTCCATACCCCGTTGAGGGTAACCTGGTTCCCGCTGTAATTATTGTCGTAACGCTTGTTGGCGTAACGCTGTCCGATCCCTATGGAGCGTTCCCTGGCGAAATCGTAATTAACGTCGTAATTTATCTCTTTGAAATAATCTCCGATATGGTCATACCTGGCCATCGAACTCAAACGGATATTGTCATACGGCCTGGCGTCAAGATAAAAGAGCAGATCGCCGAACTTACTGCCTGATTCGGTGATCGTCTGGCGGAAAAACGTACTATCGTATGTCACCGTTCTGGGATCGAAGGAGTAATCGGTCTCGATACGCAGATCCAGCAGGTCCACCCGGCTGCCGTTCTTACGCTTAGTCTGCAGTTTATTGGACAACTCCAGGGTAAAGGCGTTGCTGCGCACGATGGAATCAAGATCGTCGAACCGCGTCAGGCGGGAAGCGGAAACGGTCGGCTCGTGGTTATAAGCGTATTTGACCGTGGGAGTGATCACGTGCCGCAGGCCGTTTATCTGCATACCCAGAAAATCAGAACGCACGTCGAAAATACGGTAAAAACGGGTGCTGGCGTCGGCACCGGTATAGAAAATGGTGCGGGGGCCCACGGAAGAATGATCCGCATCCCGGTCGTAGAAAGTTTCCCGGGTGCCGGCAAAAGGCGTGATCTCCACAAAACCGACCTTAGCAGGCAGCGATATTTTATTGAAAGTATCGAAACGGTTAACCGTAAGATCGCCGGAGGACGGGGACGGCACCGCTTTCTTGTAGTTCATATTCACGTAGGAACTGCTGTTATCGAAATAGAACGGACTATCCCCTATAGGGGAATCAGGCAGACTGTATTTTATTTCCGGAAGTTTCTCCAACTGTTCGTACCAGCGATTGGTGCGTTTCTGCAGCAGCACGTCCAGGCTGGAGCCGGAAAAAGAATGATGCAGTAATGAATACGATAAAGGCTGCGAGTCGGTCTCGTACTCCTTGTAAAAATAGTCTTTCAGGATATTGTAATTAGTCCCCAGCAGGGCGCGTTTGGAATCCTCGATTTTATAATATTCGTTTATTAAAGAAGTGTTGCGGTCGATATCCCATTTGTGGCGCCAGCGTATCAAATACCTTTCGAACTCATCCGGAGTCCCTTCGTCGAGGCCGGTGTCCTTTTCGTGCGCATAATAGAATTTAAAATTTCCTTTGCCGGCGACTTTGGTGTCGTAATTAGTGCCGAGTCCTTCGGCCACTCCGAGCTTAGATCTGTAGTCCAGATATATCCGTCCGTCGACGTTATCGCTGATATTACAACGCCAGGCCGTAAGCAGGAACGGCCCCCAGCCTCCCCTGGTGCCGGGAGTCACCTGCACGTGCATAAACGGATCTTCCATCGAATGCGTAAAATACGGCAGGTAAAAAAAGGGCAGATTCCAGATACGGAATACATTTTCCCTGGCGGTGATCCTTTCTCCGGTCTTGAAATCTATCTCTTCGGCGCTAATGCGGTAATCGGGAACGTCGTAATCGCAGGTGGTATAATAACCGCGCCGGGCGATGATTTCATTTTCTCCGGCCTTCCGGACCGATTCGGCCCTGCCGAAAAAAGGAGGGGAATTGAAAGCGGCGTTGGAAGCTTCTCCGGTCTTGGTCTTCAGGTTATAGGTGAACGACTCCGCTTCGATTATTCCCCGGGTATCCTTGACCTTGACGTTTCCGGAGGCCTGGGTGTCCTTGGTGATAGTATCGGCTTTGAGGCTGTTGCAGGTCATCGTGCTGTCTTTATACTTTACCTCCACGTTCCCGGACGCGGAAACCTTCTTCTCTTCGGTGGAATACTCGACGTTATCGCCGTTTACCGTGACCCCCTGCTGATCGGTATCCTGCGCGAAAGCCGCGGAGAAAGCGGACATCGGCAGCAGCGAAAAAAGTAACACCGCTTTTAAAATAAGTTTTCTACCCACTTCTCCCCCGCCCGCGCTCTTCAAACCGTCACCGGATTGAGCTGCGCGATCTTTTTCCAGTCCCCCAGAAATCTCTGCACTCCGATATCGGTCAGGGGATGTTTAATAAGCTGTTCGATAACTGCGTAAGGTATGGTCGCGATGTCCGCGCCGATCTTCGCCGCTTCCGTAACGTGCAACGGGTTCCTTACCGAAGCCACGATGATCTGCGTCTTGAAAGCGTAATTCTTGTAGATCAGCCGGATATCCCGTATCAATTCGATACCGGCCTGCGAGATATCGTCGAGCCGTCCGATAAACGGCGAAACATAATCCGCCCCGGCCTTGGCGGCCAGTAACGCCTGCGAAGAAGAGAAACACAACGTTACATTGGTCTTTATCCCTTTCCTGGAGAGCACCCCCACGGCTTTAAGCCCTTCCCTGATCAAGGGGATCTTGATCACGATATTACCGGCGATCCGGGAAAGCTTCAAGGCTTCCTCTACCATCGCGTCCGCTTCCAGGCTGATCACTTCGGCGCTGACCGGACCGGGCACAATAGAACAGATCTCTTTTAAGACCTCCAGCGGATCGCGTTTTTCTTTCGCCATCAGGGTCGGGTTGGTAGTTACGCCGTCGATCAGTCCCAACGCCGCCGCTTCCCTTATTTCAACTGTATTCGCCGTATCCAGAAAAATCTTCATTTGGCCGCTCCCCCGGACGCCGCCAACGCCGCACCGATCAACCCCGCGTCGTTGCCAAGCGCCGCTTTTAGTACTTTGACCCTGCGCCCCTGCACAGGCATCGCCCTGCCCCGCAGTGTTTCTTTTATCGCGTCAAAAAGCGGCCGGCCGGCCCCGGAAACCCCGCCTCCGATAACAATCACATCCGGATTCAAAACGTTGCTCAAACCGGCAAACGCGATGCCGAGGTGTTCTCCCGCTTTCCGCCAGAAAGCCAGCGCTTTCTTATTGCCCCGCGCAGCCAGCGCGCCCGCCTGTTCCAGAGTCACCGGCACGCCGAGAGCGGCGCGCGCTTCTTTAAGCAAAGCATTATTTCCGGCATAGCGTTCCAGGCAGGCTCTTCCCCCGCAGGGGCAGTCCGGACCTTCTTCGTTCAACGGTAAATGGCCGATCTCGCCGGCGGCATTATCGCCGCCCCGGTAAAGCCTGCCGTCCAATATCAATCCCGCCCCGACGCCGGTCCCGAGAGTAAGACAGATAGCGTTACGGCTTCCTTTTGCCGCCCCGCGTTCGTATTCCGCCCGGGCCATCATTTTAGCGTCGTTATCTACCACGCAGGGTATGCCGCAGGCGGCGGTGAACAAAACGCGCAACGGCACTTTTCTCCAGCCGGGTATATTCGGCAGGAAATGCACGATCTGTTTCTCGAAATCCACGGGACCGGGAACCCCGATCCCAGCGCCGGAAATATCCTTCAAAGCGATCCCGAGTTCGGCGGCAAGGATCTTCGCTGCCGAAACCAAAGCGGAAATGACCGCTTTCCTGCCCGAAACGGCCGGAGTAGGCAGGGAAATTCTTTTTAGAATGGAAATCTTCTCGTCGAAAACGGCGGCTTTTATGTTAGTCCCGCCCAGATCTATCGCGATGAAATATTTATGCTTCATAAGGATTTTCGTAAACAGGGATCTTTTCAACCAGAGGAATTTTATTTTATATGAAAGCTATTTTAATTGCAAGCGAAATATCCCCGAACCGGCATTTTAAAGATCAGTTTCTATGCGGTTTCAGCGCGAAGTTCCACAGCACATTGTTTCAAGAATTACTGATAGTCGGAAATCGAAATTCGGTCGTCAGCCATTAAAACACTGGCGAAACTTTATCCGTCATTGAAGCTTGGCGGACTTTCTGCGCTGTTTAAAGAACTTATTTGACAGCGCACTCGTGCATTTCTCCACTGGTTGATACCCGTGGTTTTCCGCGCTGGGGAATGAGCACCCAGCCGTAACTAACGCTACGCTCATAAAACCGGCGGGCTACGCGGCGCAGACGCGGTTGCGGCCGCTGTTCTTCGCCCGGTAGAGAGACTTGTCCGCCATGTCCACCAGGCTCTCCATCTCCGATGCGTCCTGGGGAAAAGTGGCGACCCCGATACTGATCGTTATACGCAAGTCTTCATCGTAGGCTTTTATCAAGCGGGATTCTACCGCATGCCTGATACGTTCCCCGGCGAAAAGCGCCCCTTCTTTATCGGTTTCCGTGAGAATCAAAGCGAACTCTTCTCCGCCGTATCTGCCGAGCAGATCGATCTGCCTGATATTCTCCCGGATGATCGAAGCGGTTTCCCGCAGAATAACGTCACCCACCAGGTGCCCGTAATGGTCGTTGAAGAATTTAAAATGGTCCACGTCGATCATCAGGAAGGAAAAACGGTAATTAAAATGCCTGGAGCGGACGATCTCTTCGCGGAAACGCTCGGCCCAGTAGCGCCGGCTGAAAGTATTGGTCAGCGAATCGGTAACGGCGAGAGTCTGCACCCTTTTGAACAACTCCGCCCTTTTAAGGCCCAGGATAAGCTGCTGGCCGAGTATCTGGCACTGCTCGCGCTCCTCTTCCGGCAGGTTGGATACGCTCAAATATCCGAACATCTTTCCTTCGATGGAAAGAGGCATCAGCACCGTGCGGGCGTCCGGGGCTTCGGGCAGTCCCTCGCTCTTGAAAAACCCGCAGCTTACTTTCCCGCCGAAATATTTCAAGGCCTGCTCGCGGAAGATGCCGCCGAGTTTTTCCTCATCCAGCGATTTACAGACGTCGCCGGTGATCTCGTAAAGGGTGATCATCCGTGACAATTTATCTTTTTCCCCGGCGAGAACGGAACGCAGATCGGAATGCTGCCGGTTCAGCGTTTCCAACTGTTCCTTTAAAACGGGGACTTCCATCTGCTTTTTACGCAGCATCGAGCGCAATATCCGGGAAAGGATCGCCGAATATACCGCCAGCGAAAACAAAAAAATTATCCAGATCATACCGCTCTCCTCAAGCCGTAACCACGCGGTTCCTACCGCCGTTCTTCGCCTCGTACATCGCTTTATCGGCCTTGATGATCAATTCATCCTCATATCCGGCGTCCGTGGGAAAAGCGGAAACGCCGATGGAGACCGTGAGCTTTTCCTGCTGCTGGCGCAGGCTGATCCTGGCTGCGGCAATCTCCGCGCGCAGTTCTTCCGCCAGCCTCGCTCCCCGTTTTTTATCCGTATCCGGAAGGATCACGCAAAACTCTTCCCCGCCGAACCTGCTGATCACCGGGCTGAATTCTCCCAAAGCTTCCCCCAGCAGTCTGCTAAGATTCTTCAAAACCAGATCTCCGGCGATATGCCCGAAATTATCGTTATACTGCTTAAAATAATCTATATCTACCATCAGCAGGGAAAAAAAGCTGTTTTTACGGCGCACGCTCCTGCGGATCTCCTCACGCAAGCGCTCAAGCAGATAACCTTTTGTGTAAAGGCCGGTCAAGCCGTCATGGATAGCGAATTCCTTGGTGCGCTGAAAAAGCATACCGTTCTCTATGGCGACCGCGCCGATGCCGCAGATGACCGATAGAAAACGCAGGTCTTCCTGGGTATATACAGCGGGCAGAGGATTATCCAGGCGCAGTATCCCCAGAAAAGAATTGCCGCTGACCAGGGGAGCGCTTACCAGAGAACGGACTTCTCGGGAAAATCCGCTTCCCGCCTTTTCCATATCGAAGCGAAAATCGTTCCTGCTGTCTTCGACAAACAGATTGCCGGAATGCCGCATCACCCAGAGATCGAAAATATCGCCTTCTTTCTCCTTGATTATGCTTTTTTTATCTTCTTTGCGGGTTTTGAACAGGGTCAGGCGGCGGCTATGCTGGTCCACAAGATACAAAGCGCAGGTTCCTTTCTGCCTGCCTATCAGATCGAAAACTATGCCGGTAAGATTATGCGTAACCGCTTCAAGGGTCAGATCGTTATTAATCTTTTCTATGATCCCTCTTAACTCGCCGTAAAGGATCGAACGTTCCCGGGCCGAATCTATCTCCAGTTTTTGCTTCAGAATGGAGTCATTGACGATATTCAGACGTTCCTGGAGTTCTTCCTTCTCGAAAGAAACGCCCCGCAATCCTGAACTGTAACGCAGAAAAGACCAGATGCTTAACGAAGTGAACGCGGCATAAAGCAGAAAAATCCCCCGGAATGAAACCGTCTTGATAAGGAATATCGGCAGGATAAAAAGGAAGACTGCGCAGGCCGTCAGAATAAACATCGGGCCGGCAGGCATAAGGGCTCCGGGTTCCTTGAGCCATTTCTTATTGATTCTCATCGTGGATATATTATAGCGCAAGACAGCGGCAGGCGTCAACAGGCATTCCGGGAACGCTGAAAGCCGCGGCCCCGGACCTTAAAAACGGGATCCGTCAGGATCAGACTATCGTATCTTCGCTCTCTTTATCGAAGAAATGCACCTTGCTCATATCGAAAACAACTTCTATATCCTGGTTCACCTTGGGCCTGTCGTGCGCTCCGACGCGGGCGATAAAAGTGTGCTTTCCGGTATTCAGGTACAGGTAAACTTCCGACCCCATAGGCTCGACCACTTCACAGTTGACTCTCACGATGTTCTCCGGGGCCGCGTCCGAAGCGAAAAGCTTATCGTAGATATCTTCAGACCTGATGCCGAAAACGATCTCTTTGCCGGCGTAAGGCGCCAGCTTATCCGTCATATCGTCCACGATCTTGACTTTGACCCGGCCTTCTTCGAAA